>JACCDO011378990.1_pt1 | contig 14711 bp, 9 predicted proteins | sample 7446101 | NCBI WGS metagenome assembly JACCDO01 (sample SAMN15323440, study PRJNA562643) | freshwater metagenome | isolation source: river surface water | place: USA:Blue River Watershed | collected 2017-08-16
AGTTCTTCAGCTCAATCACATCCGCGTGTGCTTTGCGTGTCACAGTGACCTGTTCGTCCATGTTCTTGAAAAGCTTTTCCTCGGCATTGGGGTCGAATGGCTCGCCGTCACCTACCAAGCGATTGAGAGCGGGCATGTCTCCATTGGAAATGGCGCGAAAGAGCTCGTCAGTCTGCGCCTGTACCACTCGCCCGAGCTCTAGCACCAGCAGCACGCGTGGCAGCACCAATAAGCGCGCCCACTCTATGGCGGTACGACCGTGCTTCAACGTCTTGTATGCCACTAGTGCTCCCGCTTTGACCAGAAACTCGATGACGGGCACGTTCTCCTCCGGAGCCCTTACGGCCTCGATCAACCCAGTCTTACCACTGGATGTCTCATAGTTCACCTCCGCCCCCCCCTGACACAGCAGCTCAATGTACTTCAGCCGACCCATACGACAGGCAATCGTTAGAGCTGTCTCGCCATTCGCATTTTCGAACTCCATATCCTCGCCTCTACATGCATTCACAATGAACTCCGCCAGTGGGAACTCATCTGTCCGCACGGCGCTCATCAATGCTGTCGCGCGGTGAGCTTTGCAGCCCTTGAGGCGCAAGCCGGCATGGAAAAACATGCTGCCTCCGTCATAAAATACCGAAGCACCTTTGGGCATAGGGGTTTTGGCACCAATTCCATCGCCGCTGCTGAAGGGCGGCAATAGCGATTGACCGTACTTTGCTTCATCAGCTGTGCGGCGTTGGCTTGCAGTTAGTGCGCGGCTGGCATTGGTGGCGCGAATGGCGGCTTTGTCTCTAGCAGAACTCAACGCAGTAGAAGAGGCTACTACAAGCGCACCCGCATTCGCGTCTGTTGCACCATTTTCTATCGCAAGCGTAGCGGAGCCGTCTGCTACTGGAGCGCTGGGATCGTATTCGTCAGCATCAGCAAACAGAGAGAGCATGTCCTGGCCCACCTTGGGGAGTGCCTTGCCGTAGTGCGGCGTGCCATCGGGAGCACTTCCATCGAAGTTGATACCGCCAGGCTCGCCGGGATTCGCCTCGCAGTAAAACCACTTGTAGAACAATGTCGTGCAGTGCTTGGCGCCTGGCTCACAACACAAAGGGCGGCGTGGACAAAAGTAAAGATGAGTGCGCAGTTTGTCAAACTGCACGGACTGGCCGCATTTAAAGGGGCAATCTGTTAGACGGCGGTTGCAGTAGTAACTTACGTGCTCGATCACATCACGGCGCATCAGGCGGATACCGCAGCCCACTGGACAGAAAATCTTGCGCGAAAAGTATGTCCCCTTCTTCTCGCACACGTTCTCCACGTGGTGGTCCATTTCATCACGCGGAACAATCATGCCACAGCCCTGTGGGCACAGTGTGGGCTTGTTGGTGCATTCGGCGATCATATGGTCGGAGTGATCCATGTGGCGCATCACCATTTTGCAGGTGCACACGATAAGTCTACGTGGACAGTCGTGCATGCGATGCGCCTCCTCGCGTCGCGCCACAAGCCCTACAATGCCGCAGCCCAACTTGCACTCTGCACGGCGCTCCGGACATCGCATGTCAATGTGCTCCTGCATCTCATCTTCCCAGAGCCCCTGCTCTGCACATACAGGGCATGCTAGTGGCCGTTTCTTGCATACATTTGTGGCGTGCTGATCTAGTTCAAAGCGTGGCATGCGTTGTCCGCAGCCCAGCTTGCAGCGCACGAGCACTTTTGCGCAGTCGTATTGCTGGTGGCGGACCACGTCCTGATGAGGGAACTGCAAGGCGCAGTAGTCGCAGCGAGTGGTGGTGGAAGGTGCGACAATGAATTCATCGTATGCATTGCGCGTATCTGCCAACGCAAGACTCTGTGCAAAAGATGTCTGTTGTCCACGAAATGCGCCTAAAGCGGGTGCCTCTGCAGTGAGTGGCGCCAGCTCGACCTGCGTAGCACCCACCATGACTGTGTCCACAGCCTGCAGATGGTTGATGCGCTGCTTGCTAGATATACCTGTACCGATGTTACTAGCATTGGCCATGTCAGGCGTAGAAGACAACGCGAGAGCGTCGGTAGGTGACTCATAGAACGCATCGCGCTTGCCCACAAGCCGCTTGTCAGCCTCGCCTGCCATCCATACGGAGCGGTTTACACAGTCGAAGTTTAGGTGGGCATTGAGGGCTCCCCACGGAATCCACTGGCAAGCCTGATGCGGGTGCCGACGACCAGCAGCAGCGCTGGCTCCATGTACGCGCTTCATAGGAATCTGTAATGGAAGAAAATAGGTAGGGTTAGTTGATTTGAGCAGGCTGTATGCTGCAAGAGTTGGCAGTTATAGTAGGCGAACTTAGTGATAGAAATACGATAGGTAACTTGCTCGATGCGGCCTGTGCACTTACCATTTTGCGATCCCGTGACCAGTAGTCGAGCCACTCGCACCGGTCGGAGAACTTGACATACAGTCTGTCGACCCCCTCCAGCACGCGTACGCTCCGACTACTGCTGCTCTCATGCGACATGGCAACCTCCACGCTTGGACCCTCTTTGCTGTTTTCTGCTTCTGTGCCGAAGATCGGGGAGGGCGCGATGCTTGCCAGGGGAAACCGGTGGTACCGCAGCACGATGCCTAGGTCCCCCACCGCGTCCACACCAGCGGCCGCATCCAGCGCCGTATGAGCACGACTGGTGATGCTGCCGTCTGCTTGCAAGGTGCGCCTGGCACCAATGGGCACCTTGCCAGTCGCCGCTAGGGCCTTTGCAGCCCCAGTGTCCAGCACCTGCGTAGAGGCCACAGCGGCGGCGTCGACAGCCTTCCAAGCGCCGGTCACCACACATGTTACATCATTGCTGTCAGTATTAGTGTTGGTGGCAACTTTGAGCTGCGCTTGTGCTTGCATCTGCTCTGCTTGCACGTCTACGACGAGAATAGACCAGCCCACTAGGTTGCTCGGGCAACGCACGAGGCGCGCATTGCATGTGCCGTGCCAGCTGTCCAGATGCTCGTCTAGCGCTTTTCTCTTCAGGCGCTCCCCGCATCCACTGGGGCACTTGATCAGCGTTTCCGGGCACTGGAACTGCACGTGCTCTTTAGCGAAGCGCGCGACTAGCCCTCCAAGACCGCAGTTCAACTCGCACGGTACTGGGCGGTTCTCACAGGCTATAAGCTCGTGCAGCTGCAGACGCTGCTCCGGGCCAATAACAGCACCGCAACCCCAGCGACATGCACGATAGCAAACCTCTTTCTCGTGACGGTCCAGATCCTTGGCCTTGTACTTTCGCTGGCAGGACACGCGACAGGTCACAAGGCGCTCTGGGCAGAGCTTTTTCAGGTGAGAGCCGTATTTGGAGGCGTGCACCATTTGGTGGCACTGCTCACATTGCAATGGACGCTTGTTGCAGTGGTCTTCTTCGTGACTGTCGCGCTTGCAGTAGGCAATCATGCCTCCGCAAGCCAAGCGGCATGGCACCAGACGGTACCTGCATCGCAAATTTTCATGCTGATAGACGAAATCGAATGGTATGAGCTCGTTGCAGCCGCTATATGCGTTAGAACATCCCACTCTGCGCTTCAAGCAGTCCTTCTTCTGGTGCATGTCCAGATCTTGGAACTTGTAAATCCCATGACAAAGCGTGCATTCCTTTGCACGGAAGGGGCACAGGTCTCTTACGTGCATGGCGACGCCCTCCACAGCCTCCATGAAGCCGCAGCCCAACCAACACGGCACTGGCTGTGCCAGCTCTGTTTCCTTCTCTGCGCCCTGCACCCATTCGTCGATGCGAACACGTGCATTTGCGAACAACTTGCCAATAAAATCCACTTCTTCCACCTTTGGTTTGCGAGGGTTCTGTGTCGCTTGCCACGCTGCGTGCGTCAGACCATGCAGTCCAGTGAACGCACCGTCATCCGTATCGTGATCCCACTCGGGAAAGCTCCCACTGCCCATGCTTATTGCAGAGAAGTCGTCTGGCTCCTCTTTCTCCTCGGTGCCTTCCTCGGCATCCTCCTCTTCTCCGGTCTGCGAGTCTTGACTCTGGTCTGGACTACGGTGCTGCTGTGAAGACTTCTTCGTCCGCCGTTCTACCGCGGGGCCACCGATGTGAATTTCCTCAGGCCCAACTGTAGCCCACGGGAAGAACTCGCTTCCTTCACCAGACGACATGCGCTGCTGGCGAGCTTGAGATAGCAGCTCGCCAGGCGTCAGAGGACGAGGCCTGTCGCCCGTGGCACCTACCCATGCTCGCACGCTGTTGTTCGGCCTGCTCAGACTACCGCTGCTGTAGAGCTCTACTCTTTGTTTGGCATATTGAGACTCTTCGATGGTAGCAGTGTTGACAGGCTGCAGGGTGCCGTAAAGTAAGACGTGTGACTCCTGCAATTGCGTCGTTGCAGTCGCTGTCCCGGTGGGTCGAGGGTCAGCGACAAGCGAACCCTGTCGCGACTGGTTCATCAGCTCGAGGTTGGCTCGACTTAGTGGTCGCACCAACACTCCTTCTTCCGCCTCGGCCTCGGTGGTGGGCGCACCGGAATTGCCACTAATATTCTGTTCTGTCGTTGGGCCGGTCGTCAGGGCGGTGACGTCCTGAACTTCAGGATGCGCACCGGCAACCTTGCTTTCATCATGTCCCTGCCTGCCAGATGCCAATGGCGTGCCGGTACGGCTACTTCCACTGGCATGGCTCTCGTGCTCACCTTGATCAGGTCCTACGGTCACGTGCGCATCGCCGTTCATGTAGACATGGTGACCCGGAGGCAGCACTGGCAGCAACTCCCAAGGTCGCTTGCTCTCCTTATCCTTGGAGTCTAGCACGCCTTCCATCATCTTCGCATAGCGCAGCCAGCGGCTGCCATCGAAGCTGGCCTTCGGATGCGCCAAGCGGTAAGTGCTGAACCGCTCGAAGAGGGTATCGAGCAGCACGGACACGACGCGGGCTTTTAAGTACAGACATGCGTAATGCAGGCCCGTGCGCCCTTCCAGAGTGCGATGGTTGATGTTAGCACCGTGGAATAGGAGCAGGCGAACTACATCGCCGTGGCCAACAGTGCACGCCCACGTCAGTGCCGTGTGGCCATACTTGTTGGTATGCTCGACCTTCGCCCCGAGATCAATCAGCACTGAGCACACGTCCACCATGTTCCAGTTCGCTGCAATCATGAGCGCAGAGAAGCCTACATGGTCAACAATGTTTAAGAAGTAGGGCGCATGAGTGGCAGCGACGGCCTCTGCTGCAGTTTCTTCGTCTTCGCCATTACTGCGCGCCAGTGTTACAGCTTCGTCGATCTCATCCTGGTCCATCTCATCCAGGGCACCCTTGTCGATTTCTTTGTTTTTTGTGATAACATCTAGAGCAGCAATACTATCCCGTTGCTTTAATGCCTCCATTAGCCTTTTCCCTGCGTGCATATTCATTGCACGAAGCCGTTCTTTAAGATCCATTGCGTTGCCGACCATTTCAGCCCTCGTATTGTGGATGGATGTGAGCATGGCCTTGCGCAAAGTCAGCACTGCAGTCTCATTGTTGACAAGACGGGCCCAATCTAGTGCCGTCCTACCTTTGCTGTCTTTTACAAATAAACTTGCCCTTGCCTCGTCACTTTCCCCAGCTAATAAACGAAGTAAATCGGCCGGATCTTCCTGTGTCGCCGCGCGCATAAGAGGCGTGATCTTATTTTCATCGAACGGGTTTTCCTTCTCAATCACCTGTTTTTTCTGCTGCAAGCGCTGTCGGAAAGCTTGATCAACCAGCTGCAACCTCAGTGTTTCCTTTAATGATTTCCCACGAATATTACTCATTTGTAAAACAAATAAAAATATTGCACTTTTATGTTAAACTGGTCCTTCTGTCTGTTTTAAATACGAAGAAGAATTTTTTTCGTGACAAAAATCAAGACACGAGTGTGTTGACGAGGAGTTAAAACCACTGCTTATATTATTCAAAATTAACAGACTTATTTCGAAAATAATAGAAGATTTACAGTCAAAACTTTACAGAAAGTATTAATTATTGGCATTTCAAGGTCTTATCTAAATAAAGAGCAGGCTTTTTCTCTCTTCTCTCTCTTTACCAAGTTTGGTCCATTAAATTATTACACGTACGTACGTAAGTTCGTGGTCTCTTTTTTGTTATGGCGCTCCGCACTAAGAGAAATATCAGAATAAGTGTTTTTTCAGCCGATTTTCAAGTCTCTCGTATTAATTACACGCTTAATAACCATCGCCGTAGTCGGATCATATCAGTGACACGTTTTTCCGAGGTCCTCGACATTGAACAGACGAGAGGAACTTAACTGCGTTCCACACTTATATCCTCAGAATGTCAATCTCTACTCACTCGCCAAGTGCCTATCAAATTACTGCAACCGCTGTTCAAGGGCATACCTTCACTATTTCCTCAAGATATGATCTAAGCAATGGGAAAATTTTAGGTAAAGGCTCTTTTGGGATTGTCAGCAGTGCTGTGGATTTAAAATATTCAACACTTAACGCCTCCGGTTCTAGCCCTGCAGGCGCTTCGGTACGGCATGTAGCTGTTAAACGTATCCGCCCTTTTGCTAATGATGAGTGGGATGCCCGGCATACATTACGAGAAATCAGACTAATGCGCTTACTAGACCCACATCCAAATATCATTGGATTGTTCGATGTTTCCATTAATGAGCCCAAAACAGAGCTATATTTAGTCATGGAGCTGATGGATTGCGACCTGCACAAAGTCATTCAGTCCAAACAAAGGCTGACTGATAAACATTACCAGTGCTTCATCAAGCAATTATTGGAAGGTGTGAGTGCCATGCATCGCATTGGTATTTTTCATCGAGATTTGAAGCCAGGGAATATACTTGTATCGCGCGACTGTCAGCTGCGCATTACTGACTTCGGTCTCGCGCGCTACATGCACGATGCCACCCTGCGCGGCAATAACGAGCCGAACCCCATGACCGAGTACGTTGTCACCCGCTGGTATCGCCCGCCTGAGTTGCTGCTAGCGCCGCAACGGCCTTATAGCGCGGCAATTGATCTGTGGTCCGTAGGCTGCATCCTGGCTGAGCTCATCCTGCGCAAGCCGTTGTTTCCAGGCAAGAGCCATGCTGCTCAGGTCAGTCTGATCTTCGAAGTGTTGGGCTTCACCAACGCTGCCGCGCTTGGCTTTCCAATCAGTGCAGAGGCCACTACCTTCTTGTCTAAAAAGTGCAAGGGTGCTGGTATCGGGCTGGCGCACGCCGTGCAGGGCGCCACGCCGCTGGCGTTGGAGCTGGTGAGCGCGTTACTGGCGGTCAACCCCACGCAACGCCCGACGGCCGATGCCGCCCTCAAGAGCGCTTACCTGGCCGATGCCGAGGTGCTGTATGATTATAGCACAGTGCGCATGTTCGCGCCGGACCCGCAATTCTTCGATTTTGAACAGGAACATTTCACGTGCGAACAACTCGTGGAGCGCATCAAGCTCGAGTGCGGCGAACATAGCCGCACGGCGGTGTATCTCAACGTGCCGTCTGAAGCTGTGCGCACAGAAATACCTGTCCAAACAGCTCCTGCACCAGCAGTAGTAACTAGCGCAGGGACTGGGGAACGTGCTAGTACCGCGCCTGCAGTGCACTCAACCTTCACGCCAGCGCAGTCCATCCCCGCAGTTGTCCAGCACAATTCTGCAGCAGATATTGAAGAGAACGATGCCATGGACACAGCTTTTATGTATGATGACGATGAAGAGCAGTTGCGGCAGCAGATAGATCAGCAACAGTGGCAACGATATCAGCAGGCGATAGCCAACGCGCAAATAGAGGGCACACATGAGTCAATGGCAGCGGTGGCCCAGTTGCAGCAGAGTCTAGCTGATGCACAGCTCGGTCCCGTCGCCTACCCACAACGAAGCAACTCTGCCAACGCTGCTGTCACAGCTAACGCAGCTCCAGCATCTCCTCACCGCGGAAGGGCTATTGCCATAAAGCAAAGCAAAGCAAACCGTAAATTCATGTTACAAAAGCTGCAGCGCATTTCTGGGGGGGTGTTAAACGAGCAACAGGCGCAACCGCCCGTTGTTTCCGCTGCGCCATCGCAATCGCTGCTGCGAATGCCTATCAAGCGTCCTCCGCCTGCCGACTCAGAACTGCCCGTACAGCCGCGCGTCAAGCCAAACGTCCCCGCCGCAGCAGCGGTGTTGAATGCTTCTGCAATGGCTATCTCGGGTATGAGTGCAGGTACAACATCGCTTCGCTCAACACGCACTGCTGCGGTACCTGCAACAACCGCAGGCAACAGCGGCACCGTGGCTCAAGCGACGCGAACTCGTGCAGGCGGCGTGGTGTCCAGGTTCCTGCCTATGCTCGGTATTCGGCGGTAAAACTTGCACTAGCTTTAGTTGTGTCACATCGGTTTGTGCAAGTCAGTGCTAGAGTTGGCTCTTATATCCGCTGAGCGCTGGTGTGATCGCACTGCTTCGTCGCCTCGAAATCTGTTTGCGCGGTGGTTGCTAGTTTGTGGCTTTGTGATGAATAGAGTTATGTAGATGATATAAATATAGAACATTTCGTGTCAAATAATTTGCTTCGACCTAATAACAATGCACAATGGAACTGATCCATTGACTTCGCTGCGTTCATAGTGATGTCATAATGGATTGTTCTGTCAACGAATTTATTTACAAAACATATACAACTCTTGGTGGATCTATCTAATCCTCCATCTTTTTGCTCAATATATAGTATGCACTTGATCCCGTTCTGAGCTGTACAACTCATTATGGACGTACTTGCCACAAACCTATCGTGATCCATCCCCAATCAAAGCACTATAACAATTTATACGCGTTCTATACATACATATTTGTATATGTACATATGCTTATGCACAATAGCACTAAGTTCTCTCTTGTGCTGGTGACCATTTCTGTGTAACGATCACTATAAATTGTAAATCGAAGGCCACCATAATTTCCTGCTTTCTGGCACGGACACGCATATACATCAGCTCGTTCTTAGGATCCATATCACGCACTACACCACGTGCTTGTGTTGTGAGTGCCATCATTGCACTTGCAAATCGATCTGCATCTTCTTGTGACATGTCTTGCCTTCTTCGCAAAACCTGCCCTTGACGATTGCATATGATATAGTTCTCTACACCCTCTTGAACGCGAATGCGTTCTATCGTTTCCTCGACCTCAGACATAGTATTGTAGCAACTGTAGAGCTCTTTGCGTGAATATAAAAGTGATTACTTCAGAGCAGGCACGTCCTTGATTCTTGTTCGTTTTCAATCGCACGTCAGACGTGGGACCTGTGGGGGAAAGCTTAAAGTTAGAGGCAGGCTCGGAGTATTAAACCATTGCGCCACTTTTATACATCCAGTCGTTGCAAAGTAATAGTTGTGTTATCAAGTAAACGCTAGAAAAGATCCTGCAAGTTTAATTAGTTTATCCAAAAGCTCTCATTTCCCAAGTTGCTCAACTCCGGACCTAAGGATTATATAAATATCATAGCATATACGCAAACATAGTGTTGTTCAAAGTTATTTCGGGTGTTTTTATCTCTTACTGCGTTCTTTGAGTCCATTGCTGTTACCTGCGGAAATCAGCGTAATCTCCTCTTCAAATTGCTAGGTAGTGAGAACGACCAATGCTAGAGTCCTATTTTATACTCTCAGGAACAGGCGAAGTGTTGATCGAAAAACACTGGCGGGGCCTTACACCTCGCACAGTATGTGATTACTTTTGGGAGCAGGTCTCTTCATACAGGCAAAAAGATGAGGCACCTCCGATCATGTCGCATGGTCGATATTATCTCTTATCTATACATCGGAATAATATGTTCATGCTTGCCACAACGACTGTGGAAACCGCACCATTACCTACGCTAGAATTCCTACATCGTGTATTTGATACCTTTGAAATATACTTTACAAGTGTGGATGAAACAAATATTAAAAACAATTTTGCCACTGTATATCAGCTGTTGGAGGAGATGGTTGACTTTGGTTACCCCTTGACTACAGAGCCCAACGCGTTGCGGGTTTTAATCAAACCCCCAAGTATTATTTCGCGTCTGGCCAAGGTGGTAAGTGGAGGCAGCGAGGGGGGCATGATTTCGGACGTGTTGCCCGACGGCACGGCGTCCAATATGCCCTGGCGTCAAACGAATATTTCATATAATACCAATGAGATATATTTGGATTTGGTAGAAGAAGTAGATTCCCTGCTTACCGTGGATGGGCTAATTATCAGCAGCGACGTGTCTGGCGTCATTCTCGGCAACAGCAAGCTGTCGGGTATTCCGGATCTCGCCCTGCAGTTTAAGGACCCATCGTTAATCGACGATTGCTCCTTCCACCCATGTGTGCGCTATAATCGCTTTGATAGGGAGAAGATTGTAAGCTTCGTGCCTCCAGATGGGCCCTTCGAGCTTATGCGCTACCGTGTCAACAAGCGTGATGGGCAGCCCTGCGTGGCTCCTTGTTACGCCAGTCCCAAGCTTCATTATGATTTCACCAACAACAAAGGTAACGTCACCATCCTGGTGGGTGCCAGAAGCACCTCCTCGCTGCTCTTTCCTGGCGGCAACAGCAGCTCAGCGACGGTGGAAAATGTCGTTGTCACGCTACCGTTTCCCAAAATTGTGCGTACCGCGAACCTGCAGGTCTCGCAGGGCACCGTGTTGTACGACGAAAGCACGAAAATTGCAAAGTGGACCATTGGAACGCTGGCTGCACAACAAACGCTGCAGCTAACGGGTACAATGCTTCTCACGAGCATGCCTGTGTCGGGCGGCGGCAGCTCGACGTACCACAACCACACCGGCGCGGAAGAGTATCCGCCGATGCAGCTAGAGTGGACGGTCATGCTCGCAAGTTTGTCCGGCATGGGTATTGCTTCTCTCACGTTAGCGAGGGAGTCATATAAGCCATATAAAGGCGTGCGCAGTATCGCCAAATCTGGCCGCTTTTTCGTGCGCACAGCATAAAGGCTCCTCTTAAAGTGTCCCCCCATGTTTGTTTGTTAATACTAAACACTACTTTTTACACCTTTTTACCATCCGTATGTTAGCTAACGAAACATTTGTTCAATGATTTGTGGCATAGCTTATCGTAAAATCAACTGAATAACCAGTTTCTCGTCTGTTGTGTTATCAACAGAAGAGGAGGGTTACGCTTTTAACTTTTTTACTTTTTACACATTTATAAAAGAACAAATAGCCTTCAGTGTTCTCTCCTGTATGAATACATTAGGATTCATCACTCAACTCATGCCTGCGTTTGATGCACGGGGTTGCGTATCGGAGCCGACACGGGCTGCGCACTGACCTGCGCCTGAGGGCTGATGGAGGACAGAACCGACGACGACGTGCTCCGGGAGCTGAGCCGTGCGCTACCCTGTGAGCTAGGGCGGCTGCTCATTTCGATCGCAGACGGCCGGTCAACCGCTGACTGTCGCTCTGGGTGCTGCGCAATCTGCTTCACCAGCTCCTCTTCGTCCATGTCCTCGTAGCGCACGTCTCGGTATGCAGACGCCGCCGTGCTCGCTGAGGCTGTAGAATCCGTGGTGTTACGGGCAAATACGTCGTCAACCTCGTAGTAGTCGTTTTCGGGAAAATCAAAAGACGCAGCATAGCGGCTACTGAGCTGTTGTTGTGATTGTAGCTTCGGAATTTTGTCTTGAATTTGCGTGCTGGTGCTGGGAACACGGCTGCCTTGAGCTCCCGTGCCGTGGAAATCAGACGTTGTCGGTCGTAGATTGTGCAGCTTTTCGGAGCTATTAAAGGAGAAGCACGTCCCAAATAGAAATGCACGAAAGCGACGTAAATAAGACAAAAGCAACGCCAAGGCCTCTGGTTGGACCGCCAAAAAGGCAAAAAAATTACCAAGACCTGCGCTGGGAGTGAAAATGATGCTGAGTTCAAACCATACTTTGCGTGCAGGGGTTACATAAGGTCCAGCAAAGGCAAAATTTCGCAGCGGCTCTGCGTATTGGTACTGGTAAATGGTGATCGGTAGGCGAGATATCAGTTGTACGAGGGGATACCTGAACGTGGAGAGGCATTTTCACGGGTCATCAAGGAGGAATAACAGATTGTGTGGTGAGTCAATTTCGTGTCAATAAAATGGGGCAGCGTACATAAGCTATAGAGTATGCGATAAGTCAGAACATACAATTTGCTGCTATAACAAGGATGGGCACTTACAAACACAAACGCTTCGCGAGAATACGGACAGGGTTTTTGGCATCGAACACATCTCGCAGCTGCCAAGCTGCAAGCAAAATTGCAGCAGCTGTCAAACCTATAATTAATACGCGTATTGTATTAAATGCCGCGAAAATAGGCGTAAATGATGGCATTTTGTGGATAAATGTTATCAGAAGTGCTAATCCAAGCGCCAAACTGAATCCGGTAACGCACGCACACAGCAGCCAAAATCGAGCGCTTACATCAAAGTATCTCTTGGATATAACGATATAAACCATGACGGATACCAGAACTAATGACCAAATTCCCGTTGCAGTACCGCAAAATGCTCCAAGAAACAACTGAGTGTATTGAAAAAACAGAACGTCAGTATTGAAGATCACTAAACTTCCGTCAAAGGCTGATTGTGCTAGTGTCATCGCAATTATCATTTTCATGTAGCCATTTATCTTTTTTAATGCAATAATCAACCATAACGTGGATAATGAGGCCACCAAATTAACGACGGAGAGCACCGTAAAAGTCACCATGGCCTGTTTGAACTCAGTCGAACTTTCCGAATTCATATCTGAATTTTTGCTGCAATCTATATCAAAATGGCTCTAATTTTCGCTTCCATTAAACGAAGCATATCCTTTTCCAAAGTAAAAGTTCGTCAGCATTTTGCTCGCAAAAAATTGCAAGATCCCATGGGATCTTAAACGTTACATAAAAATAAGAACTTGCAAAAAATAGGCCCGCAGGCAGCTTGAACTGGTGTTGCAACCCTACAAACGCAATAGGAACGAAATCATGGCCGCAAGTGAATCTGGTGCTTCCCCTTTCCCCTTCTCCGTTAGCTAGATTTCTTATGTAACGGTCTATAGATATATTTGCCATCTGATCCGTGAGAACACCTCTCCTTAACGGGTAAGATAATCTATTCTGCTCTTCTCTGTATTTATATTCATATATTTAACATAAATCACTACACCAAAATATACTGCTACTGATGGGGTGCTCTGTCATGATCTACTCAGCCTCTGTTACGCTTGCCTATCAGGGCTTTGAAGCGCATGCCAACTGGTGCACGTGGAATAGAAACAGGAGCGGTGGTAGTGCGCCGCGTCGTGCTTACGTCCAGAGCCAGAGAAGAGGCTGGAGGCTGTCCTGGCCCAGCTCTTGGCGAGTCGTCAGAATCGATGTCCTCGATCGAATCGGTGGGAGTGCTCACCTTCGGAATGCTCAGTGCGGGCAGCGAACGTCTTGCGATTGCGCTGGTTTTGACTTTGTTTACTAGAACAGCTTCCTGCTGTCGTTCAGTGGGGATGTTGCGATTGAGAGTGCCGAGCGGCGGGCGGCGCTCTGGCTTGGTCGAGCGGACCTGCCGCTCGGCCAATGATACACTCGTGTGCATCAAACTTGTCAAAGCTTCCGCGGCTGTGACAGCGTCGCCAACTCCAGAAGAGGGAGAAGACTTTAGAGCAGGAGAGGCACTGCGCATCGGCGAAGGAGGCAGATTAAAGCTCCAATCCTGTTCTAGCGTGTCGGTCAGCACCATAGCGGCCGCAGCGCTTGCTGAAGTGGAACTCGCTGGAAATCTTATCCCGCCCTCTTCGTCACTCTGCTCTCCCTCTTCCAGATATTCGGAAACCGCTGCTAAAACAGAGTTGGTCGCTGTAGCTCTTCTCTTCAGGGGAGGCCCTTCCACGCGATCCGATTGAGTTGCCGCCAACTCGCTACTTTGACTATTACTCCCAGTAGTACCTGTAAATGTACTGGACTCGTCATCACTGGGATGGTAAACAATTGAAGGTGCTATCTTTCGTCTTGTCGTTTCACTGCTGAGTTTCTTTTTTGCAGCTCTTGACACAGACTTTCTAGTTGATTTTACTTCAGAAGTCTTTTTTATCGTTTCTATATTGTCGATACTGGTTGATTTTTTGTTAGACTTCTTCAGTCTCATTGTAGACTTTTTGTATTTCATTTCCATACGTGGAGGCAGTGCATCTTCGTCGGGGTCAGGTAAGTTAAAAACGCTATATGAGCTACTTGATCTGGATTTTGGTTCCATTGTTCCAAATCTTCTTTTAGGGCGCTTTTCGTCGCTATTAAACATGTTAATGTTTCGCAATCAACACAAGTTCATGTAATTTCACAGATAATTTCTTCACAGGCCTATACTCAACACGAAGCTTCACAAGAACAGACAACAAGATTTCTTTTTCTACTTATGCGTCAGATTTACTACATAAATTATTATTTAACAAAGCGGCATAAAAATTCTTATTAAAGCGCTTGATTTTTATCGGGTGAAGAGTTGTGGAAAAGTTCAAACTCTGACTTTGGGGCGCGTCAGCACTGCTACCAGCTTCATCAACACTTCGCCGTACTGCGGTCAATGTCCCACCTGCCCACAAACGCCGCGCAGAGGCTGAGACTCTGCAGTGAGTGATAAACGAACTAAACTTAAATATGTCCGGATTTCCTAAGTGGATTCAAGCGGTGGAGAAAGTTCCTAGAGGGCAAGCCGTCGTCGGCGCACTCCCTGTTACGATGACTGCAAGCGGTCTTGTCTCCG
>JACCDO010197861.1_pt1 | contig 14707 bp, 12 predicted proteins | sample 7446101 | NCBI WGS metagenome assembly JACCDO01 (sample SAMN15323440, study PRJNA562643) | freshwater metagenome | isolation source: river surface water | place: USA:Blue River Watershed | collected 2017-08-16
CTTAAGGGCTTTAACTTTGTATGCTCAATAGTGATAAGATCATCGATTTGAAGACAAAGAACTTTGCCTTGAATGGATTCTAAAAACTTTTTCTGAGAGAGTTCTGCTTTTTTGGCGAGATAGACAAGTTTTCTTTCAATCGTGGTTCTATGAACTCCAAGAAGTAAGGCACATCTTCGCATGGACATGCCGGAGGAGAGAAATCTTTTTAACGGAGCGTGTACTCGTCTTTTTTTAAATCCAAACTCCATCGTGCCAGTGGCATGGGAGAATTTTTTTGAGCACTTTTGGCATTTAAAACGTTGAATAAACCGGGACTCACTTTTTCTATAAAAGCGTCCATCTTTTTTAACAAAAGTTTTGCTGCCAACAAATGGGCAGAGCTTATTTGGGCATTCAGGAGTCATGGCGACGAGAGATGCAATCGGAGTGACTAAATAGAAATGCCTAATCTTTTGAAAAGAAAGAAATTGGTTTAAGACTTAGGGACAAAAAGACTAAGCCCCAAAGGCATTTTGAATCATCATGGAAATAACAAGCCCCACAAAAGTGGGGCAGTTAGAAAAGATTAAAAAAGATGAGTCCCAAGTAAGTCCCTATGGCCATGCCAATAAGTCCTGTTCCTATTCCAGTGGTGATGACGTGTTTATTTTTCAAGGCCTGAGAGGTACAGATCACAAAAGGAGGTCCAAAAATGGAGGCCGTTAACGTGATGATACTTACGTCTCTATCTATTTTAAAAAAATAGCTCAGAATAAGGTGAAGTAAAGTTGATAAAATAAGAACAAAAAGAAGTCCAAAAATCACCCAAAGAGGAAGTGATTGAAGTTGATTCAGGTTGGCGAGAGTTCCCATTGAGAGACAAAAAATAAGAAGATTATAATCTCCTAAAATAAAATAATCATTTTGATCTACGATTGATATTTTTCCAGAAAAAGAAATGAGAATACTCAGAGTTGTTATAGTAAATAAGGCAATTTGGTCGAATTGAAATGGAGTTATTTTTTGAATGATAAAACTAATTCCCAGAGAAACTGCAATAATGAAAAGAGTGATCAGTGACTTCTTGATAATTTGAATTATCTTTAATTTATAAATTTCTGGATAAGGAAAAAGATGTTGTTCTTGATTTTCAAATTGATGTTCTTCAAAAGAAGAATAATCAAAACTTTTAAGAACAAAGCTAAAAATCCAGGGAATGAAATTCATTAAAAGAATTAATAGTATTCCAGAAAGCACTAGGTCTGTCGAATATGCCTGCAAAAAAAGTTCTGGACTCACTTTTAAAGTTTGACTAAGAACCGCCATATTCGCAGTCCCACCGGTATAGACTCCTACGGCCATACTAAGGAGATGTTTTATTTCAAGATGAGTTACTTGAGGAAAAAAGATTGTTATTGTCTTTAGACTTAAAAAGCATGAAATAAAAACACTTAAAGCAGCAAGTGTGAATCCAAGAAGCCCAACTTTTGAGAGCTTAATTAAATCTTTAAATTGAGTTGATAAAAGCATTTGAACAATAGCGATCAAAACAAAAATTTGGGCGATATTTGTTATGACGAAAGATAAATCTTTGTTAATGGGCAAGTTAACAACAGAGAGTAGGTTCGTGACTACGATTCCAAAAAGGTAACAATAAAAAACTGGGCCAAAAAATTGAAGAAATTTAAACTTTGTTAGGGTTTTGACAATGATCGCTGGAGTGATCAACAATAAAATGACAGTAAAAATGGATAAAATCATAACTTAAGTTATAGTAGAGAAATAATTTTTTCTCAAACGAATTTTGTAGGTGAGGGTTTTCAAATGATGAAGTCTGAATTAAATGCAACCTCTTGGAGTAAAGATCAAATTCTAACTGAATTAAAAAATAGAAAAATGCATGATGTAGACTGGAAAAGTGGAAAAGTTTTTGGCTACGTTTTTCATGTGAATGAAGAAGCTGATCACGTGATTGAAGAGGCGCATAATATGTTTATGTGGGACAATGCTCTTGATCCAAGGCTTTTTAATTCTCTTTTAAAAATTGAGCAAGAAGTTGTAGGAATGGTAGCTAAAAATCTTTCTCCCATTGAGCTTCAAAATCAAATTGTTGGAAACATGACAAGTGGTGGAACCGAGAGTGTTCTTCTTGCTGTTAAAACAGCACGGGATTGGGCAAGAGCAAGGGATAAAAACGCCAGCATCAGATATAATCTTGTTGTTGGAGCAACCGCTCATGCCGCTTTTCATAAGGCAGCTCATTATTTTGATATGGATATTAAAGTTTTGGATGTTGATCCAAAAACCGCAACTATTCGTCCAGAAGAGATGAAAAAGGCCATTGATAAAAATACGATTCTTTTAGTTGCATCCGCCCCAAGTTATGCCCATGGAACGATTGATCCCGTTTCAGAAATTGCAGCAATCGCAAAAGAAAAAAATATACTTTGTCATGTGGACGCATGTGTTGGAGGGTGGCTTCTTCCTTTTATGAAAAAAGCTGGATTTGAAATCACATCGTTTGACTTTTCTATCCCGGGTGTGACTTCAATTTCTATTGATCTTCATAAATACGCATTTGCAGCTAAAGGAGCTTCAGTTATTCTTTATCGCAATTCTGATATAAGGCTTCATCAAATTTTTACCTGTGCCACTTGGTCAGGCTATGCGATGATTAATCCCACGATGCTTTCAACAAAATCTGGAGGTCCTATAGCAGGTGCTTGGGCAGCCTTGAGGTATTTTGGAGAAGAGGGCTATCTTAAAGTTGCAAAAGATTTAAGAAGTAGGACTCTTTGGCTTTCCGAAGAAATTAATAAATCAAAAGATTTTTATGTAATTGGCTCTCCTGGGATGTGTTTAATTTCTTTTGGCAGTAAGACGGTGAATCTTTTTAAACTTTGTGATGCTCTTTCAAAAAAAGGTTGGGAGGTTCAACCTCAGCAGCGTCGAGGAGGAGTTGAAGAGAGTGTACACTTAACGATTATGCCTCATAGTTTGATTAATCTTGAAGATTTCTTTAATGATCTTTTAGAAGTTTCTCCAACATGTCTAAAATCCTTTTCATTTAAAAACTTAACCACTAAAGGTGTGGCACAATTGGCGGGGGATGACATTTCGCCATTTGTTGTTGAAAAAATTTTAGGCCAAGTCGGAGTGAAAATGGGAGAGCTTCCAGAAGGTCCCATGTCTGAAGTCAATGAGGCGATGAATGAATTTTCACCAAAACTTGTGGATAAAATTCTTCAGGCGTATGCGAATAAATTGTTTTAAGTTTGGAATTATCTTTTACCAAGATAATTTTCAATATGTTTTAAGTTTGATTGATAATCTTTTTTAAAGAGTGAAGAGCACAATAAAAAATCTGCCGTCGCTTCGTTGCAGGCAACTGGTATGTTCCAGAGTGTTGCAAGTCTTAATATGGCCTTAATATCAGGATCATGTGGCATGGCCATGAGGGGATCCCAGAAAAAAATCAGCATATCGACTTTCTTTTCAGAGATGAGAGCACCAATTTGTTGGTCTCCACCAATGGGACCTGATTGAAAACACTTCACTTTGAGTCCAAGTGACTCTTGAATAAACTTTCCTGTTGTGCCAGTCGCAAGGAGTTGATGGGAAGAGAGTTTCGTTTTATGATTTTTACACCATAAGATTAGATCTTCTTTTTTTAAGTCATGAGCAATTAAAGCAATCGTTTTTCTTTTTTTTATAATTCTATTCATTTCTTCCCACCAATTTAAAGAATCCTGATTAATTGTACCATGTAAAAAATATACATTTCTATGCAATAAAGAAGACGAAAAGGATCTTTTTTTTATACAACTCCGACACGACCAAAGGAGTCTAAATGAAACTGAATATTTTGGCGATAGGAACCCTTGTTTTAACTTCTTTTAACAGTTTGGCTTCTGCAGATAAGTCATGTGTACCATTTGTTGATAGTTATGGAAGAGAAACAGTTACTGAAATAGCTGATACAAAAATCACCGGACTTTTTGCTGCTAATGAAATGAAAGGAAAAAATCTAACTATTTATCGGGACTTCCTTGGAAGAGTGATGTTTGTTGAATCTAAAGAAGTCTTGAAAACGATTGATGGAACGACTCCCGAATTATCAAAAAAAGATGTCTTCCCAGGGGCGCAGATTGTTCGTTATTGTTCTAAAACTGATGATTTTGATGCTGTTTGTGTTGATTTATGTGTGCGTTGGACCAACTATGGTTATCCAGGAATGTAATTTAAAAGACTCTCTCTTGAGAGAGTCTTTCTGTTAATCCAAATTGGTCAACTTTTTGGATCATTTCTTTGAATTTTTGTTTTCTAAATGTATTAATTTTTTCTGTTTGAAGATCTTCTTTGAGATCTTTAATTTCTTTCATAGAAAGAGGGCGATAATATTTTTCAATTGATGTCTGAATCCAATCTACATTCACAAAGGAGTTAATAAACTCTCTTGAAAATTCAAACATGTGATCAATACTTTCTTTGTTAGGATTCATTTCTTGAGCGAAAACGATCCCCGTTCCGTGGTGCCTGGCCTCATCTTTTAAAATTCTTTGATAAGTTGATTTGAGCTCCATCGATAGGCAATCTTCGCTTAAGCTTTGATAGTGAAATAATCCAAATCCTTCTAAAAGAACTTGAACAATGAGGAGGAGTGTTTCTCGATCCCCTTGTTTTATGACAAGTTCCAGTGGTTTTAGCATTGGATGAGAATGAAGTTCCCAGTTTACTGAAAAGTTCATAAAGTTTTCAAACTCCCGCATGTGAATGGCCTCTTCGGCCGTAAAAAGAGCGTGTAATGATTTTTCTTCGTGAGTTTGGGCGAGAATGACCATTTTTGCTCCATATGTGCGTCCTGAATTTTCAATCCACCATGAGGAGGCAAGGTTTCTTTGCGATAATAGAGACAGGGCATTTTTTTTTACGTCAGGATTCAGATTTTTCCAAAGTCTTGACTGGTGTAGCTGAAATCTAGTTTCAGGCCAAAGATAATCTGGTAAATTTTCTTGTGCTTTTGAAACGGTTAAGTGATTTAGTGCAGTTTCAAGAAGTTTTGTTGCCTTATGATTTGTTTCGATTTTTGGAGAGTTTAAAATTGATGTTGAATTAATTTCTAGCATAGGTTTCTCCATCTTTTACAACTGTCCCCGGGTAGAGTCCTGCACCTGCTTCTACAAAACAATTATTCCCAACAACGACACCAGCAGAGAGAACACTTGAAAAGGCCAATACAGAGTCATGACCGATAGAAACAGGTGCTACCCATAAAAGATATTTTCCATCTTTTTTCTTTATAACGTGAGAGGAGATATAGGATCTGTTTCCTATAAGAACCCTATCTCCAATTGAAAGAAGAGATCTATCCACAATCTTACACTCTGGTGTCCAATTAATTTTTTTCCCAATTTTGGCTCCCCAAAGTCTAAGCCAAAAACTATAGCACCCTGGAAGTAAAATAAGTATTTTTTCAAAAACACCGAAAGTTGTAAAAATAAGTTGAAGTTGATAGCTCACAAACCACATATTTCCAAAGGAAGTTTTTTTTCCTAAGTAACTTACTCCTTCAGTCATGGGATAAAACATCTGAAGAGTTCTTAACAGAAGTGGGGGAAGGATATAGAGTATGATCAATGCCAGTCCAAAATGCAATTTAACGGCAATCATTGAAACACTAAGTAGAAAGAGCACGGGAAAGGTAACCATAATCTTTTCTAATATTTTTGGAGGATGATGAGTTATTTTTTTCATTGAAGAAATTTGTACCTTGTTTCTTTTCCTTCTTTGACTTTTATAAATTCTTCCAAAACCTCATCCATCATCTTTGAAGTCAGTCTAAGTGATGTTTCAAGACAATCTCCCATGGCTTCAAAATCTTTTGATTCTTTTGCAAAGCGATTGATTGTTTCATCCACTAGTTTAGCGTGATCAATATCAATTTCTGAATGTTCATTAAAAAATGTCATCGCTTTTTTCTCTATTCCAAGCCCAGAGGAGAGTAGATTAAGAAGTGGCCTAATATATTGGTAAGATCTCTCGGCCCAAAAGCTATATCCAAGTCTCGCGAGAGGATCTCCATATTGAGCAACATGATAAAGATAACTGATCAGTGTGATTGTAGAATTAAGTGGTTTTGGAAGACTTTCCTCACTCACCTGATAACCCATGCTTTTGATATCATGAAGGGCCATTAGCTCATGGCCTACTTCCTCTTCTGCATGACGAAGACAAAATTTTAAATATCTCGGATCTATGTTTTCAGGTCTTGTCGCAATGAGTGCCTGATTTCTGGAGTTATGTCTTGTGTAATGATAGGTTTCTGTCAGATAGATGGCATAAAGTCTTTTATCAGCAAAACCTGGTGTCATTACCTTTTCTAGATTTGGTCCATTCATTAATTGTTCGACTGTTGATTCTAATCTTTGTTTTAATAATTCAATTGTCATATTTTCCTCTTATGTTGCTAATTGAGTTTGTGTTGATAATTTTTTACTTTTTTGATCCTTAAAAAAATCCTTCATAAAACGAAATAAAATAGCTTGTCGTGGAGCGCTTAAGAGAGTGTAGTGGCCACTTCTATGATTAAGACTTATTTTTGATTTTTCTGGATAAAGAGCAAACTTCGACATAAATTTTACTTTGTTTTCTTGGCAGATTGCTATAATTCCTCTTGCCTTTGTCTCGGAAAACAGCCAAAGACCCCCCTTAATCAAGAGAAGTTTTGCCACCTTTCCTTTGACTGGAAGTTTTATATCTGTACACAGTCGAGAAAACTCCCAAAAACCCTTGTGTGAACTTTCTACTTCTTTTAAATCATCTGATAGTGCACTTAATTCAAAAGGCCCTGGAGTCAGTCTCAAACAAATGACGATTTCATTATTTTTAAGTGCAATGAAATGAGCTGACCTTTGATCAATTTGAAGTTCTGATTCTATTTTTTGTTGAAAATCGTCCTCTAGGTGTGGTGCGCGAATTAAGTTTTGAGTTGTTCTAAAATGAATCGCTTTTTCAATCATGACTCGGTCTAAAGAGTTTTGATAAAAAAGAGGACCCTCTAATTTTATTCCTTTTTCTTTTTTTAAAAATATTTCAGTTATTTTAAATAAAATCTTTTCTCTAAGTTTCATAATCCCTCTGGGGTAGATTAAAATCTTTGAATCTAAACATAATATCTTTTAACCCAAGACCACTTTTAATGAGAAATTCCTTAGGTAGATCTTCGTTTAGATTTTTTAAAAATTGATGAAGTTTAATTTGTTGATACCAACTGAGATCTGGAGCGAGGTGATGAGAAAAATGACATGGTTGTCCCCATGGACCTCCTCCTAAAAGAAGTCCATAAAAACCTAGGCCAAATTCTTTTGAGCCATATTGTCGATCGGCAGGCATACCCCAATGCTCAATTGATTCTCTTAGCCTGTCTAAACCAAATCCTATCCAAGGTCCTAGAAGGCCAAGACTTAGCAGAGATTGCCACCATGATAATAAATTTTTTAATAAGTAAATTTCAAAAAATAAAAAAATGGATCCAACGAAAATTGATATGATTAATGATTTGGTTATTTGATCACTTTGATGAATTTTATAATCATTTGGATATAAAATTCCCGCTCCTGGCATAAGGGATTTGAGAAAACGACTTATTTTTATAAAATTAGTGAAAGAGGCATCTTCAATTGTTCCAAGATTTTTATGATGTTGAGCATGGGCATTTTTATAAAATTCAGGATCAGCAAAAAGGATTCGACTTGCATGAAATGTCATAAATCGAAATGGAGTGTTACTTAATAGTTGATGACCTGCTCCTTCATGAAGAGTATAAACAACCCAGCTATAACCCCAGATCCCGTGAAGAGTACCAATAATTAAAAATAGATTCATCTTAGATAAATTGAAATTTGGAGTAATAAAAAAAATTAAAATCCAAAATAAAAATAAGAAAACAAATGGAAGTAACTCCATTAAATGATGAAAAAATGGATTTAGTCTTTTTTCATTTCTAAGTTCTCTAATGAAATCATCAATTAAGTTTTTTGATTCATTGGTGAACCCGGGAGCTTTTTTCCAATAGTATTTTGCCCAGGACTCAAATTGAACAACCTCTTCTTTTAATATTTTCATTCTGGGACTCCCAGAACATTTATCAAAACACCTCTTGGGATTTGTCTTTTGATTTCTATTGCATTTTTTGAAAGATATTTATCTTGAGTTGTTTTTAGAATATAACCAGCGTTGGTGATTAGCTCAACTTGTTCTTCAAATTTGATTGCCTTTTTCTCATAATGAATTGGACTTAATTCCATGTAGATTTTAGGTTGTTGTTGTTTGATTGTTTCAGATGCACCTTTTAGAATTTCTACTTCGAAACCATCCACATCTAATTTTATAAAATCGATATGATTGATGTTGTTTTGAGTGACCCATTCATCTAAAGATATGATTTTTGCTCCATCAACGGATTTTGAAAATCCTTGATCCAATTCGTTTCTCTCAGGATGTCTTAGGTTTAATGAAATTTTCCAACTTGCTGAAACATTAGATGGAACTTGTGAGGATGAATTCTGTGTTAAAAAAAGATGATGAATCTCCACTCTATCCTTAAGTTCTGGATTAAGGTTTAAATTTCGTTCAATTTTTTCTATCCCCCATTTTGTAGCTTCTATTGCATAAACCTTCCCATCTTTTCCAGCGAGAGAGGCAAGGTAAAGAGTATGTATACCTGCATTGGCACCGATATCTAGAATAATGTTTCTATTCGAAATATTATTTTTAAAAGATTTAGTTAAATCGGGTTCATAGTCGTGAGTAAGCCAAAGACAAAAATCAATGGCCTCTTCTAAGTCTAATTCCCACCAAATTCCTTTTCTTTTACAGACAACTTTTGTTTTTAACTTGAATATTTGAAAGAAAAATAGAATCGGTTTTGCAAGAATGCTTACAAATAAAATTTTAAATCTTGTTGTTTGAAACAAATTAGTCATATCAAAAGCTATCTTATTCAATTTTTTAAATTTGATAGCCTTGATCTGTAATATTTTTTCTAGGTGTAAATTAATTAGACATCTTTCTAAATATTATCTACTTGCACGATCGCCTTATCGATCTCACTAAAAATCAGATCGATGTCTTTTATGGAGGTTTTATTATTGGCACAGACTAATCTAAAGAAAATGGTTTTATCTGGTCTTTCTACATAGTTAATCAGAGTATTTCCCTTTTGCACAAGGGAAGTTCTTACTTGGAGGGTATATTGATTGATATCTACATTTTCGTTTTGAGGCCTTATTTGAAAGCAATTGTTAAGAAATTGAGACGATTTTAAAACAAGTCTTGAATGTTGTTCGATCTTTTGTTTAACGTATTCAGAAAGATCAAAAAGATGATTCATCATTTCTTCAAGACCTTGATCTCCTCTCGATTTCCAAAGAAGCCATAACTTCAATACATCTGCCCTTCTACCACATTGAAGGGAGTAGGTGCCGGTATCCCAATCAGAATTATCATAGTCATGAAAGATGTATTCACTGCCACCACCCTGATTTGTTTGTTTAAGCATTCCTGGGTGCTTACAGAGGAAAAATGAAGTGACAAGACCAGTGCTTAGGGTTTTATGGGCATCAAAGGTAATGGAATCTGCGAGATGAATTCCTTTCAGAAGTGTTTTATGTGTGTTGGAAAAAATGGCCCCTCCGCCCCAAGCGGCGTCCACATGGAGCCAAAGGTTATACTCCCGCGCAATCTTATTAATTTCTGCAATCGGATCAAACGCCCCTAAAACTGTTGTTCCTGCAGTGGCGCCAATCATCATGGGAATCATACCTTGGGCCATATCTTGCCTGATTTTTTCTCTAAGAAATGCTGGATCCATAGACCCATCCTCGCGAACCTTTACAGGTCGTAAATGATCGACTCCAAGGCCTGAAATATGGGCCGCTTTTTCATAGGAATAATGGGCCTCTTCGGAGACATAGATAGTATATTTTTTACCCTGGTATCCTCGTTTTTTGATATCTGGGACTTTAAATTGTCTCGCGCACAGAAAGGCGACAAGATTAGCATTGCTACCTCCGGTCACCATAATGCCCTCACCAAGTTTCAGACCGAAAAGATTGCATAATTTTCTGATGACTTCTTTTTCTAGAATAGTCATGAGCGGAGCGACCTCAAATGTTGCCATCGTAGGATTTAGGACACTGATGAGCCAGTCTGCGACCAAAGATTCCGGAGTATATCCACCAAAGAGTTGATTAAGAAAAAGGGGGTGAGTGGTTCTGACACTTTTTTTAAGGATAAGGTCAATAAGTTGGTTTAAAGAGTTTTCATCCACACTCTTTCCAACCCCAAATTGAGCAAGTTCTTTTAGTTCAAAAGGTGGGTGATATTCAATCACTGGAGTTTCAAGAGATCTATTATCTAATAAATAGTTATTTATTTTGACTTGTATGGATTGAATCCATTCCAAATTCTCTTCTTTCATACAGTACTCCAAAGATTTCGAAATAAATTTATCAGATAAAAGAAGCTTTCGAAAAGCTTCTGACTGCAAAAGTTGGCAATTATCCCTATTCTTTGACCCAGGGAGATTGCTTTTTTAGGTAGTTGAGTCAAAAGCTTTGAATATTCGGTTTAAAGTCTAAAATAAATTAATCCGTTATGTGTTTGTGGAGGCATGAATTACATGTTTAGGCTTTTAGCTCCTTATCATCAATTCTTAATAAATATTAAAGGAATCCTTTCAATCCTTTCTCTTTTGATTTTTATTGGATGCCAACCGAAAAAGGTAGAAGAATTTAATCTTGTTGTTAAAGAAATTTCACCTAGTGAAGGTTTAAGAACTGGTGGGGAAACCATCGTCTTATCTGGATCTGGGTTAACGTATTTAAAATCAGTCACTGTTGATGGTGAAGAGTGTGAATCATTGGATATCTCTTCCGATCGTATAGCTAGATGCACTGTCCCTGCTCATGCTCCAGGGGAGGTTGAAGTCGTTGCGCTTAATTCAATCGGTGAAGCAGTGATTAAAAATTACACTTATCTCAATACTCCAACGATCTCTGGTATTGAGCCTTCCGTAGGAGTTGAGAGTGGTGGAACTCATGTTGTTATCTCTGGTGAAGGTTTTGAAGAAAATGCTGTTGTATTTTTTGGAGATGCTGAATGCGAAAATGTCGATGTTATTAATGAAACGACTCTAGAGTGTGATACAACTTCTCATGATAATGGTTTTGTGACGACCACTATAACTAATCCAAGTGGAAAAACTGGAACAGGAAGCTTTTTTAGCTATGGAACAGAGCCCACTATTTCTTCTATTTCACCAACAGGTGGCAACACTTTAGGAAATACACTTGTGACCATTGGGGGAAGTGGTTTTAGTGAGGGTGCTTCTGTTAGTATAGGGGGCTCAGAATGTTTATTTGTTGAAGTTGTCACATCTTCAATGATTAGATGTAGAACTACGGCCCATGCCGCCGCGACCGTTGAAGTTGAAGTGACTAATAATACAGGTTTGTCTGGAGAGTCTTCAAGCATTTATACCTACAGATTACCACCAACCATTTCAAGCTTCTCTCCTTCTGAGGCAAGAGCGAGTGGTTCGCCATCAACAACTGTAACGATCAATGGATCTAATTTTTTAGCATCTCCAGTCGTTAAAATAGGTAATTCTACTTGTACAGTCACAACTTCAACATCGACTGAAATAACTTGTAATACAACCTCTTCAGTGGCAGGTTCTTTTCAAGTTAATGTTATTAATTCAGATGAGCAGCCTGGATTTAGTACAGCTTTTTTCACCTTTATTCCTCCTCCAACGATATCAACAGTGAGCCCAGACACGGGGTCATCTTCAGGAGGGGAAGAAATCACCATTACAGGTTCAAACTTTTCAACAACTGTTGATCCAACAGTGACGGTCGGTGGAGTTACTTGTACTGTTGATGGAGCAACAAACACCGCCAATCAAATTAAGTGTGAGACAGGTCCCTACGCATCGGGCTCAGATGATGTTGATGTTGTTGTTACTAATTCTGATGGACAGACAGGGACAAAAACGGATGGTTATTCCTACCGTGCTCTGCCTACGTTAGCGAGTATTACTCCAAATGCGGGAGCATTGGCGGGTGGAACAGAAGTAACATTATCTGGGACAAATTTTGCAGACGGGGCGATCGTTAAAATAGGTGAAACAGAATGCTCAAATGTGGCATTTGTTAATTCTACGACTCTTACATGTACAACGACAACAAATTCAGTGGGGATTTATAGTGTCGCTGTAGAAAACGATGATGGGCAAATATCAACTGAATCGGTGAGCTTTACTTATCAAGAAGGGCCAACACTAGCTTCAATTAATCCTTCGAGAGGAATTTTGGCGGGAAATACATTTGTGACTTTAACAGGAACAAATTTTAGAGCAGGAGCAACGGTTGAAATTGGTGATGAGTCTTGTACCTCAGTTAGCATAATTTCATCAACCGAGATGACTTGTAGAACACCGCTTACGACTATCTCAGGTCCAGTGAATGTCACGGTGACAAATCTTGATCAGCAAAGTGTTTTTTTGAGTGCAGGTTATAATTATCAAAACATTATGCTTGATTGGTCAAAAGATGGTTTAGATGTAACGACATTTGATTATGAAGCTGCAAATACGTTAGTTTCACAAGAATTTACTCTGACAAATTCCACGGCCTCCGCATCAACTGCAAATATTGATATAAGTATTGGAGGAGAAGATCCAGGGCTTTGGGATACTGGAACTACAACCTGTGGGACAACTCTTGCGGTGGGTGCATCTTGTTCAGTCACCTTCACCTTTCAGGGGTTATCAAACCCAATAGGAAGTTATGAGGGAATTTTAATTGTTGAAACAGATACAGGAGAATCAGATACGGTTGAGATTCAAGGACAGATTGTTGATGCTCAGCTTGAGTGGGATGTTGGGGGTGTTGAATTCTCAGATGATTCATCACAAACATTTACCTTAACAAATGTAGGAGAATCAACAACATCTGAAATTTCAATTACGGAAACCACTGGGGTTTGGACAATTGTTTCAAATGGGTGCACATCTACCCTTGCACCTTCGGCCAGTTGTACTGTTACAGTAAAAATTGAAGTTCCATTGACAGGTCAAACTGGAACTTTGCGAGCTAACGCCAATGCAGGGGGACAGGTAGATAAAGTATTGCAAGCAGCATCACCGTAATTTAGTCAGTTTATAGTTATCTAAAAAATCCGAAAAGAATGATGGCATTAAAAAAAATTAAGGAACTATGGATAGTCCATTAAGTGCATCATTATTCTTATTTCAACAGGATTGGAAAATCCTGAATGATTCATTGGTTAATGAACAAATAGAAATTGAAAAATTCCAAACAGTGGTTGAATTATTGACCTATATGACGATTCAACCGGCGTCTCTTATTATTGCATCGATAAAAAGCAAGGATGATATTTTAAAATTTGCTGAGTTACTTAAAAAATCTAAAAATTCTTCAACTGGTCATTTTAAATTTGTGGCAGTTAATTTTAGTGGTAAACGAGAAATTGATATCGCTTTAAATAAAATTGGAGTTCAAGATATATTATCTCCTGCAGTTAATCAGAAAGCATTGAAATATAAGCTTGATATGTGGATTAAAGGCCTTGAAAATAAGGTTCGTCCAGCTGAGAAAGAGAAAGAAAAACAGAAGAAAAAAACTGAGCAAAAAGATGAATCCTCGATTCAGTCAACGATCAATATTCGATGGATCGATCCTCTTAAAATTGAAGATGATATTTGGCTTGTTAAAAATAAAAATGATGTAAAACAAATCCTAGGGAAATGGGTTGTAAAAATCATGGGGCCTGGACCATTTGCTGGTAACTGGGAGAATACAAAGAATAGTCAAATTTGGATGTTTAAAATCAATGATGAAAATAAGGAATATTATCTTCAGGGTGACAATTCATGGTTTTACCAAGGAGATGTAAAACCAGAATTTGACTGGAAAGAAAATCTTTGGCTATTTACGGGAAAAATTATTCATCTTTTTTATAATCAAAATCAAGATAGGATTTTTCGTTTTAAAACAGAAAATGAAAAGTTTTTTATAAACGAGAATTCAATTACTGCAAGAACTAAAGAGCAGTTGATCCTAGATAGCTTTGATCAAGAAGTGGTCATAAAAAAGGATCAAAATCAGTTAGATTTGGAAAAGTCTTTTGAAGAAGATCGACTTATAAAAAATTTAGAGGGTGAAAATAAGACATCAATTCTTGAGCAAAAAAAACTTGATGGAAAAGTTAAAAGTCTAACAGAGGAGGAATTTCTAAGCCTGATGGAAGATAATCATTCTGGAACGGAGAAATCTTCTGATTTAGAAATTGAAATTGAAAAAAAGGAAGTTAAAGAACTAAAACTTAAAGAAAAAAGCAAAGATGAATTAATATTTGATCACGAATTTGAGGAAAAAACAATTCAAGGGAGTCCTCTTGTTGAAAAGAAAGAGGAAACGGATAAATTAAAAGATTTATCAGGTAAGGTTGATAAGTCTAAATTTGAGGATGAAGACGACTATTGGTCATCTCCCAAAAAAAATAAATCACATAAAAATCAAGAAGCAGACAAAAATACTGAAAAAGAATCGGCCGAGCATAAAGAGAAAGGTGTACTGCAAAACCAAGATCAACAAAATGAACATGAAAAACAAATTGAAGAAAAGAAAAGAAGAGAAAC
>JACCDO010338535.1_pt1 | contig 14707 bp, 26 predicted proteins | sample 7446101 | NCBI WGS metagenome assembly JACCDO01 (sample SAMN15323440, study PRJNA562643) | freshwater metagenome | isolation source: river surface water | place: USA:Blue River Watershed | collected 2017-08-16
AATGAAGCCTGTTTTGGTTATTTTGATTGTGAAAGAGATTTCAAGTTTGTTCAGAATAAAACAAAATATCTCGATTGTGAAATACCCAGACCAACATTCTCACAAACATTTAGATGGTTTAGAGAGAAGTATGGGTTAAGTGCTATTGTGTCTCAATTTGGTTATGGTATAGAAAACATATATGGTGTAATAGAACATACTATAGATGAAGATGAAAATCCCATATGTTATGAAGAAGCAGAACTAGCTTGTCTTACCAAATTGATTGAAATAGTAGAAGGAATAGAATCTCAAAAGTAGATTTCGTATATTATAGCATATTAAAAGAAAGTTATGGATTGGTTTAATGATTGGCACCCAATGTCTATAGAAGAAATAAACATGCTTCGAATGAAAGCATACCTAGACTTTGCAGAACAAGATAGAGTGGAAATGTTGAAACCACCATTCGAAACATATTTTTATAAAAACAAATTAGGTAAAGATGTTTCTTGTAGAATATTGATTCGAAGAGACAATGGAGAAATAATTGTTCGAAATGAAAATGGTTGTAATATTTGTTTAACAGAAAACGATTTATTTAGATAAGATGGAGAAAGAATTTGTACCTTATGAGTTAGCAGTAAAACTCAAAGCACTTGGATTTGATGAACCTTGTTTTGGTTACTATCATGTTTGTGATGGTTATACAAAAGGATATGCTTTTTGTTACTTTAATGAACCAGAAAGATATGAATCAGATAGTGCAGTTTTAGCACCAACATTCTCACAAACATTTAGATTTTTTAGAGAGAAATATCAGATATTTCCTGAAGTATTAACTGATTGTACTACAGAGCCTAAATTTGTTTATACTTATAAAACCTTTTATGGAAACCCAAAAGATTTAACAGAACAAGAGTGGGGATGGGAAAACAATATCGGTCAATATTCTGACTTATATAGAACTTATGAAGAAGCAGAACTTGATTGTCTTGATAAGTTAATTGAAATTGTTGAATCTAAATCAGAATAAGATGGTATTAATATTTGCTCATATAGGTTTTGCTCTGTGGTTTTATGTAGGGTATAGGTATGGTCAAAAGAAAATATAAATAAATTTGAATAATTAAAATATTATCACTATCTTTATATAAACAATAAAAAATAAATAATATGAAAACAAGAATCTCAACAGAAAACGAAATTAAATTGGTGACAACCGAAATAATTAATAGACTAGTGGAAGAAGCAAAAGACCTATATCATTATTCAGATGATAATATGCTTGATGATTATAAAACAATAAAAAATAATATGCACGCAATAACAATCCAAACACCATACGGGTATAATGTTATTAATGCAATTGTTATTGAACCATTTAAAGATGAAGAAATAAATAATGTAACAAATTATACATTCATATCCTTTAATGATAATAAAGCATACTTCTTCGAAGGTGACTTCATGAGAAACGATTTTACAGAAGAAAGCTATATCAAAATACTTGAAGACGAAAAAGAAATACTTAAAATGGAATCAAATATAAACCTGTTGAAATATATGATGGATAATAACCTATACAATGACCCAATAGAATACCAACAAATAAAAATAAAATATAATAAAGCAATAAATGAATTAAATGATTTCCTAATGGGAAACCAAGAAGATAAATAATAATATGGTAAATAAAAAATAAACATACCCTACCCCATATACACAAAAGTGTACACTCGTGACATAAATGTATATAAAAAATAAATCATCTTAACAATATTCCCCATAGTAAAAATATTCCTATGGGGATTAATTTTTAACCCACTTTTTAAGCCCGTACAGAGACTTTCTTATGTGTACCTTATTCTTAGAATATAAATGTACTTTTTGTACCGTATATCGCACGTTATGATTTTTTAACACTAAAATGTGATTTTGTGGAAATGTGTGGTAATTTGTGGGAATATCACGTTAAACACGGTACATTAAATTTGGAGATATGATTAAGTACCTTACTTTTACCGTTTAATATCACAGAATATTGCAGAATATTGCTATAAGGTCTGACCTCTTCACAGATTTTTTATAAAATTTTTTTAATTTTTTTGAGAAAAAGCTGGGGAAACAAAAGAGTCTCCCCACAAATTACCACCGATAATATTGTACCTTATACAATACTATATTATATGTCATTATCTCATATGTGCGTTTACACCATGAATGGTGACAGACATGAATGTGCACTAGTGACATAAATGTACACAAATGTGTATATGGGGTTGATTTTATTATTTCATATTATTCGTTTAAATATTTTTCTATATATGATATATCTAGTGTCCATTGGTATGAGCTTCTTTCCGACCATGTGGCGAAAGCTGAAGCTATAAACATTTTGGCTTGATTTTCTGTAAGGTTATTAATTTTCATAAGTTGATTAATAACGATTGGTAGTTCACCATTAATTTGGGCCAGGCCTGGATGTTTGCATTTATGGCAATGAGGGCATAGAGATATTAGACCAGTAAGTTTTTGAGTTCTGGTGATTTCATTGTAGTCCCATATTTCGTGACATTCTACATTATGTTTATACCCTTGATTCTTTCCAGTGTCTCCACATATTTCGCATTTATTATTAGCGAGTCTATATGATTTCTTTCTGATGGTATCCCATTGTTCTTTTGAGACATTGCTTCTTACGTTGGTATACCAAGAAGTTTTGGGCACCAATTCGATTGTAAGTTTATATTGTTCCATATTATTATATATTAAAAGTTCATGAATGTCATCAGACAAATATGTGCATTCATGACATGAATGTCATCAGACAAATATGTACACAAATGTGTATATGCGCCCATTGTTGATGGGGCATATGGTATAATATCGCATATCGCGATACGCAATATAAAATGGCTCAATATTTCGTGAGCCATTTTATTGAAGAGAATCGTTAATCTGGATTACACGCCAGATGGTACAAATATACGACAAATAAAATAGAGGTGCAACTTATTTTGTATATATTATTTGCATATGTTCAAAAATATTATTATATGTGATTATATTATATTTTGATGTTGTATTAAAATTATATTTTGGTGTTGTGGGGATATTATTATTTGGTGCTGTATTAATCTTATTAAATGGTGTATTATATAAGATGAGGTATTAAATGTTTAGTTGATGACTAAGGATATAGTTTAAAAAAAAATATAAGACAGGTTGGAGTCTGGCACCAGCTGACGCAGTTGCACAACGGAGTCTACTCTCCTATCACCTTTGGAGTGACAGCCCTTTTAAATTCCTTGTCGGGGATATAATGTAAAGGTAAGGATAATATTTTTAATATCCAAATAAAATAAATTTTTTTTTATTGGAAAATTGTTTTTATATTTGTGATGTCTAATTATTAAAACATATATATTATGAAAGATTTATTTGAAACGCCCGAATTGATTCCTAATGAGATTCAAGCGGTATTGGAAACATTTGATGAGGATGCACCAAATGGTTATCATGAGTTGGCAAGGATATTGGATATTATTGAACCAATGGGTTATACCTTTGATTATTATTTGGACGCTGAACCTTATGGTTTAAGACCAGTTGATATTACCTTAAATCAATTGGAGGGTTGGGAACATATTGATGATTAAAAAATAATATTAAAAAAAAGTGAGATTATATTTTGTAGTCTCACTTTTTCTTTTTATCTTTGTATTGTCTAATTAATAAAACGTAGTATTATGAAAAATGAATTTAATGAATTGGTTGAAACGATGAAGCGTTGGGATTTGTTTCAAAAGGATGATGAGGTTGATGTTGCTTTGACTAACTTATCAAATAAGATTGATGAGGTTGAAAAACGTATTGAGTGTGCGGTGCGTAGTGCAAGGGAAATCAACCAATTTATTTCAAAATATACCGAGGATGTTGATAACCACCAACCAATTAACATGAGTGTTGACGACCATGATTTTATTCTAAATCGTTCAAGCGAGATTGATATTTCGTTGGACTTGGATGATGATATGTGTGTGTCTGACAATTGGTATAATTTATTTTCACCAAAGGAAGAACCAAAACCAATTGCAGTAGGAAATATAGAATACGATTTTCCCGAAGAAGTATATACAATTGGCAATGCTGATAATTCAGAAATCATTGGTGATGTTTATGAGAGTGAATTTCATGCGTTGCTTGATTTGGGGGTTATTATTACTGAAAATGATAATGGTTTTCCATTTGGTAAGGCAAATTATATAGTATTAGATAATAAGTTTATTTCAATTGTGAAAAAGAAACAAATTGATTTGAGCAAGGTTCCAATTATTAATAAAGAAGTGTTTATGACCTTTCATAGCAGTTGGGGTGAGATTGATTGTGATAAGGACGGAAATGTAATTGAGGTTCGTGGTGATGTTGATGATGAGGAAAATTACTTAAACGATATTGCAGTATTTGATTTGGTTGAATATGGTAAATTCTGTGAAAGCAAAAATATTACCATGGGTGAAGCTGATGATATTTTGGCAATTGGATTTTGGAAAAAAGACAATACATACCATGAAGCTGAAAAAGATTGGAGAAAAGAAATCTTTGGCGAAGCACCAACAATGCAATGTACCAATTCAGATACGCATAACAAAGTAAAACAAGTTATTGCTATACTCAAAACATTGGATAATGGAGATTGTGTTGACGGAGAAACAATGGAATACATTTTACGTCAAGTTGGTATGGACGACCAAATGTTAAAACAATTATTTCCATTGGTTAACAATGATGAGTTGGATGAGTTGTTGGATATTCGAAATGAATACCATTCGGCGATGATGATAAAATAATATTGTTTTATATAAAAATAATTTAAAAAAAAGTGAGATTTTATTTGGAGGTCTCACTTTTTTGTTTTACATTTGTATTGTCTAATTAATTAAAACATTTAAGTTATGTACTCTAAAAATCTATTGACGTTTAATAACGCTAAAACTGTGAAAGGACAAAAAAAGAAGTTTGTTACTGCGATTCTTTATATGTCACCTTTCACTTTAAATTCTAAAGGTGTTAACCTTTGCCCTATGGCAAGTGAGGGGTGCGCAAATTCATGTTTATTTGAAAGTGGGTTTGGTGGTATTTATTCTTCCGTTAAGAATGGTAGAATGGAAAAAACAGAATTTTATCTTTCAAATAGAATAGGATTTTTGGATAAGTTAGTAAGTGAAATTACTAAACTAGAAAAGAAATTTAAAGATAGTGAATTTACATTAGCTATTCGTTTAAATGGTACTAGTGATATTTCTTATGAGAAACAAATTACGTCCAATGGTAAAACAATATTCGATACATTTCCGAATGTTCAGTTTTACGATTACACAAAGAATTATACACGATTCAATAAAGTTTTACCTATCAATTATCATTTAACATTTTCACGTTCTGAAATTAATCATGATATATCAATGGATATATTAAGCAAAGGTTATAATGTTGCAATGGTATTTGATAAATTACCCGAAACTTATATGGGTTATAAGGTTATTAATGGTGACGAAACCGACTTAAGATTTTTGGATGAAAAGAATGTTATTGTTGGATTAAAGTACAAAAAAATGACTGGATTTGGTGGTGCTAAAAAGAATATTGAAGCATTACAAAATGGTTTTGTTATTGTAACTGAAACCAAGGTAAAAAAAATTAAGCTTGTTGCTTAATTAGACAAAAAAAAGTGGCATTATTATTTGGTAGTGTCACTTTTTATTCTTATCTTTATATTGTCTAATTAATTAAAGGATTATGGAAAAAGCAATTTTAAATACAATTGATAAAAGATTAACATTTACTTTCTTGAATAAAGAATATGTTGTTGATGTTAGTGGTATGGATTATGACCATTGGGACACAATCAAAGATGATGAAACAAATATAGAATACGATATTAATATTTGGTTTGATGAGTTTTATAATGGTGTTAATTCATTTCAGTTATGCGTGTATGAATTGGTGATGAACTATGATAACACAGGTTTAACCATTGGTAATTCACTTGAAAATTTTGATGTAATTTCAATTGATGAGCAAGGGTTGGAAATTGTTGGTGATTATTTGGAATCGGTAATGTTTTAAAATAATTTATAATTTATTTGGATAAGTCAAAAATTATTATTATCTTTATAGTGTCTAATTAATAAAATATATTATCATGGAAAATCTAGTAATAGAAAAAGGAATTGCATTTTATTCAATGGAGTACTCAGATGCAATGCAAATTGAAACATTGAAAATTAATATTACACCAACTGATGTTGATAACATTCAGAAAGCAATGTTAATTATTAAGGATAACAAATTCATTTCAAGTATCAATGTTGAATCAAATGGTTATACTGAATACTTGGATGATGACGGAAATGAGGTTGATGATTGGAGAGTTGATGTGGAACGATTTGTAGTATATAGTGATAGTATTTATTTCTATGCACAAAACAAATGGCACAGTGGCGACCAAATTGAAAGTGACTGTATTGAAGCTAGTGATTTAGGTATTGTTTTAACTGCATAAATAATTTTGAAAATAGTCCATGATTTATTTGGGGTTGTGGATTATTTTTCTTATCTTTGAAATGTCTAATTAATTAAAACGTTTATCATGGGAGCAAGAAATTACGGAACTATGTTTATGGGGTATCACTACGATGAGAGTCGAACAAATATAGGATACGATATTTGGGTTGAAGGTGACGGTGGAATTGGAATTCACAATGTAGCTTATCATTCGAAAGGCCAATTGATTCAACAGATGTTGCGTTGTGGATACAAGAAAGAGTCTATTAAATCTAGACGAGTAGTTTACAATTAAATACTATTTTATATGAAAAGTATTAAAGTAAGATTTAACCTTGGACGAGGTAAGAACTACATGAAGTGGAAGGTTCAGTATACTGATGGAACCATTGAATACCATTCACCAACAGATGTTCAATTAGTGATGCATGAATGTATCCTTAAGAATCACAGGAAGACGGCACAGAAGATTTATGATGGAGGTGAGAAAGTGGTTTGCGCCTGGGTTCTTTGCAAAAGATTAGCAATAGTTAAATCTGATAGATTTACTAAAGCTGATTTAAATGGCGAGCGAGTTCGTTATAACCCAAGGGTTACGCCGCATTGGATGTTGGACGGTGAGAACGTTGACGGTATATCAGTTGATAAATTGGTTAGTGTTGATTTTGGATTATATAAAATGTAAAAAAAATTTGGAAATGTAAAAATAAATTATTATCTTTGTATTGTCTAATAATAAGCAAATACTTACACGGGAAAAAAATTAGGGTGGCATGCTTATGTTTTAAATTAGACACCGAGAGGCTAGCACGAGAATTCTATAGAAGACCACCCATTGTGCTAGCCTTTTATTTAAATCATTGTTGTATGTATACATTTAAAAACTTTGTATTAAAAAGGGATATAAATAATTTAATAGGAAATATTACAGAGCTCGAATGTGGGGAGGTTGGAGGATTATCGATTGAGATTATAACGGATGACCCAAAATCTTTTGAGAGTTATTTATATCGTGGTAAATCAGCTGAATCAGATAGAGACCATGATTTACAAATACTAAAAACAATGTTGAAAAAAAGCACCAATTAATTTGGTGCTTTCTTTTTTTATTCTTATATTTGTATTGTCTAATTATTAAAACATAAAAAAATGGAAACAAGAAAAGTTACAGTAACTGCAACACGTTACTATTCAAAACAAACAACTGTTGAAATTGATGTTCCTGTGAATATCCAAGATGATGATTTGATTGATTTCTTAACAGTTAATGAAGAATTGGATAATAAAATTGAAGAGGGGTTATATCAAGATACATTGTCAGCAGATGATGATAGTTATGAATTTTCAGACGAAACAAATAATTTCGGAGGACATTTATAATATAAAACAATATTATTATGGCTAATTTTAAACCATTTGTAACATACATGACAAGTTCAAGTCGTCATGATTATGAAAGTGGGAGATTGCGTTGCAATAGTCCATATATCACTAGAACATTCAATACTTATGTTGAGTTGAAAAAAAAGATACAGTTTATTTTAGAAAACCATATTGGTGAGCGTAAAGTAACTGTATCTAGAAGTCGCAGAGGAACATGGGGAGAATGGTTTGAGCATTGGGAATTGGTTAATGGTAAACCAAAAATTGTTAAACAAGGTTGGCAATAAATTTGGAAATATCATTTTATATTATTATATTTGTATTGTCTAATTAAAAACAAAACGATATGCTAATAGAATTAAGAGATTATGTAAGTGGTGAAACTTGTGGACTTATAAAAGTAACTAACTTTGCAGAGGGTGTTGCTGAAATGGATGATGATATGAATATCGTTGACCCATTAGATGAGGTGATTGAAAGTTGGGGTGAATTTAACAGAGATGAAGAACACGAATTAGATTCAACTAGTGTTGATGATTTTGTGGAGTGGCACAATGAAAATAGACTTACTCAAATAGAAAGAGTATTTGTTGATGCAATAGTTCAACCTGATTAAAAAAAGTTTAAAAAAGATTTGGATATAAGGTGGATTATATTAGTCCACCTTATTTCGTTTTATATCCCTATTAATTTTACTACATAATGGTTGTAGATTGGAATAATGATTTAATCTAATAATATCTTCTTCTGTCTCAGATGAACTACTTGGTACTATGTGGTCAATATCCCAACCATAATTCAACTCACCATTATATAAACCATAATTATCCCATGTCATCCATGGTTCGAATTTAGATTCAAGATATGTTTTAAATTCTTCATATGAACAACCAAGTATTTCATATGTTCTATTATTTTTAGTAAAACCATTATTTTTAAAAGATAAACTTATTCCACGTCTAATGTTTTGGGATAATCTAAATAAAATATCACTTTTATATTTTGTTTTGAAATATTTTAATTTTTGTTTGTTAACTTTATCTTTATTATTTTTATAGTATTCTATATTATATTGTTTATATTTTTCAGTATTATTTATTCGATATTGTTTATAAGCATCACTTTTTCTATATTCCCTTTTTTGTTCTTTAATTTTTTCATTATTAAGTTTATCACGTTCTTTTCTAATTTCACTTTCACGTTCATAATTTTCAGCTCTATATTCTTTTTTACATTGTTTACAAATTGAATAATAGTATTTACCATTTTTATGGTATTCAGTAATTAATTTAACTTCATTACATTTGTTACATTGTTTTGTTTCCATATTTTTAAGACTTCTTGTACCCATAAATATATTAATAAATAAAAAAATTGTAAATAATTAAAAATAAATTTGGTGGATTAGAATATAATGTTTATATTTGTAGTGTCTAACAATTAAAATATAAAAATTATGGGTACTAGGTCTTTAACAAAAGTATTTTCAACTTACAATGATGAGAAGAAAAACAAGCAAGTAAAAGTACAACTTGTAAATATGTATCGTCAGTATGACGGTTATCCGTCAAATCATGGTGATGAATTGGCAGATTTCTTAAACAGTGGTAAGGTTGTCAATGGTATTGGTGCTGATGAGAAACACAGAGTATTCAATGGTGCGGGTTGTTTAGCGGCACAGATGATTGCTCATTTCAAAAATGGTGCTGGTGGATTTTATATTGAACCAATTACTGCAAAGGATTGCGGACAGGAATATGAATATGAAATAACTGTTGATTGGGATACTCATGAAGTTACCTTGAAGTGTATTGAGGTTGGATACATTGATAGTAAGGGTAACTACAAACGAGGTAAGCGCACATTGTTTGAGGGAAGACCAAGTGAGTTTAGCGCATGGTTGGAGAAATACGAAACAGCATAAAAATAATTTAAAAAAGATTTGGATAAGTGAAAACTTATCCTTATCTTTGTTTTGTCTAATTATTTAAAACAGCTATTATGAAATCAAAAAGTATTTACGTTCTACAAACAGGTGGGTTGAGCAAGATTGATAATCAATTTCATTTCTATGAGATTGAGGCTTTTTCTTCAAAGAAGAAGATTGAGCAAGAAATACAAAACAGGATTGAAGTAAACAAGGGAACAAATGTTGTTCGGGATGAGGGTTACCGTGGTATTGGAACACTTAGTAATATCTTGGTTACTTATGATTGTTTGAGTACTGATGGAAATCCAATGAGAATTAGGTATCAACTTTTGGAAAAAAAGTTAAATTAAATTTGGAGAATAGAAATATTCTCCTTATCTTTATATTGTCTAATTAAATAATAAACATCATGAGTATAACGGCAGAAGAAATGGTTGAGTTATATACTAACTATAAACAAAAAAAGATTAACAATCTTACTGACAAAGCCAAAAACGATGAGGGTCATGTTGAAAGGCATAAAACATTATATGAGAATGTTTATAATAAATTAATAACTGTATCATCTGATTTTAGGTTTGATTGCGTAAAGAAAGATGTGGTGATTGAGGTTGAACTATTTGATATTGATGGGAATGGTTCTGAAATTAAGTGGAAAGGTGAAAATGGTGAAACAACATGGTTTGAACCTAAGGAGGTTATTAAAATAAAATCATATGTATATGATTTAAAAATAACATATACAGGTGTTGTTCCCGAAGGTCATGATTATTATGTTATTCCAGTTGAGACTTATTCAAAATGGAGTTACAGGATAACAGGGTGGAAAATGCAAGTACAAGGTACGGGTATTAACTCATGGGATAGAAGAGGTCAAATGACCAATCCAAAGAGTGTTCACAATAAAATTCTTGAAATTGTTGATAGCGCATTCAAACAGATTGAATATAAAACGGCACAAGAGCAAAGCAACGATAGAATTCTTAATAGATTTAAAATTGAATTCGGCAAGTATATAAATAATTTCACAGTTACTGATAATACATTCGTGGTTAAACTTGACAATGGGGTTAGTGTGACATTCTATGGTCACGAAGATTCGGATGGTTATGTGTCATTCACAAGTCCAAAGGTTACCATTCCTTATGGTAAGTTTGAAGTGAGAGATTTGTTAAATGGATTAGATGGTATAAAGGGTAAGGAGTAATTCTTACCTTTTGCACCCACAATCATTTTTAGCATCTTTTTTTATTTCATTTATTATTTTTTCTTTTCTATTTTCTTTTGATTCGTTATCATATTTTTTTTTGAGATTATCAAAAGCTTTCATAAATTTATTTCTATCATTCATAATAATATTGTTTTAAAAAATGGGTCACATAATATGACCCATTTATTTTTAATTTAATTATTGTTTGTCAGTAACTGACCAAATGGCACTAATCAATGCGATAATACCACCAATAATTTCATTTGATGTTGATTCATCAATAAACCCTTTGGTAATTAAGATACCACCAGCAAATGTTAATACGTGGCGAATAATACCTAACACTTTTAATTTGTTCATAATTAATTATTGTTTTATATTTTGTTATGTATATAAATATTTTAAAAAAGTGTTTGGATAATTAAAAATTAATTCTTATATTTGTTTTGTCTAATTATTAAAACATAAAGTCATGGATTTATTACTTGAACAAATTGAGTTATTTGATAACAAAGAAAATGATAACGACTTTGATATTTTCTTTGATTTTAATACAAAACTATTTCACGCATTTGAAAACAATGTTGATGAACCTAGAGAGTTTGTTTATCGTTTGGTTGATACCGAAGAAAACATTGCAAAGAACCACCGAGAAGAAATATTGCAGTATTGCCTAGCAACAGTTTTACCAACTGATAGTGTTGGGTTGGGTGATATATTTGTACATGGTAAATTTGTTGAACTAATTAAATAATACTATATGGAAAAAGATAAAGCATTATTTGTAGCATTCTATTTTTGGAGTGGGTACAACAAGCAAACCTTGTGGCAAGACTTTGATATGATTTATGAATTGGCTGATAAGTTTGTCCAAAGTTATGACCAAGATGATACATGGGAAGATGAATCCTTTGAAGAATACATGGATTCATTCATTAGAGAACATATACCACAGTAGTATGTGCGTTTACGCCATGAATGGCGACAGACATGAATGTACACAAATGTGTATATGGGCGTGTGAGAATCGAGTACAAACAATATAAAACAATATTATTATGAATAGAGTTGCTAAATTGGTTACCATTACATTAACGACACGAGTGGTTGTTGATGAGAATGCCACAGAGAATGATATCATGGCATTGGCATTACCTAGATTAACAGATAAGTTAATCAATGAACCATTCGAACATCTAGAAGAGATTATAGATGATATCGAAGTACCATACGATTCAGAATGGGATTAATATAATTGCAATATTAATAAAAAAATAATTAAAAAACAAGCCACATATTATTTGGATATGTGGTTTTTTATTTTTATATTTGTTATAAGTTAAGGGGCTGGCACTAGTAATGGTGACAGGAGAGTGGACTCCATGGTGCGTATATAAATGGGTGTAAAAATAATTAAAAAAAAGTTAATAAAAAACTTGCATATTAATTATTTTATTTGTATATACGTGCGCACATAATTATTATGGTATCAAAAAAAAATTAAAAAAATATTGTTTTATATTTGCATATATAAAATACTATTTGTATTTTTGTCTTGTTAATCAATTAAAACAAATGTATTATGAACACCGAAATGAACAACAAAGTAAATGAAATCTTGGTAGCTAACAATCTAGATTTCCGTATTGAGAAAGAGCAATTGCTTTCTTCTACAGGTCGTCCAACGCCTTTCTATGGTCTGTTTAATGATAAAACAGGTGAGTGTATTAATTCTGTTAAAGAGGGTTACACAGTTTCTCAGAATGATGAGGTTGTTGCTCTTGTATTGGAGGGTATGCAAGGGTTTGGTGAATTGTCTGTATCAAAAGCGGGTGCATTGAATGGTGGTCGCAAGGTATTTCTTCAGTTGGGTATCGAGGGAATGTCAATTGTTGGTGAAGAGCGTATCAAAAGATATGTTACTGTTATCGATAGCAACGATGGTTCTACAGGGTTGTCTGTTGGTATCGGAGAATTGGTAATGTCTTGTCAGAATCAGTTCTTCAAGTTCTACAAAAGCGGACAATCAAAACTTCGCCATACAGCGAGTTTAACGCAACGTATTAAGGAAATACCTTACCTTATCGAAATGGCGTTGTCAGAGAGCCTTAAATTGACTGAAACGTACAAGCAGTTTCAATCAACACCTGTTACTCGCAAGTTAGCAGATGAAATGGTTAAATACATTTTAGGGTTTGACAAAAATATGTCTATCAAGACAGATTCTGAATTGTCCACACGTTCACGTAACGCAATGGATAGTCTTTACAATCACATTGAGAAAGAAACCAATCAGAAAGGTATGAACCTGTTCGGGTTGTTCAGTGGGGTTACTTCGTGGTCAACTCACGATAAATCTGCACCAAGACGTGAAAACGGAAGGGAAGAAAGTATTATGGTTGGTACAAATTACAGAACAAATAATGATGCATTTGAATTTACAATGCAAAAATTAGGGTTAGTTACTGCATAATTAATTGGTGGGGGTTATTCCCCCACTTTTTTATTTTATTATAAAATAAAAATATAAGATAGGTCGGAGTCTACTCTATCATCCCTCTCGGCTCGACCCTTACCTTATTGGTACACTACAAAGGTAAGTATAATTTTTTAAATTACCAAATAATATTTACTTTTTTTCATGTGTAGTCCATATATTATATAAAATAAAAAACATGAAAAAAGTCAAAATTTACGCTTTAATAGATAGTAGAAATAAACATATCAAATATATTGGTAAAACAATTCAATCATTGAATAATAGATTAAGTTCCCATTGTTCTTTAAGTGATAATGATTTAACACATAGAGCTAATTGGATACGTGAATTAAAAGCATTAAATTTAAAACCAATAATTGAATTAATTGAAGAAGTTGATGAAAATATATGGGAAGTGCGAGAAATTTATTGGATTGGGTACTATTCAAAATTATATAAATTAACAAATACTGATAAAGGTGGTAAAGGTGCACATAAAGTCAAAATTGATATTAGAGTTAGAAAATCAATAACATCCAAAGAAATGTGGAATAACCCAGAATATAGGGAAAAAATGAAACATAAATTAAAAAATACACAATCCGAAGAAAATAGAAAAATACAATCTGAAAAAATGAAAAATAAATGGAGAGATGATGAATATGTTAAAAACATGAAAGAAGTTTCAAAAAAAGCAAATCCAAAAAATAATAATAATAAACCAGAAATAAAATACGAAAAAATTAGTAAATTAAGAAAAGAACAATGGTGTGATGAAGTTTATAGGAGTAATAGAATAATAGCGCAACCAAATTCAAAGGTAGTTATTTGTGATGGTGTTGAGTATATTAGTATAGGTGAAGCTGCTAGAGCTTTATCTGTATATAAAAGTACAATAATAAAGCGCATAAAATCACAACATTTTCCAAATTATTTTTATAAAAATTCTTCAAGATAAATTTGGAAATATGAAATAGTATTCTTATATTTGTATTGTCTAATTAAAACAATATGTTATGAAAGTAAAAGAATTGATTGCAGAATTGCTTAAGGTTGAGAACCAAGAAGCTGAGGTAACTCTATTGGGTAATATTGGTCACCCCGAAGACGAAGAAACTGATGTTAGGTTTCAACATTTGGAGGTTTGGGAGGATGG
>JACCDO012434054.1_pt1 | contig 14707 bp, 9 predicted proteins | sample 7446101 | NCBI WGS metagenome assembly JACCDO01 (sample SAMN15323440, study PRJNA562643) | freshwater metagenome | isolation source: river surface water | place: USA:Blue River Watershed | collected 2017-08-16
ATCCCCATTTGAATTATTACTCATTATTTACTTTAATGAATATTTAGAATGAATTTAATAAAAATTATCAGAAAAAAAAAACAAAGAAAACGTGAACGTCTCAATAGCGTGTATCTTCACCAAAGATACGTGAAATGGCAACGATTTTGATCAGAAGTGAATTTTCGGCCGAATTTACGCCCCCCACACGTACATACGGTCGAACGAAGGACTCGCTTCCTTCACTTGGTGTTGCAGCAATGAATCGAGATCATATTGTGGCTGAACTGGAAAGGCGACGAGTGGAGTATGCGACAGTTTTGGAAGAGGTAAAAGAATGGGAAGACTACGTTCATGATTCAGAAAATAGTACAGCAAGTCATCTCACGTTTACAGTGATGTCTGTCACAGACAAAGCACAAACGCCAATAGATCCAAGCTCTATCTGTTTTCAAATTTCTATAGCTGATCTGGAGGGAAAAGAAGAAAATGGTGCAGAACTAGCAAATAAAGCTGTTGGTGAGTATAATATACAGGAAGATGCGAAGTCTCTGACACAACCTTTCAGCATTGTTCTGGATTCAAAAGATGTTTCTTTAAACATAATTTGTCATCGGCAATTTATCAATATTGCTAATGTAGACAAAGAATTGTCTCAGAATGATTTTGAAAATGATATCGGAATAAGCGAACAACAATCAGTGAAGTCAGTTCCATATGTTGCGTTGTTTGATGTCAATTTGATGACGAAAGATGAACCAGACAATACTGCATTTACATGCCAATTAGAAGCTATATGTCACGAAGAGCCTTCTCTGGTGCTACATGTTAAAGCATCATTGGATGACTGTTCAAAAATGAAGTCTGTAAAAGAAAGTGAGGCTAAGCAACTTCAAGATACGATTCAAGATCTAGAAGATAAATTAAATGCTCAGAATGCAAGTCAATCTAAGAGCTCTACTAGTAATAACTCCCCTAAGGGCCCCAAAAAGCAGAAAAAAGTGAAAGCACAACCAGCAAAGGGGATAACTGCCATGCAGGTATTAGGAATGCTGTACCAAAAGCGATCGTATTTCTTATTTAGTGGAGCTGTTGCAGCAATATACTTTTATGGAGAGTATGCTTCAGTTTAAAGTTGACGTCTTTTAACATATTTCTAATGTATTCCTAATCCTATTCTTAATCATTCAACTAAAAAACGAGTCAATCGAACGTCGTCAGCTTGGGAGCTCCTGTCCCACAACTTCCATTGGTGGGTCGCTCAAAATCAGTCTAAGGGTTTGAAGTGGTCAGTTTAAAAACTCTATTCATATCTGTGTAGACTATCCAACATGTCGCGTCGGTAGGTGTTTTATGCTACTTTTTTTTGTCATTGGCTTCTCTGTCAAAATGGAAAACCTAATTCATATCTCTTTCTCGATTTTATGTACAGACCAAGACCGAACAATGCTAATAGCGAAAGTGAATTTAAGGGGGTAAGTAATATGTAAAAAACTTATTATTGTTGAATAATCATTATTCATAACGCTCTCATTGATTCACGTGTATTCTTTCCATACTAATATTCTTCTCAAAATTTTGTATCTGACCTGAATCTAACTTCGACCTTCATGAAATCCCAGTATCGAGACTTAGCTCCTGCTTACATCGACGACAATAAACTTCGAGCATTAATGAAAGAACATCGCAATAATAAAGATAAGATTAACGAGACTATCACAGGTTGGTGGGAATCCGCTGAGAGTAAGACTGTTGTCGAAGTAGAAGAGCAATGGGTAACAACGACCAAGGCCAAGAAGCCTATTTCAAATAATAATAATGCGAATCAACCTGAAAATCAGGGTGCCTCGGATCGTAGCTCAGGCGGTGGACGCGGTCGAACTAGAGCTGCACCTGCTGCTGGACGAGGAGCTGGAAGAGATGCAGGTCGTGGTAGTACTTCTGGTGTTCGCTCATCTGCCTCTATCCGTGATAATAATGACGAGCAAGCTACTCCAAGCGCCACTACTAAAGCCGAATCTTCCTCTCAGGAGCCGACTGCAGCTGTCGCACCCACTTCCAGCAAGGGCAATGCATGGGGTAAAAAGTCCACGAAATCTGAAGCATCTACATCACAAGCTGTTGCAGAATCCAAGGCAGCACCTGAGCCTGTGCGAACGTTGCCTGTGCCGAACTTGCCTGCTGACAGCTTGTGGAACAGTGTGGAAACGGCCGCTCAAAGAATCAAGCGAATCGAAAGGGAAAAGAACCAGCCACCTCCACCGCCTCCAACGGCGGAAACAACTCCTGCGCCTGCGGATGTATCAGAAAAGGTACCGAAGAAGCGCAGAGAACGCACGAAGAAGGGGGAAAAGGCATCTGCATCAGTGCCTACTGCTGAAGCCACAGTCAATGGGGATGCTGAGGCCGCGCCTGTCACGGAAACGACTTCTCTTCTTGAGAATCTTGCCATCGACGCACCACCAGCTGCACCTGTTGTTGAGAGCCCACCTTCTCCAGCAAAGGTGAAGGCTAGCACCTCTGGTGACGTAGAAGGCAGCCCAAAGATTGGTCTGAAGATGGGCAAGTGGGAGAACAAATCGGAGAGAATTGATGGTCCTTCTCTCTCATTCGGATCTTTTGGAAATGCTACGAGCCTTGTTCCTGAGGAGTCTTCCACCGCATCCGCCTCTTGGGGAGCTGCTGCATCAGATTCGTCTGCGGCCGATGTTCCCGTGTCTGGAGGCGCTGTGTGGTCAAATGGCCAACAAGCAGATGCTTCCAATAGCTCCAACAACGGCAATCAAACTGGTCCTCCTGGTCTCGGCAGCGGCAAACCACAGCGCTCCGCACCTGGACAGTCTCGAAATAAAAACGAAAATCAACAAAATATGCAACCAGCCCAAAACATTTACCAGCAGCCTCCTGGCTTTGGTGCGCCAGGAAGCCGAGGTGCTCCTATCACCAATATGGCCATGCCGTACGGACAGCCTTACAACCCTGAGTACATGCACCTGCAATTTCAAGCTCCTACAGCGGGTATTGCACCAGTTGCTGGATCTACTGCTAATGCTGGCGCAGCCAACATGCTAAATCCTGCCATCCCTCAGCCTCAGCAACTTCAACAGGCCTACGCTCAGCCTCCAGGAATGGCTGCTCCCCAGTTTTATAATCAGAATCCTTATTATTACCAAGGCATGCAAGGCTATTATTATGGACAAGCACCAGTTCAGCCTAATTATTATGGACAGCACCAACCGCGCGGATACCAAAATGGTCGGGGGCCGAACCATGGCTATGCAGACCAGTACAACGCAAATGGCTACATCGGTGCAGATGCTTTTGGTGGGCAATTTGGAAATGCAGGACAAGGCGGTAACCAAGGCAACAAATCTGGTAAGGATGGAAACTCACAGGATCAATCTGCAGGTGTGCAGCAACCTCAGCAGCAACAGTACCAGCAGCAATACATGGGAGGCGCTCCGTATCAAGCTCCTGCTGCTGGCTGGGGAGGTTACAATCAATCAGGCATGTACGGCATGTATCCAGGATCTAATCCATCTGGTATGCCCCAGCAAGGCGGTCGTGATAATAACCGTGGTGGATATGGTAATTACAATAACCGCGGCTCTAACAACGATGCTAACGCGCAATCTGGATACAGTTCTTGGGGCGCTAGATAAAAAAAAAGAATTAAATTTCAACAGTAATTTGTATATATCAATTAATTAGAAGTCTTAGCTCTTTTTTATCTATCGCTTAGATGGATCTTATATCTATTTGATATGAGCAGTCTTCGATTGACATGTGGGCAGGGGACATGTCTCGATGTTCTGGAATCAGAGTGCTTTGCTAATGAATTTATTGCTATATCTCTCAGTTTATTTGCAAAATTGCAGCTGAGGGTGTGGGCAGCTTATTTTTATAGTCTTTCCATTAAATTTGGAAAGTTTTCTGCATTAAGATATGTGGGCTTCCAAGTATGTTCAAAGGCGTTTGTATTCATTCTTAAATACACCAACAGGAGGGGTCGTTTTGGTAATTGCAATATGGTTCTTGGCGTATGAAGTAATGCATTCGGTTTTTCCTCTTCTTACTCAAGATGTTCCGGGAAGTGCTCGCATGATAGATAACATCAGCGGAGTGGACAACGAAGCAGTCTTATCTTATGGACCCATCGACGCTGTTTATACGTGGGTAAATGGAAGTGACAAAATCTGGTTAAAAGAAAAAGTTCTTTGGTATCATCGTACTAATGCTGAAAAGAACATATCACATGCCATGATGAGATCACTTCAACACTTTGGGAATATTACCGATGTTACAGATGAAAATGATAATGACTTGCGCGGTAAAGAACAATTTAAAAGTGAATCTATTACAAATCATAGCAAAGTTTTTGATTCAGCAATCACTATAAATGTAAATAATACGGTTGATTCGAACAGATATCGGGACAGTGATGAGCTCAGGTATTCAATTAGATCCATTGTGAAAAACGCTCCTTGGATTCGCAGAATATATCTTGTGACCGACAATCAAATTCCACATTGGTTAAATCTTGAAGATAACATCGGTCGTATATCAATTGTTACACACAAAGGTTCGTAATGAGCAGCAAGTTCAGATTTTTTGTTGTCTTTTGATATTACTTCCATGCAAATCATTACTTCGGTACCACACGCTCTAACCGCTCTTTATTGCATGCACTTTAGACATTTTTCCAAACAAAACGCATTTGCCTGTGTTTAGCTCGCCCGCTATTGAAGCGCATCTGCATCGAATTCCTGGTTTATCAAAGAAGTTTATTTATTTCAATGACGATGTTTTTCTTGGAGCTCCGACTATGCCGGAAGATTTTTTGAGCGTATCTGGCAGTCAAAAGTTTCATCTCGCCTGGGATGTGCCAAAATGTGCACCTGGTTGTAGTGATGCGTGGATTGGAGATGGATTCTGCGACCGGGCCTGCAATGTCAGTTCTTGTGATTTTGATTTTCCGGATTGTATGAACGCTACGTCTACAAGTTTGCATGGTAGCACTGTAAATGGACAAAAAGACTCAAATCCGTTTTGCTCCAAAGGCTGTCCTGACAGTTGGCTGGGGGACAAAGTTTGCGATGCGCGTTGCAATAATATGGAATGTGCTTGGGATATGGGAGATTGCGGTCTTGGTCTTGTGATGAGGGATTTCCCTGGTATTCATTTGACCCGCGATAATACACACGAAATGGATTTTATACCATCGAGCTTGGTAGGCAGCTCATTTAATCGGAGTACATCTGTGGTTAAAGATGATGTGTCCTCCAACAAATCCTTTGATATTCAAGTTGGTACGAGCTTCACGCCGCTCGGAAAGACATCTGTTCCCGTTGCTATATCAGTACCGATCGGAACTAAAGCCGTATACTTTAATATGACACTTTTGAAGTTTACCATAGGCACCGAAGTTAATAATACTTTCTTTGTGATGGCGAACCACACTCCTAGTGATATCGTGCACAATGCTGTTGTGCTAACTCGACACGATTTATTACTCGTAACACTCTACAGCGAACAAGATGATGCACCTAAAATACCTGATCTACCGCATCACATTTATTTCGACGTTTTAATGAAAAACGCATTGACAAACGTATCGGCAAATATCGAATTTGTTTTAGAAGTGATGCCCAACGGGGCGGCGTCCTTCAATAAGATGGGGTATCCTGTTAACGCGGGGCCAATGCAAGGATTCTCTGCAGTCTGTTCTTCGTCTCTATTAAATAGCGAATTATTACTCCGCAAATCAGAAATTGCAGAACGGCCATTTTCTGTTTCGAACTGGGGTGCAGACTTGCGGAATGAGTCGGTCGTAGGAATAGGGCTCATTTTAACGATTCAACATACTTATCCGAAATTCTCAACATTGCCGACCAATAAAGTAATTGTGCGTTATAAAATGTCTTCTTACACGCGCGTTTTTGAAACAACTATCAGTATTTGTGATGCGATTGGTTCCGTCTCCTCAGGCTCTTTCATGTTCCAGAGGCATTATGCAGACGGTTCATGCCCAGATACATTAGGCGCCTTGATTCGACAGCAAGCGGAAATCCCCACGCATAATGATTTGAGCATGCAATTTGACCCTCATAGCCGAACGCCTATTTCTAATTTGGCTGGTGATGAAGTTGCAAGTCTAACGCTCTTGGTGCCCGTTCCAGCAAAATGGGCGAATTTGCGCAGACAATGGATTCACTCTAGTATTTACATTATGATTGCAGAAAATGACACATCGAGGACAGATCATTTCAGCAAAATCGAAAGGGGTGGTAAATACCAACAACGCTTTACGAAAAGAAATAAATCAACGATGTTTTTTATGAATGAACTTCAGCGTGATGAAGTTTCTGAAGCGACTAATAGGACATTGCTTTGCGCGAGTGCCTCTTTTCAGTGGGGGAAGTCAAACACTAGTTCTCATCACATAACTTCACATCATAACAGCAGTATACTTTCGCCTTTAGACGAATCTTTGTTAAAATCTGGCAATACACCTTCGCGCAAGATGACACGGCGGCGACGACTTGAGGAAGATACCTACGCGCAATCATTAATATTTGTTAATCGATTGTATACTAAGAAGTTCGGTCCTGAGCCTCGTAAAGTTCCTGCGCATTCTCCGCACTTAATCGATAGAGATGCTGTTCAAGAGATGCAGGATCTGTGGTCTCGCGAATGGAACGCAACCTCCAGCAATAAATTTCGCTCTAGAAGTGACATGCAATATGCCTTCTCCTATTACTATTATATGATGAATAGGCATACCATCCAAGATATTGATGTGAAAAAGATCATAGAAGAAGAAGTTGATACTGACAGAGATGGTTTGATAAATGATAACGAATTCCGAACCCTCACAGCCATTGCACGAGCAGATATAGAAGTTCTTCACAACTGCACCTTAAATGCGAGTGGAGGTGCGTTAGAATTTAGCGAGAATTTAACTGAAGAATTGTCTTACGGCAGAGCAGAGCGTACAATCAGAATTAATGCATGGCCATCAATAAACGATGTCATGGCTTGCGAGCTTGTTGTCAAAGGCATTCGAGAAAACATTGACCGGAAACTATATTTTCAAGCTCACTCCACAACTTCTGACAAAAATATTGCCTTTGAAATGATTGGCGATAATTACACTGCTACACTATCTCAATTAGACAGCATTCGCACACGCCAGTCCAAGTTTATCTGCATCAATGACAACATGAAAAACCCTTCACCAAAATTATTACAAGCGTTGCGAGATTTTTTTGAAGCGTTTTGGCCAATTCCATCCAAATTTGAACTACCAAAAGGTAAAAGTAATCCAGTTCTTCGATACGATGAGTACATTTTATTTCAGGAAAAGCAATACGTTAAAATTTCCCACAAAAGCGCCTCTATTTATCATAAAATACTGTGGGCATGGAATTTTATGCTCAAACGATTTGATCTTATCGGTTCTTCTTTTGAAAATGTTTTGGTCAGTACACAGAAAAATTGTTTGAAAAAACTTCGCCATTTCTTTTACAATGTACTCGATGCAATCGAAGCTTTATTAACTGACGACGCAGTTCAAATTCGTGAGAGACAAGCTATGGCAGATATTCGAAAATTTAGAGATCATGTTCAAAACGAAAAACTGACGTGGGACTATTTTGTAATTATATCGTCCGCAGTGCTTGCTTTGTGCGGAATCGTTTTGATGAGCCGTTCTAAAAGGAATTGATGTGAGGCACTGCCTTGCTTAAATGTTGTACAAATTGTAATATTTATTATAATCGATGATGTTTGATTCAGTCAGTTTTCTTCAGTGTGGATAACGCTTTCATAGAACTTTCCATAAGATTTGCACTTGATCTGACACGATTCTTGCGCACATTTCTAAGTGATTCAACTTGTGCATATTCATGACTATCCACGCTTAGATTACGAAGAGTAGAAACCCCGACATTGTGACAGTGATCTAAAAGTCGATACAATTCTTCCGCTAAGAGAGGTTTAGTTAAAGCGATATCTGCACCAGCTGCCTCGAAGTTGCGAATGTCTACTTCTAACCCATCACCTGTCAACCCAATGATGAGATTTTCATAATGCAATTCCGAACGCAAAATATTAGCTACCTCGTGCCCGGAAATATCTGGCATGATATTGTCCAAAAATATAATATGGTATTTTTTATTGTCAACTTTAACAGCTTCGATAGCAGCTTTGCCACAATCTGCGCTGTCTATTGAAAGCTCTTTGCTAGCCTTTTGCAACATCATTGTCAGCAACTTTCTATTTGTATTTGTATCATCCACAACAAGAATATTTAGCTTGCCCGTACCATAAGCATATCTACTTGTTTTCGGACTTACTGCATCAACAGATCTTGTATCCGAATTTGATGATGTTCCTTGCTTATTATCATTTGTTTTGAAAACCTTGGCAGGAATTGAAAAATAAAATTCACTTCCAATATAAGACTCGGGATCGGATCGGACACCAATTTCACCATTGTGCTTTGTAACGATCTCTTTACAAAGCGAGAGCCCAACGCCATACCCTTTTCGAGCCTGAAATGTCTCTGGTTGAATCTGCCCATAGACTTGGAATAATTGCAACTGATCTTGCTTTGAAATGCCTATGCCCTTATCTACCACAGTAAATTTGATGACACAATCCTGCAACGCATCATAATTAATTCCAGATGGCACCCGATAAGATTTATCCACAGAAATTATTTTCACCGGTTGAAGAAGCGAATCTTTTAAAGCTGCAATGATTACGCGAATCTCGCTTCCGTGGTCACTATACTTAATGGCATTGCTGATTAGGTTAACAAGAACATGCTCCAGACGAAACTGGTCGGCAACTATGTGTTCGGGAACATCTTTTGCAAATTGGACATCCAATTTAATTTCCTTGCTGTGTATTTCTCCAAAGAGGGTTGTGGTGGCGTTTTGAGCAATATCTTCAGTTTTGCAAACATCTAAAACCATGTCAAACTTCCCATCCTCAATCTTTTGCATTGAAAGAACATCGTTCAATGTTTTGTCCATGAACTTCACCGCATCGTTCATCATTTTTAGTGATTTAACACATTCCATATTCATTTCGTTTGTACTTAAAATGTGTAGCGCCATATAAATAGAATTGAGCGGTATTCGCACTTCGTGAAAGACGTATCGCAAATATTCTCTCCTAGCATCGTTTGCAGCTTTTTCTGCAATCAGTGCAATTTGGCGAGGGTCCATGTTGGATACATAATAATCTGATAAAGCCAAAATAATGATTTGCTTTGAGCATAGATCTAGACAACTAATAATCGCGAGAACATGAGATGTTTTCAGAAAATGTCGCCAGCCTAACAAAAATATAGTTGGAAACATAGTGAAGTTAATACAAATGGCAATCGTTGCGTTTAATCTCATTTTGGTTAATTTGAGCAGTGTCTCGGACAAAGTAAAATCAACTGAGGCTCTGGATTGCTTTTGAATATTATTTAAAGAAAGGTTATACGATCGCAGTGAATCATAAAATGCCAAATACAATGCAATTGCCAAAAGCACGGAAGACATAATGTAGCAGAAAATTGCGTTTGAGCGACTTAATCCCCAACTGGCTACAAAGGCAACAACCATGGACATAGTAGTGCATCCTAAAACAATTCGATCTTGAGCTTGCAACACATTTTTGTGAGGATCAATAGTGACAGAGATGTACATCAAAAGCGGAACAGATACAATCCACTCGAACCATTGCAGCAAAGGAGTCAATAAACCCAAGCCATCGATGCAAAAGGTCGACTCAAAAAATATACTGATAACTGGTAATGACACGCTGATAAACGTGACAGCACAATTCATTAAAATAATGGCTTCTATATCTTCCGATATAGAAGCAGAAATGCTGAAATATCGAAGGATTTGTAGCACAAATGAAGTTATCCCAGCGCTTGCTGTTGCAAGATTGGCTTTTCTGAATATATCATATTCTTCATCATGATAGTCGATACGATAAGTACAAATCTTACTTTGTTTTTTTTCAGATATATAGTGTATAACTGCAGGGAAAACTAAGGAAAACATACAAAACATGAAGCAAAAAAGAATATAAGTGATTAAGCTGCGAGGTACGTGCTTGCTCAGTAAAGTTTTACCAACCTTAACAGTAGCTGGCGCGAAGAATTTATCCACAGCTTTAATTACATTCTGAGACAATTCATCTCGCTTCAATAGCGCTTTCATTGTTATATTTGCACAAAGACAGCTTTAATCATTAAAACATATCCTTTAACAACAACTTCAGTCTGATTCCCTTTTCTCATGGTTTTGTCTTTTCAAAAATGCAGATAGAAATTAAAGTGACTTTGACGAATCAGACTTTTCTGGTCAATAGTGCGTTATATTTTGCGTATCACTTAAAAATATTGCCATTTTGTATCGGAATTGCTCGTTATTTTTGTGGTGTATAGTATGAGTGAAGAAGATATTATTGAGGAGGAATATAGAGCATGGATTGTAAACTCAGTAGTTCTCTATGACTATCAGAAATCATATGGATTAGAGTGGCCGAGCTTGTCGGTACAATGGCTTCCAGGAATAAAAACACACCCAACTATGAACGATTACTGTTTGCAAAGCGTGTTGCTGGGGACGCATACGACTGATGATGAGCCGAATTATCTACTTGTTGCAGATGTAGCCCTTCCTCTTCCTCAAACTGTACTAGACGTGAGAACTATTGATGAATTTGGTAAGCCTCGTGTTGCAGAAGACAATTTAAGTATTCATTTTATAAAGCGGATTTGTCATGAAGGTGAAGTCAACCGAGCGCGATACATGCCTCAAAACTGTGCAATTGTCGCAACAAAATCTCCTAGCGAAACTGTATTCGTATTCAACCATAATCTTCATCCAGAGCTTCCTGTAAATAATGATGTGAAAGCTCAGCATAAATGCGAAGGCCATAAAGCTGAAGGGTATGGCATTTGTTGGAATCCAATGAAAGAAGGTCTATTATTAAGTGGTGCATTGGATGGAAGCATTTGCATTTGGGATTTACACGAAGCCGATGTAAATGTTAAACATACATTGCGGACGTCTGAAGCTCATGCAAATGGGGTTGAAGACGTCGATTGGCACAAGCATTATGAGTACATGTTCGGTTCTGTCGGAAATGACTCTTGTCTGGCTCTATATGACACGCGACAAGGTTTACATGAATTTTCCCAGCGCGTGCGTGCTCATAGTGGAGATGTACATGCTATTTCATTTAATCCAGAAAGCGAGCATTTGCTCGCGACAGGTGGCGCCGATTGTATGGTGAATTTGTGGGATTTGCGCAAAATGAATGAGAAATTACACTCCTTTGAAGGTCACAACAAAGAAGTTCTTCAGGTTTCATGGGCTCCTTATAATGAGGCTATTTTAGGCTCGTGCAGTGCCGATCGCAGAGTTAATATTTGGGATGTGAATCAAATTGGGAATGAGCAAGCTCCGGATGAAGCCGAAGATGGACCACCTCCACCCCCTGAGTTATATTTCGTTCACGGTGGTCACAAAGCTTCCGTTTCTGATTTTTCGTGGAATATGAATGAAGGATATGAAGGATTCATCGCTAGCGTGGCCGAAGGCAATGTTCTTCAGGTCTGGCAAAGTGTAAGTAATGTGTCATAATTATATATAGTGTTGATAATTTTTCGATTGCGTTTTATTTGTTAAAATCTGACCTGCTCCCTCTGTACTGACCTGCAATTATAGACTGATCTAGAGGATGAAGAGGGTGAAGATTTGGCTGATGAAGACATTGAGGGAAGCGAGAGTTCTTGTACCGACGTAAACGACAGTGCTAACAATCCAAGCTACGATGACGACGAACAAGTCAGAAAGAAGCAAAAATCTTGATACCTACCGAGCGCTTTTAACATAGATAAGTATTTTCTGAAAAATCTGCTTATTAAAATACACACCTAGGTTATTACACAATTCCTAAACTGTTCATGGTCCGACCTTTCGGAGCATCGTTTGGGTCTTTGGTATTATTTTGCGTTTTGCTGGAAATTGGAGAGGAATGCCACGCACACCGTCGTGTCATCAATCACTTGCTCTTCCTTCATCCAGCGCTCGTTGGATTCGCTAATTAAGTGATCAACGGCAAATCGAGGCTCCGTGGTATTAATGGCAATATCCATCACTTCCTGATCTGACATGAATTCCCAGAGGCCATCGGATGCCATGACTAGAATGATGTCTTCTCGCCCCTGGTTGAATTCGTACTCGAAAAACTCAGGTTCGGACGAAACCCCTGCTGAATGCGCCACTACATCTCCCAATGAGCGACTCATGGCTAGTCCAGGGACATCCATATGTCCCAACCACACGCGCGCAGGTCCATCCACACCATCATCATATTCCACAGCAAAAACGCGCCCACCTTTTGCTTGAATGCGTGCCTTTTCTGCAGGCAGGTCGGGCTTGTGATCTACCGTTAAGTTTACTGCTACAACTTCGCCTGTAGTAGGATGACGGTAAGCAAGTGAAGTCCGTGAGTCACCAATGTTAGCGAGTGTGCATTTGTTGCCACGTATTACTGCACATGTAAACGTAGTTCCTGAAAAGTCTGTTTCGATACTGGATTCGCGCAAAACCTCGGTTTCGCACCTAGCAATTACATCTGATATCGCGGCTTTAATATCTGTGGCGAAATCGCGGTGATTGAAAAGGTAGTTCGCAAGTTTACTTTTAATGTTTTGTGATACCTTGTCGCCATCTTCGCCGTGGCCATCCATTACACACAGAAACAGACTGCGCGTTTTAGGATCTTCTGCCATAACTAGCGCATCTTGATTTTTTTTCTTGGGATTATAAGGCGCATAGCCCTTCTTAGAATAACCACCATATGAACTGACAATAAAGCTGGTGTTTGCAGACGCATCTGATGCCTTAGCACTCTGAATGGAAATAAAGATAGTTTTAAAAGTGAGTATCAAACAAATGTTTCCATGATATTTAAAGACGGGGACGAAGAATTGTTGAATTGTTAGCAATCATATTGTGATGTTGCGCAAGTAGTTGACGAGCATTAAATCCTCAAAATTTTGGCAGCTTTCATTTTTATGTTGATTTTAAATAGCGAACTTACCTGTGAGCCATCATCTTTATTATCCAATGATAACTCGCCTATATCTGCGCCAAGATCAGCCGCTTTATCATTTAAGGTGCTCAATCGCCTGCGAGCCATCTTTATTTCATTGTCTTCATGCGAATAAATAAAACATTTAAAGTTATGGCAACAATTTGAGGTGGTTAGAAGGCGACTTTTGCTTTTAAAATTATATGCTACTTTATTTTGCATGCAAATGGAGCTGTCATCATTTTATCGTAGCACAACATACGAACACTCAATCTTTATGGTTTCACTCACCTTTCCCAGCCATTATCAATAAAATCAAGCGGAAATATTCGCCCCACGCTTCCACGCTTAGACAAAGCGCAATTAGGCTTTGTGGTGGATTTACTCGCGGACACTGCTGCGAAGTGCGTGTGCAAGCGCAAAACTTGAGTGCTCTGAAGCAATCGTTCGTGCGTGTGTGCTTGCGTGATGTGGAAGGCCGAAAAATTATCTGACTCTCTTCCGAAAGAGAAATCAAAGGCAGTTTCTTCTCACTGGCGACACAAATACTTTTTTTAAAAAAAAAACTTTTAAATTAGAATTATTCAGCAAAAGTATATCACTTAAGTGCTCTAATTTTATACTATTTTAGAAGGCGTGTTAAAGGGATTCCAGAGCCGGCGATTTCAATTGACATTATATTGATATGTATAACTTGATATCAGATGCAGAAATATTGTACACCAAACGAGGTTGCAACATAGGGATTCGTCGCGACGGACGTGGTCTTAAAGACTTTCGAGATTTACAAATTGAGGATAGCGTTCTGCCTCAAGTAAATGGATCTGCCCATGTTCGCTTGGGAAATGTTACTGAAGTTATTTGTTCAGTAAAGCTGGATATTTCTGAGCCTGTAAATAATGTACCCGATAGAGGATTGGTCACTTTTTCTTTAGATTTTTCACCATCGTGCAGATTGGACCTCGATGACAGACATCGAACTGATCTTAGCAAAACACTGGCAGAAAGATTGCAAAATATTTTACTTGGCTCTTCTTCGATAGATTTGGAAAGCTTGTGCATTATACGTGGCAAATATTGTTGGTTGGTGCATATTGATGTATTAGTTTACCAGCTTGATGGGGATCCGCTTGATATTTGTTCGATTGCCAGTTATGTCGCTTTAAAATGTACACGAGTTCCTAAGGTAGAATTAATATTGGGGGGAACAGGTGCTGCCGAAGACTTTCAAATATGCAGCGATACAGCAAGTGCCGTTCCTTTAAAAATTCGAGATATGCCTATTTGTATAACGGTGGTTAAAATGGGCTCGCAGTTCGTCTTGGATGCCAATGCGGTTGAGCATGCCTCCGCGAGTTGCGCTTTTGTGATAGCACTGGATCAGAATGCAAAAGTTTGCGCATTCTTTAAGTCGCATGGTGAAGACTCAGTGTCTATCTCGGATGTATCCGTCATGTTAGAGGTAAGTGAAGACTTCGCATTATGATCAACGTTTTGCTTCAAATATGATGATTTGCTGCTTATATAATTGCCAAATTGCTGACCTATATTTCAACGCATTTATTTCATTATACTTAAAAACTAGTGTGCTGTTACTTCGATACACGCCATA
>JACCDO010994100.1_pt1 | contig 14705 bp, 11 predicted proteins | sample 7446101 | NCBI WGS metagenome assembly JACCDO01 (sample SAMN15323440, study PRJNA562643) | freshwater metagenome | isolation source: river surface water | place: USA:Blue River Watershed | collected 2017-08-16
CTGAGCCAGGCTTAAGTGAATTTCGTCAATTAAAAAATTATAGATGGAATACCCAACAAGCGTGCAAAAGACCGCGAATACCAGAAGATTAAAAAGACGCATGGCGCGTTGTTCATGTGGGTTCATATTATATGAAACATTCAGTCTTAAAATTTTCTGAATCAACGGCAAAAGTAAGATTTCTCCCAGCTGAGTTGGAGCTATTAAGACAGCTCTACAAACGTATGTGATAAATAATCTTTACCTATGCTACCACTACACCGCCCTTAAATCTATCAACACGTGGTTTGTCCATGCCCATCGTCAGACATGCGGAGTGCCAGAATAGCACGTATACTAGCGTTAGGGTATAGGGCAGCCAAAATTGGGACAACAGATGGCAAGCACGAAACCGTACGCCCGGGAGCTTAAAGACTTAGAAGTCAGGCTGTTGACGGAGCAAGGGCAGACTGCCCAGCAAAAGCGAAAGCCGGAACGCAGGTCAATCTTCCATTCTGATCGGTTCAGCCAGGTGAATGTTCGAGTTTCTTTGCTGGTCGGAGCATATGGAGTTACAATTAGATTATCAATAATTTAGAATATGTAAACCATCCATTAGTTTTGCTGGGAGGGACTCGATGTCCAAATCTGATCAGCGCCACCTTTTTATTGTTGAAGATGATGTTGATGTGCAAGAATACCTTGGTAGTTGCATAAAAGACATGGGCTACAAGGTCACAATTTTTTCTAATGCCTTGTCAGTTATCAAGAAACTTAATGAACCTGGGTTTGTAATGCCGCAGGCTATTTTAAGTGATATTACTATGCCAGATATGACTGGCTTGGAGCTTTTAAAGGTTTTGCGAGGTCGCGGGTTTTTGGTGCCCTTCGTGATAGTTACAGGCTTTATTAATGAGGCTAATTTAACGCACGCAGTTCGTTTAGGCGCTTCCGACTTTTTAGACAAAACAGGATCGATTCTTGAAATTCAAGCTGTCATTGGTCGAGCGCTTGAAATAGGCACCAAGCAGGATCAGCGTCGTGCGATCCTCGATCAACTTAAGAAGGATGTACCTCAATCAATAAATTACGTCGAAAAATACGAGCACCTACTTCGGCAAGAAGTATTAATGCTCGCATTAAATGATCACAAGCAAACCAAATAGTTGGCCTGTCAATTTCCTACCTACGATTTGGTAGAGATATTCCTAAACGCCCGGACCCTTCTTTGAGAGTGCGCCCATAGGCAGCAGCTTATGGATGGGAAGTTTAAGCTATATTTTTTTCTTAGAATCGTGGGTTAAGAATTGCATGCGACCAGTGCCCAAAGCTTTTCATTCTGCTAAGCAACCTAAAGGCCAACGGTAATTTTCTTCATTGCCAATGATTTAAGAGGATTTTCCGACCTCAGACAATAGCACCCCAATCCTAATGGATCTAGCACCACCACCACTTGGAAACTCTAAGTATTAACTTAGCTTATCGTCTTTTTTATCTCTGCCACAAGATCCTCGGGCAACCCAGTCATCCTGGCGAGATCTTTGATTGAGTAGTCCTTTGTACCAGGATTTAAAAGCAGCATTCTTACGAACTCTTGCTTTGCCTTTAATTCCCCCTCTTCCCGTCCTTCTTCCCGTCCTTCTTCCCGTCCTTCAATTTTACCTGCATCAAACATACTAGCCAGGTCATGCTCCGCTTTGCGGCGAAGCCTTGCTAGTTCTCGCATTTCTTTTCTGGAGGAAATCTCTGAAAGGGAATCACGAATTTTTTTAATGGCTGGCATGGCGTCTAAAACCTCCTTGGTAAGCCGAGGATCGTTGGAATTATATAGTAAAATGCACCATGTTTCCAAGTGTGATAAATGCTTCTGCTGCCCAGCGGTATCTAATATACGAGAAATTTTAGGTATTTCTACAAAATACATATTCATCATAGGTTTCAAATACACATTTCCTTCCACATCCCGCATATTAAAATGATAGGCAAAGCGATTTAAAGGAGCATCGGGAAACGCTATACCTCCAAGAAGAAAGATGGAGTGTGAAGGTTTAAGGACTGGGTACTTTTCACCTTTCTTAAGCTGTGAATAAAAGAGTTTTGCAGCATAGTAATGTGACCTTTCTGACTGTAACCCCTTCCAGCACATTTGCATTTCGATATTAACCTGTTCTCCCGTATCTAGCGTTACGAGGACATCTAACATCGTGCCCTTTTCATCGAGGTAATCTTTAGGGAGTTCAGGATTTAAGACTAAGGCCGACTTAATCTCGTTTTTCGGGTGGGTAACTGCCGAAATGAGACTAATTAGGCCTATTTCATTCTCTTTTAGGGACAGTGTGTACTTAAAAATCGCATCAATTTTTAGATCAAGTAAATCCATGGGTAACCTCTCTGAATAGGGTGTGTTCAAAACGCTGCGCTACCCTGCCACAGGAAGGGGTCTGGCATGAACGGACATTTTTCTGACGTTTTTTTGGATTTTTAGATGAAAACACCAATGAAAGAGGGCTGTACTGACACTTTTAATCGTTATATATAATCAATCTTTTGATTGTTTATATTATCCTAACCTCAAAAATCATTCGCACTGGTCGCGAAAGCATAAATTCTACCTTTAATTTATTCTCGTTTAAGGCGATGTAAAAAAAATAAAAAACAGATAAATCTAAAATCGCCTCTACTTAAGTGAAATATCGACAATCAGTTTCGGTTATGGGTGCTGATTCCGACTTAACGCGTTGCTAGAAAGCAGGCTCAGAGCTTGAATGACAAGACAAACGTAGGATGAATCATTTTAAATTATTGTTGAATTGCTAACCGTCACATTCTAGTTTCTAGAACAAAAATTGGGCAGGAGCTAGCTTGCTAGATTTTTTGAACATTTGGTAAAAGTTAGAACTGCTTTGTTTCATGCCTCCCTAGCTATCTAAATCCCTCTATCAACGTTTCAACTTTAGGAGAAGGTCATAGAGCTCTGTTCTTTTAAGGCCGCAGTCTTTATGCTTAATAAGGAGATCTTTTAAACTAGCACCATTTGAAAAATCTTTTTTAATTTTTTCTTCCAAACTCGCTAAATTTAGCTCTATGTCTACCTGCCCTAGTTCAACCATCACACAAACTTCACCCTTCAGGGTCGCGTGTTGTTCCACCCAGAGCTGCGCCTCTGCAATCGGCAGAGTTACAATCTCCTCGTAAACCTTAGTTAATTCTCTCCCGATCGCTACGCGGCTATTTGGGTAATTATTTGCAATGACCACTAGCGATTTAGCGAGACGCCGCGTGGAATCAAAAAATACCACGCTAGCACGTGCAGATTTCCAACTTTCAACCTCAGCCGCAAGCGCTTCGGCACGATTTGGCAAAAATCCAATAAACAGCACCCGGTCACTCGCAAGTCCGGAAGCACTTACCAGCGCTGTCAAAGACGAGGGCCCTGGGAGCGGCTCCACAGTAACATTTTGCTCTTTTGCTAAGGCGACCAGGCGATACCCTGGATCTGAAACACAAGGAGTCCCCGCATCGCTTACGATCACACAGACAAGACTCTGCTCACGGACCTCTCTTAAAATTTCCACAGCCCGCTCTTTTTCACCGTGATCATGATAACTTACAAGTTTTTTACCCTTAATCCCCAGCAGAGCGAGGAGATTTCGGGTATTACGGGTATCTTCCGCGGCGATAAGATCAGCTTCTGTCAGAGCCTCCCTGACGCGAGGGGTTAAATCACCGAGGTTGCCAATGGGAGTGGCCGCCACATAAATTACGGGTCCCTCTCTCAATGCCATATTCTCGCTCCTTGCTCTAAACGATGCACCTATCCCGGTTTCGCCCATCAGATAGCACAGCTACCAGAGGCAAACAGCAAAATCCAATTAAATAGCTAATATCACATAAATAACTTGGGGTCTTATTGATTCAACGTGCCCGTCCAGCAAATTCATGTTATGCTCCCTTTGGCTCACGGCTCTAGAATTGATCCGCTGGAGAACCGATACTAATAACTAGGGAGCCAGATCCTCGCACGGTGTGCAAGCCCTCCGCCTTCGGGCATTGTAGAGGGAAGCCTGAAGTGGGAGTCGATGGCGCCCACCTATTGATGGTGGGTTCCCCTAGCCTCAGCTCTATGGGCTGTGAGCCACCTTTTTATTGGCTTTTTTGTTGCAGGAAATTGATTCCGAAGGCTTAATGATGGCACTTAGGCCGCGAGGCTATGTAAGTTCATCTCTCGTCTTTGGAGTTGCCTGTGATCAGCTTATCTCGTCGAATATCAAATGTTAAATCTTCCCCGACTGTTCAGCTCAACGCAAAAGCTAAGGCTTTAGGAAAACAAGGGATAAAAGTTTTAAATTTTGCTGTAGGGGAACCCGATTTTAATACCCCAGCTCCCATCGTCGATACCGCAATCGCCTCGTTAAAAGCGGGCAGAACCAAGTATGGTCCCGCAGGTGGTAGCCCAGAGTTTTTAGAAGCAATCGCTGCAAAATTAAAAAGAGAAAATGGCTTAGACTTTCAATCCAACGAAATTGTTGCTGGGATTGGCGCTAAAGAGATTTTATTTCACATCTTCCTCGCAACCCTCAATGACGGAGATGAGGTACTTGTACCGTCTCCGTACTGGGTCAGTTACCCCGACCAGATCATTGCTGCTGGGGCTAAGCCCGTTATACTTCCCCTTGCGGATGATATCGCAAAAACACCGTTATCGATAAAAGACCTCGCCGCAAAAGCGACAAGCCAAACTAAAGCCATTGTACTTAATTCTCCCAATAACCCCGCTGGTTATATGTACTCTCGTGCATTCCTTGAAGAGTTGGGTGCTTATTTAAAAGATAAACAGTGGTGGATTATTTCAGATGAAATTTATGAGTATCTCTCATTCGACCACCCCCACGTGTCACTGCTCTCGCTGTTTCCTGAGCTAAGGGACCGTTTTATTCTAGTGAACGGCCTTTCTAAGGGGTTCGCCATGACAGGATGGCGGGTTGGTTACTGTGCTGGACCCGCCCCCGTCATGAAACTCGTGCGCGATCTTCAAAGCCACTCCTCAACCTGTATCCCTCCGTTTATTGAGGATGCTTCCATCTTTGCATTAAGCAAGGGCAATAGTTTATTAAAAGCAGAAATCGAAGTTCTAAAAAAACGCCGGGATCTCGCCGTAGCACAATTAAAATCAATGCCAGAGCTATCGTATGTTGCCCCACATGGCGCATTCTATATTTTTATCGATATCCGTGATGCCTTAAAAAAGGCGAAAAAACCGACGACAGGCTTTGAGCTTTCGGAGCAACTCCTCCTAGAACATCACGTCGCCGTCGTTCCGGGTGATGCATTCGGAGCACCGGGGTATTTGCGGCTGAGTTACGCCTGTGACGAAGCAACTATTAAAGAAGGATTAATCCGTATAGGACGCGCCGTTTCGAGCCTATAATTTCTGAGGAAAGACATGACAACTCTTAGTTTAGCAGATCAAGCCGAAGAGCTTAAAAAACAGTTTTTAAACGACTATACTTCGGTTCGAGAAAAGAAATCCGTAGCGGGAATCGAGTCCCTTCGCCTAAGCTATCTGGGTAGAAAGGGCCGTGTTACTGGACTTCTAGAAAATCTCAGAACTTGTTCGAAGGAAGAACGCCCCCTAGCAGGTAAAGCGATTAACGTTCTAAAACAGTTTGTTGAAAGTGAAATTAAAACCTTACAAACTGAAGGCGAAGCCTGGCAACTTACCGAGGCGTTAGCGAGAAAACCGCTTGATATTAGCCTTCCAGTTTCTCGTTTTACACGTGAAGGCAGCCTTCACCCTGTAACATTAGTAAGACGGGAGCTGCTTCAAGAGTTTAAAAAGCTCGGGTTTACGATATATGACGGCCCAGAAATTGATTTTGAAAATTACAATTTCACAGCCCTGAATATGCCGTCGGAACACCCTGCTCGTGACATGCAAGACACCTTCTATATTGAGGGCAAACCAGGCCTTCTTTTAAGGACGCACACATCGAATATTCAGATTCATTGTATGCTCAACGAAAAGCCTCCCCTGCGGATCGTAGCTCCTGGGCGCGTATTCCGTAAGGATTCTGACCCCACCCATACGCCCATGTTTCACCAAATTGAAGCGTTCGTAGTGGATCGCAACATTACGTTTGCACACATGAAAGGTGTTATTGATACCTTCATGAAAGGAGTGTTTGGTTCTAGCATGAAAACTAGGCTTCGCCCTAGCTTCTTTCCATTCGTGGAACCAGGCGCTGAACTTGAACTCCAATGTGTGCAGTGCAGCGGCAAGGGTTGCCGCCTTTGTAAAATGACGGGCTGGCTTGAAGTCGGTGGTTGCGGCATGATCCATCCAAACGTATTTGAAGCCGTCGAATATGACAGTGAAGCTTATAGTGGCTTTGCATTTGGATTTGGGATCGATCGTATGGCGATGCTGAAATATAAACTGGAAGACTTACGCCAAATGTTCGAGGGCAGCCACGACTTCCTTGGTCACTTCCCCCTACATACCTAACGAGAAAGGTTATAAGCGTGAAAGTTTCTCTAAATTGGCTAGCTGATTATGTAGATTTATCTGGACTAACGCCTGAACAGATTGCAGGGAATCTTACTGATATAGGGTTAGAAGTTGAAGGTATTGATAACCAAGCAGCCTTTACGGGTGAGGTTGTAATTGGGCATGTATTAAAAGCAGATCCTCACCCTAATGCTGATAGCTTAAGACTTTGTCAAGTGGATGTGGGTGAAGCGGAGCCACTTACCATTGTATGTGGTGCTCCGAACGCACGTGCTGGACTGAGTGTCGTGGTGGCAAAAATTGGCGCAACTCTCCCTGGTGACTTTAAGATTAAAAAATCTAAGATCCGTGGCGAGACCTCCATGGGCATGATGTGTAGCGAAAAAGAACTTGAAATATCGGAATCAAACGAAGGAATCATCGAAGTTGCGGGCTCTCACAAAGTGGGAGCATCCGCAGCACAGGCCCTTGGCATCGGTGATACCGTATTTGAGGTCAATGTCACTCCGAATAGGGCTGACTGCTTAGGTGTTATAGGCATAGCGCGAGACCTCGCAGCCAAGCTTGGAAAACCCTTAAAAAAGCCTGATACCTTCAAGGAAGGGATGAGACCATCATCCGTTAAAGTGGCTATTGAAGACCCGCAAAGTTGCGGAAGGTTTGTTGCATTAGAGGTTAGTGGCATTAAAGTCGGCAAAAGCCCTGCGTGGCTCGAAAAGAGGCTCGTAGCGAGTGGCATGCGACCTATTAACCTGGTAGTTGATGCGACAAATTACGTCATGCTTGAAACAGCTCAACCGATACATGCCTACGATGCCAGGATGGTTAATGGCTCAATCTTAAAGGTGCGGGCAGCAAAAGAGGGAGAAACACTTGTAACCCTTGACGGCGCAACGCGCGCACTTGCTTCTGGTGACTTAGTCATCACTGACGAGAAAAAGATTTTAGGCCTCGCTGGCATCATGGGTGGTCAAAACAGTGAAGTCAAGGATGATACCTCCACTATCGTGATTGAAGTAGCAAGCTTTGCTGCACAAAGAATCCGTCGCACAGCCAAAAGGTTAGGTCTTCGCAGTGAAGCATCTTACCGTTTTGAAAGAGGCACTGATACGGACAATGCGGCGTGGGTGGCTAGCCGTGTTGCGACTTTGATTGCCTCGTTAAGTGGGCCAAGTGCCAGCGTAAGCGCCATGACTGATGAGTATCCTGCTGACCTAGCTAAACGCGTCATCGCGTTAAGGCTTAGCCATGCCAAACAATTCCTCGGCCTCCCCTCTTTACCACGAGTTGAAGCTGAAGGCATTCTATCTAGGTTAGAATTTGAGCTCTTAGACTCCACCGATGACCGGCTTGTCTATGAAGTGCCGTTTTTTAGAGGCGACATTGAGCGCGAGGTTGATTTAGTGGAAGAGGTTGGCCGCATTTACGGGTACGACAAGATTCCCTATCAACTCCCCACCATGAATATCAGGCCCAATCAGGAAGACCCCTTTATTGGGTTTCTTGAAACAGTTCGGGCTGTAGCTGGTAGCCTTTCGCTTCGCGAAACCGTATCGTTTCCGTTTGTCGCGGACAGTGAAGAAAGAGCTTTAAATCTAACGCTAGAGCATCCGCTCCAATCATCTGTTAGATTGGAAAACCCTCTCAGTGAAGACCATAGAAACCTGGCGACTACCTTGCTGCATGGACTATTAAGAGCCACCTCTGAAAACCGTAAGCGTGGGCATAAGGGAGGGCGTCTTTTTGAGCTTGGACGTGGATATTTTGACGTACAGGCTGTGACTCCGCGTCTAGCAATGAGCCAGCACTTTCGCGCCCTCCTCCGTCACGGTAGGCACATCTCAGGGCGAGCCCGTAGCGATCAGGGCAGACCTGTTGAGCGTCACTGGCTTTGCGGCGTACTTGATCAGCCATTTTTCAGCAAAACTTGGAACGGTGCCCAGGAAGAAGCTAGCTTTTTCCACGCGAAAGCACTGGTGTTTGAATTTGCCGATGCTTTGGGCCTTGCTCCCGAAAAAGATTTAGATTTGGTCCGGCCATCAGCGAGTGAATTGCCCTTTCTCCACCCTGGAGCATCGGCTATCCTTCGCCTGAACGGCAAATATGCGGGCTTTCTTGGGGAGCTCCATCCTAAATCTGCATCAGACCTTGGTTTAGCAGAGGGGGGTGTGCCTGTCGTATTTGAGTTAGATCTTGAGGTGTTTTTTGAAGCGAAAAGCCGTGGCATCATCCGTGCCTCAGCACCAACGAAGTTTCCTCCGATCCACCGTGATTTTGCCTTTTTAGTACCCGAAAAGGTTGAGCACAAAGATGTTGTTTCTGCCTACCAGAAGTTTAAGGGCAAAAAATACCTTTCTGAGTTCAAACTATTCGATGTTTATGAGGGCTCAAATCTTGGCGTAGGACTAAAGAGTATGGCTTATTCGCTCGTGTTCGTCTCGCCTGAGCGCACTTTAAGTGACACTGATATTGAAGGAGAAACCCAAGGGTTACTCCAGTGGTTTAAGGAAACCCTCGGCGCAACCCAGCGTTAGCAGCGATCATAGTAGCCCGGTCGTATCATGATCGGGCTACGTTTTTAACGCTGCACAAAAAATCTCAAAAATTGATCCTCAACAATCGTCCCGCCTTTTTTCCAGACAAACTGAAATCTATTTAATCCTGGGCCTGGCTCAGCGGTAAACTCGATGGGACCGCTAGCGTTTGGCGTAAGCTGGGTTAGTGGAATCCCGTTAAGATTGATATCGAGGGTAAGCCCGCTCCCGTCGAGTAAATCACGACGCTCGATTTTTGTTTTAATAGGCTTGCCACCAAATACTGCTCCACGGTTTGACCCATCTATCGTCACAGTAAAGTTTGGCCATTTTCCCCAATCCACGACTAATGGTGGCCTCTTAAAATCAAGCGGTGGGGAGTTTGGATCAGCTCCAATTGATTCAGCCCACATTTTAATGACTTCGTCGGCGCTAATATGGGGGTTGCCCATATATTTTGTGCCATTAGGCTTGAGAGGTTCAAATGCAAGCCAAATAAAATCGGGATGCTCACGCACGCTTGACCCCACCCATTCACCGCCTAAAATGTCGCCCTGATCATTAAGCTCTAAAATATATTCCAGATAAATTGGTTTCGTCACAAATTGACCGAGGGATTCTTTACGAAAAATCTCGACGGTGGTCAGAGTCGTTTTAATGTGAGCAAATTTAGTTGCGTTTGGATTGAAGACATAGCTTCTAGCCCCTAACATTTGCGATGCTTGTGCTGCACTGACATAGTTTTTTGCTGTCACGTTATACGCCGCCACGGGGTGATTCCAAACTTGATCACCAGCATACGTGTCAATAATAACAGCATGCCTTAATTTACCGATCCAATTCGCAAGGGCCGCATGGAGGGTACCGGGGTTTGTATCTTGGCATTTATTCATAACAGTGGGATCAGGTCTCCCCCCTGCGGTAACGTCCCTATCTTCGCAGCGGTCACCGCCGAGAAACAGATAGTCAGCCGTCATATACACTTCTGCGAGTAAGGCCTTAATATCCCCACGGGAAAATGTTACACCGTTACGCACCACCGCTTTTTCCGGTTCTTTAGGATGACGCTGAGCTGCAGCGGCATAACCATTACAGTGGCCAGCCCAATTGGTCGATGATACGTGGTTTTGCCGTTCCCAGGTAGTAGCTCGGGAGTCGCCATAAAAGGCTCGATCATATTTGCGCAAGGGAGATTCGCTGCCTGAAACAATTTGATCTAATCCACCATCGGGCTCTGCATAGTAACCTCCCGACATTGGTCGCCTTTCGATAGCAACATCACCCGAAGCAGGTAGTGCATCAAGCCTGCGGCTAAAGGGTTCTGATCCAAGCTGTTGGAAAAAAGTTGCGTTCGTTTGCAGATAGCTGTAGTCAGCGGCATAAAACTCGGGGCGTTGAGCTGACCTCGCATGGACGACGTCCTCATCACTCTCTGGATGCGTACTCCCGTCCTTGCAAGCTGTGATCCATAATGTACCCATGGCAACAAGAACAATCGTCTTCATTCAACCTCCAAAATGTTGGGGAGCAACTCTATTTTAACGAAGGTAGACCGATAAAATCCAGTTTTTGCCAAATTTATACTAGGGTTGGGGGATGGCGACTTTGGGATCTACTCCAGAATTGTCCTTTATTAACAGCGAGTTAAATGCTTAACCCTTATAACCATGCCCATTTCTCCCGATAAGTTACCGGGTCGTTTTAGTGGAGGAATTATGAATCGATATTTTCTTTTTAGCAGTGCTGCTCTAACAGCTTTCAACTTATCATGCCGAAAAAACGCCGCTCCGGTCGTCTCTGATGTTAAATCAACGACCTGGACCCATGCCAATGGACATGACGCACCTCAATCTCCCCCGGAGGGAGCAACAGCTGTTTCCGGCATTGAAATGCTTAAAGTTAATGACCAAGCTGGGACCCCTACCCCCACTTTGATGTGGACACCACATGAAGAGGCTGCGTTTTATGAGGTAAAGATTGATGACAGTGAGACATGCACAAGTCCTGAAAAAGTATTAACTACCCAAGATACCACCGTCAAATCTCCGTATTTAGAAAATGGAAAGTACTACACCTGTGTCACGGCCTTTGATGATGAAGGAAAGCCTCTTGCAGAAAAAGAAAGTGAAGTCTTAGTCCTCGCTAAAGATGCAGTAAATCCAGAGATACAAAATACCACTGGTGGCAGTGGTGCAGCTCTTGACGAGGGTACCACAAAGGATGCTACTCTTGCTCTTGCTCAACCCATAGATGACACCGCATTAAATTTGGGATTTAATTCGCAAAGTGACGTGAGTCCATTTACCTTCGGTGTTTACTCTGATCCGAACCAAGACGCTAAGCTCAAACTAGTGGTAAACGACCGAGAAAACGCCCGAATTCTTATTTGGAATACGGTTCCAAAGACTCAAGACACACCGCCTGATCGAGTCATTGGCCAAGCAGACAAATCAGGAAAAAAGCTGAATGCGGGAAGCCGTGATGTGCATAATGCCGGATTTGCTGACCCTACGAGTGCAGTGCTTTGTACTGACGGTAAACTCATTGTAACTGACCGCGGAAATAACCGGGTTTTAATTTGGCGAAGCATTCCCGATTATGATGGAGCTCCTGCTGAAATTGTACTCGGTCAAAAACACTTTGCCGCTAGAGAAACTTCGACCTCCCGCGATGGATTTAATCAGCCATTTTCCGCCTATTGTTTTGGTAAAAAGCTTTTTGTTCTCGATAGAGGTAATCACCGTATCCTTGGATATCATAAATTTCCGGATCACAATGGAGCACCTGCTGATTTCGTTATCGGACAATCTAGCTTTAAGGAAAAAAAATCGGGGTGTGGCCGAGGACTGTTTGGCAGCATCAGCGATATGGGATTTGATGGTAAAAAGTTTTATGTCGTCGATTCCTCAAATCACCGGGTTTTGGTTTACGATAGCCTTCCAGAAAGCTCAAGTACACTGCCAGATAACGTCATCGGTCAGCCTGATTTCGACTCATGCAAGGCCAATCGCGGCAAATCCCCGACTCTCTTTTCGCTTGAAAGCCCCACTGCCATAGCATTTCACCCTAAGCGACTTGCGATTAGCGACACGGGCAATAATAGGGTCGTCGTCTTTGGCCTACCGTTACAAGGGGACCCTAAGGCTCAACTCGAGCTCACAACGCAAAAACATAAGATTAAAGAGCCAAGAGGTCTACTCTTTGAGGGGGATTCACACCTTATAATCAACGACTTAGGGCAAGGGCAATTGACGAAAGCCACGCTACCGTAATATGAAACCCTCCACAAGAGGAGGGCTTATGCCACAGCACATTAAAATTATTGATAACTTTTTGCCGCCAAGCCTCTGCCGCGCCATCATCGATAAATTTGATCTCGACGGGCGGGTAACCCCAGACCCGCAGCCTTCCTACAGCACCAGAACTTATCTTCACACGGCCTTCCACCTTGACTGGATGCGACTTAATTCTCAGATTTGCCCCTATGTGCATGAAGCCTTATCTGCCTTCTTTAAAAGGGATGAAGCCCTCGCACATGCGACCTACCACGAGTGGGGCGACGATGGGTATGTGGTGGCTCGATACGCGCAAGGTGATAGCTGTATAATGCACATTGACGGCCAAACAGCAGAGCCCTCACACAACACCCTAAGAATCGCGACCCTGCTATTTTATTTAAACGATGTCGATCAAGGTGGTGAAACTTATTTCCCCCTACAAAACTTACGAGTACAGCCTAAAACTGGCCGTGTCGCCATCTTTCCGGTCGGATTTACCCACCCCCACGAAGTTCTCAAAACAGAGACACCCCGGTACGTGCTTCAAACTTGGATTACAGACCCAAACTTTAAGGTTATTGCGAGTGACGATTAAAGAAGTAGAACACCTCGGGCCTCATCGCTGTCGCCGCTGTCGGATGTTAAATACCCTCTGTGTGTGTGAGATAGCTCCTCGCCTCGCAATTGCAACAAACGTCTTTATGCTTCTCCACGTTGGAGAATGGCTTAAAGCTTCAAATACGGGCCACTTTGCCCAACTATGCCTAAACCAAACCCAAATCCGCCTACATGGAATGCCTCATACTCCTCTCGACACTTCGTCGTTCGATCTAAACGGGCGGCCCAACCTCATCCTCTTTCCAGGACTAGGAGCTAAACCCATTGATCAAGTCCTACCCGCTCTTAAAGGACCTTTTAACCTTTTGATACCCGATGGTAATTGGAGTCAAGCACGGAGAATGATCCTTAGAAATCCAATTCTGCGAGCGGCACACCGGGTGGAACTACCAGGTCCGCGCTATGACCTCAATAGGCCGCGGCGAAACCTCTATCCCGACCGTATGTCCACCTTTGAAGCGATGGCACAAGCGCTTGGTATCATTGAGAGCACCAACTTAGAAGATGAACTACTTGATTTTTTTAAAGTGGTTGTAGACCGAATGCTTGTGATGCGCGGGAAGAGTGCACTGTAAAGCTCTGCCTCCTTAAGCCCATAAAAATATTCGCGGTTAAATAGATAAAAGCTATGGAAATCATTGAGAACTATCGAAATTAGTGATACTTCCGCTAGAGACAGAGGATGTATGCCTCCCTCTCATACATCGACTTTTAGGTTTTTTAAAACCAGTTAAATGCGTGGAGGAGAGATTGAGAGATCAAAAAATAGTGATTCAAGCGATGGGCCACTACCATCCTAATACTACGCTGGATAACGCTTTTTTTGACGAGCTCGGGATTGGATCTGACGCGGAATGGATCCTCTCAAGAACTGGTATTCGTGAAAGACGCTCTGTACTCACGAAGGAACAGATCCTAGCCCTTAAAAACGGCACGACAACCCTCGACGTCTTGCGCCGCGACAAAGCGTTTAAGTCCATTGCTGACTTAGCTGAGGAGTCCTATCAAAATCTAAAAAATAGATTTAATGACAATGACAATACTCGTATCGATCTTGTCATAGCGGGCACCTCAGTTCCCGATTTTGATATCCCTGCGAATGCTGCAACAATCGCAGCACGCCTTAAGTGGCAGCAGGCGGTAAGCTTTGACGTTAATTCTGCCTGTAGCTCGTTTGTTGTGAACATGATGGTAGCAAGTGACCTGCTTAGGTCTGGCCGTTTTAAAAAAGCTGCCCTATTTAACCCGGAACGCTATTCTCTGCGCATGAATTTTAATGACAGGAGAAATGCGATCCTATTTGGTGATGGATCTTCTGCTACTTTGGTTGAGGTGGCTGAGGATTCCTACACGGGACATGGGCTTGAGCTTGTCGATGTGGTCATTTTTAGTGACCCTATGAAGTACGATGCTGTGCGCATGGAAGTTGGTGAATTTTTTGAGCAGGACGGATCAATTGTGCAGAAATTTGCTATCACCGAAACGATTCGTTCCACGAAAAACATCTTAGCACGCAATAACCTATCGACTTCCGATATTAACTACTTTGTTTTTCACCAAGCAAACTTAAGAATGCTGGAATCATCGTCTAAGCGATTAGGTATTGAAGAGCATAAACACCTTTATAATATCGATAAATTCGGCAATCAAGGCGCTAGCGGCGCCCCATCAGTTCTTTCCATGAACTGGGGAAAGTTTAAAGCTGGCGACTTAATTGTCGTGACTGTGGTTGGCAGCGGATTGACTTGGGGATCACTCCTTTTACGAAAAGGCTAGCAAAGATGTTTC
>JACCDO010789261.1_pt1 | contig 14704 bp, 14 predicted proteins | sample 7446101 | NCBI WGS metagenome assembly JACCDO01 (sample SAMN15323440, study PRJNA562643) | freshwater metagenome | isolation source: river surface water | place: USA:Blue River Watershed | collected 2017-08-16
AACGCGTCCGCAGCGATTACGAAGTCAGCCGGATCTGTTGGTTGGGCAGACATGTCAGCGCGCTTGGATCAGCCAGCCGCACGCAATCGACAGGAATGCCAGATCTGCGAGCAAGGCAGTATACGCGAATGATGCAGGCTGCCGCCCGGCCTCGCAAAGCGCGGGTTTAGATTCACGATGCATAGGCAAGGCATGTGGCTCGAAGCAGTTCTCGGGCTGAAATGGAATTCGCAGCCAACGTCTGTCTGGGATGGCGCGTTGCAGGTCGTCCATGAACCGCAGCAGGCCGATGACATCGTTGCCACCCGAACCACCGGCGAAACGAAGCAACCAAGGCCGAGCGCAGGAATCCACGAAGACCCCGCGGACTCAGATGGAGTCCAAGAACGGCTCAAACTCGGAGCCACGGATCGCCGTGACGACTTCCGAGTAGTTGGTCAGCAGCTCTTGATATGGCCGATCCACGACCTTCTTGATGCTAGCGGGGTGCTCAAAGTCGTTCTCGAGGCCCAAGAAGTTCGCGACCTCGCCCATCACGCGGGCCGACGCTCCGAGCTTGGCGCCAGGAGCAACTCGCGCGCAGGCGGCAATCAAACGCTCGTAAGAGATCTCCAGAACGCGCAGGTCGCGCGTCATGTCGCGGAACACTGCGGCCTCGGACTCGACCCACCGTGCGCATTGCAAGACGCGCTGAGCCTCCACTGCGATGGGTGAAGCCAGGCGAACACCGTCGTAGTTGTGGTAGACGTTCCGCGCCTCGGCGAGAGCCATCGACAGCGCCTGATGAAGCACGTTCGTGCGCACGAGGTGAAGGATTGGCACTCCGTTCCGTGCGCAATACTCCAGCAGCAGCGGTCGTAGGTGCAGGTCGTAGTGCACCGGCGTGATGTAGCGCAGTTGGTTGTACTTCACGTCGAGGCCTAGAGCCTTGACCATGCCGGCCTTCGACGGATAGCTGCGTTTGCAGTCTTCGCGCAGGAACACCAGATACTCGTCGAGCAGCCCGATACCGTCCTCGTAGTGCAACGGAGGCATCTGCCGCGACACCATCGTGCGCACGAAGTTGTGGTAGCAGTTGGGCAACGGATAGGGATAGAGCACCTCACCGTGCACAACGGCGCCTGGATTGGTGCCGATGAGTTCGCGCAGGAAGTTCGTACCGCTCCTCTGGCTGCCCACGAGCAGGAAGACGGTCGACCCATCCACCTGGTGGTTTGCGTTGGCTCGGTTGGTTGGAGAGTTCATCGAGTCCTGCGGCGGACGAGCCACCACATGCTCGAAGGGGGCAGGTTCGAGCAATCCCTAGAGGAGCGCTCGAGGGAGGGGCATTCCAGTATGCCACATGCTTGCTACATCGGACGGAGTGAAGGCTTGGAAAGGACGACCAGAAACTGATCAAGGCGTTCGCCGACTCGCTTGTCCGTTGTAGGTCCGATGCGGCAACATCTGCGCGTGCGCATCTCTCTCGTCATTCCCACCTACAACGCAGGCACGTTGCTCGACGACGTGCTCGCTGGCATCGGCTCCCTGCAAGGAGTCACGTTCCACGAGAAGCTCGCGATCGACAGCGGATCCTCCGATGGCACCGTCGATCGACTGCTACGCGCGGGCTTCCGCGTCGACTCGATCGACAAGCGCACGTTTGACCACGGCAGCACGCGCGACCTCGGCATCAGTCGCACAACCGGCGATGTCATCGTGCTCATGGTCCAGGATGCGACGCCGCAGGGCGCGGATTGGCTCGCAAAGATGATCGCGCCGTTTGCAGACCCGCAGGTGGCCGGCGTGTGGTGCCGCCAGATCCCGCGCGAGAAGTGCCAACCGGTGATGAAGCGACGCATCCTCGGATGGCCCGGCTGGGGCGACGGAGTGACGACGAAGAAGTTGGCTGCGGGCCAGAAGCTCGAAGACCTCCCGCCGTTCGAGCAGTTGATGCTCAGCGCGTTCGACAACGTCGCTTCGGCGATCCGCCGCACCGCGTGGCACGACTTCAAGCTCGGTCCGCGCCGCTTCGGCGAAGACGTTTGGTTTGGCAAGCGCGTGATCGCATCGGGCCGTGCGCTAGCGCACCAGGGCGGCGCATGCGTGATGCACAGCCACGACCGGACCGCGTGGTCCGAGGGCAAGCGCACCTTCTGCGACCACCGCAACCTCGTCGGTCTCTTCGGGTTCGTCGGCATCCCGACGCGCGAAGCGCTGCAAGGCGCGTTGCTGCACGGGACGAAGGAGCACCTCGACTACGTGCGCAGCTTGAAGCTGCCGCCGCAAGAAGAGGCGGACGCGCTGAAGTGGACCGAGGAGTACGTGAAGTGGCAGTGCTGGGGCCAATTCCTCGGTGCCAAGGCAGGTTCGAATCCAAAGGGCTTCAAGGGGCTCTTCTATCGCTGGCTCGGCAAACGCCTCGAACGCGGCATCGGGTAGCATTCTGAGACGTTCTGCGGCAAACGCGCGCCATCGCGCCGTAAGCCGCATGCGGCGTCGGCTTCCCCCTCATGCCGAAGATCCTGTGCATCTCGCCATACGTCCCCCACCCGGTGACGCATGGAGGCAGCATCCGCACGCGACTCCTGTTGGACGCGCTGCGCGGGCTGGGAGAACTCCATCTCGCTGCGCCTGTCGTGCGCGAACAGGACCGAGCGGACGCGCAATACCTGGCGCTGGCCCTCGACCTGACTGCGCACGAACTGGAAGGACGCGCAGACGGCAGCGCCGGCAAGTTGGGCAAGCTCACCCGTTGGTTCCGCGGCGAGTCCGAGATGCTGGCGCGGCGTTGGACTCCGGCGGCTGTCGCAAAGGCATCGAGCCTGCTCGCCACCTACCGCTTCGACCTCGTCGTCGCAGATGGAGCGCATGCGTTGCCGCTGGTGCCACAGCGGACGCGACCGCTGCTGTTCCACATGCACAACGTCGAGTCAGCGATCCTCGCACGACCGCCCGCGCAACCTGAGTCGTTGCAGGCCGAGTGGACTCGCCGCATTGAGGCTCGGCAAACAGCGCGTGTCGAGGCTCGCTACTTGAAGTCGGCTGCGATCAGCGTCGCGGTGTCGGATTCGGATCGAGCGCTCGCGTTGTCGATCTGCAGGAACGCGAACGTCGTCACCGTTCCTAATGCCGTGGAGCTTCACGCGAAGCCCATCGCAGCTCGAACTGCAGGGGAGCCGTTGCAGTTGCTCTTCGTCGGTAGACTCGACTATCCGCCCAACCTTGAGGCGGTCACCGAACTGGTCGAACGTCACCTACCCGCGTTGCGCGCCGCGTTCCCTGGCGTTCGCGTTCGCGTGGTTGGCGAGGATAGCAAAGGCAAGACGCAGCGACTCCAGCGCGAGGGCGTCGAGTTCCTCGGCCGAGTCTCGGACCTCGAGCCCCACTACGCGGCGAGCCACGCGGCCTACATCCCGCTGCGCAGCGGCGGCGGCACGCGACTCAAGATCCTTGAAGCGTTCTCGCTCGGGCTGCCGGTCGCGAGCACGGCAGTCGGAGCAGAGGGCTTAGCAGCGAAGGACCGAGTTCACTTCCGTCAGTTCGACACGCCGGAGCAAGGAGTCGCCGCGCTGCGCGACCTGCTCGGCGAACAGCGCGACGCGTATGTGCAACGCGCACGAGCGCTCGTTCACGCTCACTACTCGCGCGATGCCGCGGTGGCAGCCCTGCGCAAGGCCTGCGAGTTCGCGCTCAATTCGGCGCGTTCTGCGGCTCCGTGACCACACGCAGCACGCTCGGAACAGAACGGCGATAGAACCGCCGCGACGACTGACGCGCGACCAAGGCCATGGGCAGTCGCGGCAGCACGGCGAGGCTGGCGAGAACGCCATCCGCCATGGATAGCGAGAGCATTCGCGCGCGCTTGCGGAGGTTCCACCCAAACCAGATGCCGTGCGTGAGCACGAGCAACGGGTCCGTGACGCCGCGCACGAAGAACAGCTCGGTGTTGCGCCAGTTGAGACGCTCGAGCCGCGCGCGCGAGAACACTCGGCTCGACGTGCCGCGATGCGCGTGATGCACCACGCTGTCGTGCGCGTAGAGGCAACGCCATCCTCGGCGCCACGCCTGCCACGAGAGGCTGACGTCCTCGACGTAGCACGGTTCGTAGAGGTCCTCGAAGCCGCCGATCGCGTCGTACTTGCGGCGATCGAATGCGCTGCTGCCGCCGCCTGCCCACATCGGTGCACGCGCGTCGCCAGCGACGCCCGGCGATTGCAACAGTCGCAGCTCACCGCGTCGAACAAAGCAGCGAGCAAGCCCCGTCTCTGCGCGATGGCCTTGCATCTCGATGCGCGAACTGACCGCGAACACGTCGCCTGCGCCAAAGGGCTTCAGCAACTCGACAAGGAAGCCCGCTTCGACGCGCATGTCGTTGTTGAGGAACACGAGCACGTCGCGCGTCGCGACCTCGACGCCAGCGCGGTTGCCGCGGATGAAGAAGCGGTTCTCGGGAACGCGCACGAGCTTCGTCCACGCGTGCTCCTTCGCCACATACTCCGCAGACCCATCGTCGCTGCCGTTATCGACGACGATCACTTCGTGGTCGCCTGGACAGTTTGCGACCGCGATGCGAAGCGATGGCAGCAAGTCGCGCAGGTAGCCGATGCCGTTCCAGTTGAGGACGACGATCGATGCGTTGCGCGAACGCGGCGGCTCGTCAGCGGGAGCGCGCCGCAACAGCAGCACGAAGGGCCAGCACGCGAGGTCGATCGCAACGAGGATCGCGGCGAATAGCGCAGCGCCGAGCCACACGAACGGGAACAGAAGCAGCAGCACGACGCGCAATAGCGGGTTCATGCTTCGATCCTCGCGAGGAGTTGGGCGGACGTCGCTCGGACATCGAGAGTCGCGTGCACGAAGTCGCGCGCAGCAGCGGCCACGGCACGCGCGGCGACTCGGTCTTGCAGCGCAAGCGAGAGCGTTTCCGCGAGGCTAGCGCTGTCTGCGGGCGCGCACAGGAACCCGGTCTCTCGGTCGCGCACCATCTCCGGAATGCCCGAGATCGGCGTCGTCACGACCGGCACGCCCAGTGCCATCGCTTCGTTGAGGAAGATCGGAATGCCGTCGCGTTCGCCATCCGCGGCCATCACGCACGGCAACGTCGCGACGTCCGCCGAGAGCAACTCCCGGCGCACCGACTCGGAGTCGAGCGGCCCCAAGAACTCAATCGCATCGAGGACGCCGGCATTGCGAGCTGCAGCTTCGATCACCGCGCGCTCGGGCCCATCGCCAGCCACTCGCCAACGCGCGTCGACACCGCGCGCGCGCAGGATGAGCAAAGCCTCGGGCACGTAGCGCAGCCCCTTCTTCTCGACCAAGCGCGCGGCGCTGAAGATGCGTCCTTGGCCGCGCAACGCAGCGCGATCGCGCCAATTCTCGAGATCGAGCCCGAGATAGATGGCTGGCGCGCGCGCGGCGTCCAGGTTGGCCACCCCGAGTTCGGCCGCGAGCGCGCCGACGCAGTGGCGAGTCACCACGCGGAAGAACGTCGCGCGAGCAAACTTCTCCGCGAGCAGCTTGTGCGAGTAGTCAAACTCGAAGTCGACGTAGGACGAGATCGAGAACGGAACCCCGAGCAAGTGCGCAGCGCCCATCGCGACATTGGTCGGGTGCGTGGAGCTGTAGACATGCACATGCCGCGGTCGCATCGGGCGCAGCAGCTCTGCGAGTTCGAACGCGTTGCCGGGCTCGCGTCCGTCCGCGAGCGCGCGCTTGTGCAGCAGCGCAGCGCACGAGCCGCCCTCCGCCGCGCGATAGATCGAGAACAGCTCGCGCCCGCGACTCGTCAGGAGCCACTTCGCGATGCGCAGGAGCCGCGCCGCCACGCCCGTTCGCGGCAAGAACACGGACTTCGCCGCCAACGCTTCTGCCTCGCGATGGCGCGGCGCGCTTCCTTGCGCAGCAAGCACGACGCAGCGCCAAGTCGGCCTCGCGTCGAGCAGCGCGAGCGCTTCGCGATAGACGAACGTGTGGCTCGTGTCTGGCAGCACGGGCACGACGAGCACAACGGGTCCGTCGGCGAGCCCTTCTTCCCTTCGCAGCGGCGGCGCGGTTCGAGCGCACACAACGCGCGCAACCGAGCCGAGCGCTGCGCATCCAACGCGCAACAGGACCGCACGACTTGCCTCGAACAGCAGTCGCAGCCAGCCGATGCGCAGCGCAGCGCCAGACTCGTCCACCACAGCCTCGCCGCGTCGCCGCGCGCGAAGGATGGCGCCCACCGGCGCCGGGGCGTGTGGGTAGCCGCGCCAGACGACGGAACCGACCGCCATCAGCGACGACTCACTCTGCGGATGTAGGAACGCGCGTTGCGCACAGTCTCCAGAGCCTACGCAAAGACGGCCATCGGTCGACCACGCTTCTGCGGCAGCAATCAGCAACGACAACTAGCGCTGCAACTCGCGATGGGAACGAACGGATCGCGCGCAGCACTGCTTTCCCCTGGATGCCTCGACGCGCAGTTCCCGCAAATCCGGCGTCGCGATCGCAACTGCGCGGGTGCCGACCGTGCGTCTGTGTCGTAACCTTCTCCGGTCCCATGCCCTCACATCGGCGACACCCATGAATGGGCCTGCAGGCGAGCCGCAGGTCCTCGGCGCAGCGTCGTCCCCCTTCCGGGGCGCGCAGTGGACCATTCTCGCCGCAGTGACGGCCTTCGGCGCAATCCTGCGCTTTTGGGGACTCGACACGTGGGCGTTCTGGGTCGATGAGGCGCACACCTGGCGCGACGCGACCCTGCCCGACGACATCTTCTGGTCGTGCAATCGCAGCCTGTATCCGACCTCGTATCTCGCGCTGCGCTGGATGCTCGACGTCGCGGATCCCTCGACGCTGCACGAAGGCATGCTGCGGCTGCCGTTCGCGCTCGCAGGCATCGTGTCCGTGCCGCTGCTCGCGTGGGTTGGGCGTCCGCTCGTCGGCAACGCGGCGGCGCTCTTTGCATCGCTGCTGCTCGCGATCAACCCGTGGCACATCTACTGGAGCCAAAACGCGCGCTCCTACTCGTTCGTGTTCCTGTTCGCGCTGATCGCCGGCGGTTGGTTCTGGTTCGGCATGCAGCGAAAGAGCCGCGCGCATTGCTTATCCGCGATGGGTGTCGTGCTGCTCGGCGTCTCCTGCCACCCCACCGCAGGCTTGCAGTTCGCGCCGATGGTCGCATTCCCGTTGCTCGCCAACCGCGCGTGGGACAGGAAACTCGTGACCTTGCTGGTCGCGCTGACTGCCATCGCGTTCGCAGCGGTGCCGTTCTTGGCCCACGTGCCACCGTTCGAAGAGTTCATCCGCGCGAAGTCGACGCCAGACCTCGGGCACCTCGCACAGACCGTCGCCTTCTACTTCCGCCTCTCGCTGTTGCTCGCAGCCGTCACTGGCGCGTGGATCGCATGGCAGGACAAGTGCCGCCAGCGCTCGCTCTACCTCTCGCTCTGGATGGCGCTGCCGTTGCTCGCGCTCGCGGTGCTCGGGTCGAGCCTGATGAAGGCCACCTCGCGCTACGCGTTCTGCACGCTTCCTGCAGTGCTACTGCTCGCGTCCGTTGGTTGCGTGCGCGTCTTCGGCGCGGTCCGCGATGCCTATGCGGCAAGCGGCCGTTCGCTGCGACTCTTGCCAGCCACCGCGATGCCGCTGCTCGTGTGTCTCGACCTGCTGGTCTACGACTTCCATTACTTCACCGTGCAACATGGCGATCGCGGCCTGTGGCAACAAGCTGCAGCGCAGATCCACGACCTGGAGCCAAGTGGCAACGTGACCGTGCTCACGGTCAACGAGCCGACAATGCACTTCTATCTGCGCCGCTGGCACTACTCGGGTGACGCAGCGCGCATCGCGCAGATGACCAGCGAGGTCACGAGCATCGAGACCTATGACCTAGCCGGCTCCGGCGGAGCAGCGTCTTGGTTCGCGGCGCAGAGGGAGCGATCGCGACGCAATGGCCGGACGCTGTATGCGGTGGTGACGCTGCCGGAACTGCGGGAGAAGGACCCCGACCACCGCCTCCAACAAGCGATCCAGTCCGAGATGGACCTCGTCGCCGCGTATCCGATGTCCGTGGGCCCCAAAGACGAGACGATCTTCGTCTACCGCGCGCGCGCCGCGAAGTAGAGGCGGCGCTGCGCGTCTGCGTTCACTTCAAGAACGGCGACAGCGTCGTCTCGAAGGTCTCGACCGTGAACGGCTTGGCGATCAAGAACGACGCGCCTTCCGTGACGGCCGTCTGACGCATCTCCGGGCTCGACTCAGTCGTCACGAAGCCGAACGGCACGTTGACCGACTTCGAACGCAGCGCCTTCAAGAACTCCAGCCCGTTCATCTCGGGCATGTTCCAGTCGCACAGGATCAAGTCCGGCGTGCCGGCGTTGACCGATGCGAGCGCTTCGACGCCGTTTGACGCCTCCTCCAGCGCGTGGTTGCCAAACCCTGCCTGGCGCAAGTGACGCATGACGATCATGCGCATGGCCTTCGAATCGTCGACAATGAGGATCTTCATGATGGTTTCCTGGATGCGTTGGGAGACTTCGAGGCGCCCTGGACGACGCTGACCGCCAGAAGGCTGCCATTGCTCTCGAACCGCGCGTTCGCGACTTCGCGCGCGCCGGGGATGCTGACTCGGTACCGGACTCCTTCGGTAACGGAGGGCAGCGAAATGGAGCACGATCCGCCGAGCATGGTCTTGGTGGCGCCGCCAACCATGTTGGACAGCTCGCCGACCGCGTCCTGGATCTCAGCGTCCGTCAGCGCGTCTGCATCAAGGGCGAACATCGCAGCAGCGACTTGCCGCGCGAGATCGAGCGGGACCGTGACGACCACGGCGCCGTTCCAGTCACCGGAGATGCTGATCACGCCCGTGACGGATGCAGAAGCCTCTTCCGCTTCCGCAAACTCGTCCGCGGCTGCAATCGGCAGCGCGAGCATGCTCTCGAACACGCCGACGACTGCGGCGTTGAGGTCCAAAGTTTCGATGGTCATTTCTTCGCTCCGATGAGCCGACTCGCGCGCAGCGAGAGACGGCGAACAATTTCCGCCGCGACGCGCGGCAACGGCAACACTTCGTCGGCAAGGCCCTGCTTGGCAACAAAGCCAGGCATGCCCCAGACGACGCTGGTTTCTTCATCCTGCGCGAGGATCTGCGCACCCGCTTCGCGCATCACTTCGCAGCCGCGCAGTCCATCGCGCCCCATGCCGGTCAGCACGACGCCGAGGCACTTGTTGCCGTAGAGCGCGCTGACAGAACGGAACAGCGGGTCCACCGCCGGACGGCACGAGTTCTCAGGCGGTTCCTGATTGAGCGCGATGCGCACATCGTTGCCGTGGCGCACGAGCGTCATGTGGAAGTCGCCGGGCGCGATGTAGACATGGCCCGGTTGCAGCGTCTCGCCATCCAGCGCTTCCGTGACGGGCACGGCCGACTTGGACGCAAGGCGCTCCGCCAACAGGCGCGTGAACACCGGCGGCATGTGCTGCACAACCACGACCGGCACGCCGATCGTCGCGGGCAACGCAGGAATCACCTCGGCGAGCGCGTTGGGCCCGCCGGTCGAGACGCCGATGGCCACGATGTCGGCGACGGCGCGGGCCGCGGTCGGAGCCTTGGGCTTTGAGGCGAGCGGATTCGCGGGCGCCAACGAGGTTCGAGGGCTCTTCTTCTGGCACAGCGCCTTCAGCATCGGCGCGAGCTCGCTGCGCACGCGATCCACTGCGGCACTCATGCTCCCTGCGCCTGCGGGCTTCGTGACGTAGCCCGACGCGCCTGCAGACAAGCAATCGAGCGTGACGCTCGCGCCCTTCTCGGTTAGCGCCGACAGCATGACGACGGGAAGGCGCGGCCACTTCTTGCGCAGCTCCTTCAGTGTCGAGAGGCCATCGAGCTCCGGCATCTCGACGTCGAGCGTCACAGCGTCGGGCGCGAGCTGCGGCAGCAGATCGAGCGCGAGCTTGCCGTTGCTTGCCGTGCCGCAGACCTCGATCTCGGGATCCGCATTGAGCGCATCCGACACGAGGCGGCGAACGACAACGGCGTCATCAACGACGAGCACGCGGAGCTTGGGCATCTTCTTGCCTCACTTCCCTGGCAATCGATTGAGCAGCGTGACCTGGAACTCGGCGCCATCGGCGGCGAACCAAGTCTCGAGCACGACTTCGCTGCCAGGAACGCGAACGCTGAGGTCCTTGCCCTCGGCAACGCTTGGCAGCGAGATCTGGTTGGGCATCGGCAGCGCGAGACGCAGGGCTCCAGCCACCATGTTGGCGACTTCGCCGAGCGCGTCCTTCACCTCGCCATCGCCTAGCGACGCAGGGTCCGCTGCGAACATCGCGGCGGCGGCGCGACGCCCAAATGCCGACGGCACTTGGACGACGATCGATCCAGCGCACGAGCCGCTGATATGGATGCACGCGGCGATCCACGCGCCGTCGTGCGAAGGTCCGTGTGAGGGCACTGGCGCAGCTTCGATGCCAAGCATCGTGCTGAATACCTCGGCCACGACCTGGTTCACGGTGTTGTCAGTGACTTGCATGGTTATCCCTTGCTCGGGCGGTAGATCACGGCCTTGCCTTCGGTGACTCGTTCGAAACCCTCGTGGATGCCGAGCGTCGACTCAGCGCTGCCGAGGAACAGCCAGCCGCCTGGTCGCAGCAGGCGATGAATGCCGCTGAGGATCTGCTTCTTCGTGGGCACGTCGAAGTAGATCATCACGTTGCGCAAGAACACGATGTCGAGCGTCCGCATCGCTGGCCAAGGCGCAGCGAGGTTCATCGTCTTGAACGTCACGCGCGAACGGATCTCCGGCTTGACCTTCCAGTCGAGGCCGTCGCGTTCGAAGTACTTCAGCAGCAGCGGAGTCGGCATGCCGCGGTTCATCTCGAGCTGCGAGTAACGACCCGCTTGGCACTTCGCGATCATCTCCGAGCTGATGTCGGTGGCGACGAAGTCGATCGTCCAGTCCTTTAGCTGCGGAAAGCGCTCCGATAGCAGGATCAGCACCGTGTAGGGCTCCTGGCCAGACGACGCGGCGCCGCACCACATGCGGATCGTGCGCTCTGCTTTGCGCGTCTCGATGACCTCAGGCATCACCTTGCTGCACAAGGCTTCAAACGGATGGAGGTCGCGGAACCACGACGTCTCGTTGGTCGTCATCGCCTCGATGACGCGAGTCTGCAGCGCCGGGTTTTGACCCGTCTTCAGCTTGCTGACGAGCCCGTCAAGCCCGTCGCAGCCAATCGAGCGCGCGATCGGCAACAGCCGAGCCTCGACCAGGTACTCCTTGCCTGGCTCGAGGACGATGGCTGCGCGCTGTTTCAGGAACGTGCGCACGTAATCGAAGTCTGCAGTTTGAATCGTCATGGTGTCGCGTCTTCAGCAGTCGAAACGGGTCGGAAGCGTTCGGTCAGTCGACCGGCAGCCCGATGATTCCCAGTTTCGAAGTGAGCGCGTCCTTCGTGAACGGCTTGGTGACGTACTCATCTGCCCCCGCAGCGAGCGCCGCGGCGACGCGCTCGGCTTCGGACTCGGTCGTGACCATCACGATCCGCATGTCCTTGGCGAGCTGTCCCTGGCGCACCGTGCTCACGAACGTGAGGCCGTCCATCTCGGGCATGTTCCAGTCAACCAGCGCGAGGTCGAACGGCCCCGCTGAGTTGATTCGCTCCAAGCCCTCGAGCCCGTGTCCGGCCTCGGTGACTTCGAACCCGATCTCCTTCAGCGTGCGGGCCAGGATCATGCGCATCGCGCGCGAGTCGTCTACGAGCAGTGCCTTCATGGTGTTTCCCCTTGAGGCGAACGGCGCGCTTAGGCGCCGTTCGCGGTCCTCGATCAGAAGCGGAAGCGCGAGACGAGCTTCTGCAGCTCAGCGGCCATCTTGGACAGCTCCGTCGCGGCGCCGAGCACGTTGCTGCAGCCCTGCGTCGTCGACTTCGCGGCGGTCGCCACGCCAGTGATCGTGTGCGCGATCTCCGAGGTGCCCTTCGCGGCCTCGGTCACGCTGCGGCCGATCTCGTTCGTCGTCGCAGTCTGCTCTTCGACGGCGCTCGCGATCGTGTTCTGGATGTCGTTGATCTGGTTGATGATCTGGCTGATGCGCTCGATCGCCTCGACGGCGCCGCGCGTATCGCCTTGGATCGCCTCGATCTTCTGGCTGATGTCCTCGGTCGCCTTCGCGGTCTCCTTGGCCAACTCCTTGACCTCGTTGGCGACGACTGCGAAGCCCTTGCCTGCTTCGCCGGCGCGCGCCGCTTCGATCGTCGCGTTGAGCGCCAGCAGGTTGGTCTGCTGCGCGATCGACGTGATCACCTTGATGACCTTGCCGATCTCCGCGCTCGACTCGCCGAGCTTGGCGACCGTCTGGTTGGTGGTCTCCGCGACCTTGACCGCTTGACCCGCGACCTTCGCGGCGTCGTTGGCGTTCTTGGCGATCTCGCGAATCGATGCGGACATCTCCTCGGCGCCCGTCGCCACGCTTTGCACGTTGCGCGAGACCTCTTCGGAGGCGGCCGACACGACGTTGGCCTGCGCCGACGTTTCCTCGGCTTCGGCGCCCATCGACTGCGACACCGCGGTCAACTCTTCGGACGACGCAGCGAGAGCCTGCGATGACTGCGACATCTGGCTGATGCTCGTGCGCGTCGTCGTGACGAGTCGCGACAGCGATTGCGCGAGCTGACCGATCGCGTCATTGCCGAGGTTCGGCACTTCGCGCGTCAGATCGCCATTGGCCGCGGCGTCGACGACAGTGAGAAGCTGGTCGACCTTCTTCTTCAGGTCCTGCTGCGCCTGGTGCTCACGCTCTTGAGCTTCCTTCGCAGCCTTCTCCATGCGGATCTTCTCGGAGACGTCATCCCACGCGACGATGTAGCCGGCAGTACCGTTCGGGCCGGGGATGCGGTTGATGCGCGTCGACAGCGTCACGGTGCCGAACGTGAACTCCGCCTCATGAGGCATCGATCGCGGGTCGTGCAGGATGCGCTCGATGCGACGAGGGTCCTTGTGGAAGCGATGGATCGAGCCGCCGAGGATCTCCTCGACGCGCACGCCAAAGTTCTTCTGGATCTCGCCTGCAATCGTGCGAAGCGTCGCGATCGCGCGAGGGTTCGCATACGCGACCCTGAGCTCGGGATCCGCGACGAGCACGTTGGTCTGAAGCGCGTCAAACGCGTTCTTCAGGCCGTCCATCGTTTCCATGACGCCCGCCTGCACGGCAGCAGCGCCTGCATTGCCCGTTTCCGTCGAGTACATCTGTCGTGTTCCTTGCGGGCTCCTCGCCCAGCAGTTGCGTTCGGTTGTGAGAGGTTGGTGTGTGTGTTTGTGTGACTAGTCCTTCTTGGGGCCGCTTGCGCCCGAAGAAGCGATGAGCCGTTCGATGTCGAGGACCAAGAGCAGCCGGCCTTCGAGCTTGTGCACGCCACGCACGACCTCGCGCGTCATCGCGTCGATGGTCTCGGGCGGGCGCTCATGCGTGGTGTCGTCCAGTTCGATGACGTCGCCGATCTCGTCGACCAGCAGGCTCGTTGCGCCTTCCTCGGTGCGGACCACGACGTTCATGGGCAGCTGGCCATCAGGCCGCTGCTGCAGCTGCAACCGCTGGCGCAGGTCGAGCGCCGTGACGAGTTGGCCGCGAAGATTGATGAGGCCGGACACCACTGCGGGCGCGCCGGGGATCCGCGTCATCTCCTGGTAGCGGATGACTTCTTGGACCTTGAGGACGTCGACGCCGAAGTAGAGGCCGTCGAGCGTGAACGTGCAGTATTGAGCGGTCGTTGCGACGGTCATGTTCAGTACCCCGATTCGGTGAGAAGGCCGCCCACGAGCGTCTCGACGTCGAGTAGGTCGGTGACCTTCTGTTGGATCACGGCCGAGCCGAGCAAGCCGTGCGAACGCGACTTGCGCTGGATCGCGAGGTCCTCCTCGACGATGTCGAGGATGCGATCGACGACGAATCCGACGCCGCCCTGCGGACCGTTGTGCACGATGACCTGCATCGCGCGCGGTTGACCGTCGAGCGCGGGAGCGCCGCCAAACATCTGCGGCAGGTCGACGAGGGGCAGGATCTGGTCGCGGTATTGCATGACCGCTTGGCCAGACGCCAACTCGACCTTGTCGCCTTGGAACTCTTCGAGGCGCGCCACGAGATCGAGCGGAACAGCCATGCGGCGGCTGTCGCCCACCTGGACGAGCAACAGCGTCTGCCTCGAGCCCGACGACTGCTTTTGATCCTTCTCCGCGTTGGCCATCTTCTGGTCGCGGCCTTCGCCGCCGACGCGGCCGGCTTGCGCGATGCCCATCACGTCCAGGATCAGCGCGACCTTGCCGTCGCCCATGATCGTGGCGCCGGCATAGCACGGCAGTCCCTTGAGCAGCTTGCCGAGCGGCTTCACGACGATCTCTTCGGTGTCGTTGATCGAGTCGACCACGAGCCCGAACGGACGGCCATCCGCTTGCAGCACAACGATGTTGACGTGGTCCTCCTCCTTCGGAGTGAGACCCAGAACTCGGCTTAGGTAGACGAGCGGCAACAAGTTGCCGCGCAGGCGATAGACAGGAGTGCCACGGATGGACTCGATGCCCGTCTTGGCGTCTTCGCTTTCAAGGCGAACAAGTTCGAGCAAGCTCACCTGCGGGATCGCGAAGCGATCGCCATCGCACGTGACGACGAGCGCAGGGATGATCGCGAGCGTGAGCGGGATCTTGATGCGCAGGGTGGTGCCTTCACCGACGCGCGTCGAGATGTCGACG
>JACCDO010381089.1_pt1 | contig 14701 bp, 13 predicted proteins | sample 7446101 | NCBI WGS metagenome assembly JACCDO01 (sample SAMN15323440, study PRJNA562643) | freshwater metagenome | isolation source: river surface water | place: USA:Blue River Watershed | collected 2017-08-16
CCAACACACTCAATAAGTTTAAATTATAATTTAGTAAGAAGTGATACACTTCATCTTATTGAAGAAGCATTAGCAAAGCTAGACGCCTTATATAGATATTATGATTCTATTCAATATACAGGTTTAGAATCTCAATTATTAATAGATGGTTTATTGTCTTTAAATGATGAAATGAGAGTTACAAATGAATATATAGAACACCATTTTCAACATTTACCAGCTTTAAGAATTCCTAGATTTCATTCTAATAGTAGATCTGATTCGCAAAACAGAAATAATTCAAATAGTCAACCAATGTCTCAACCAATATCTCAAACACTATCTCAACCAATATCTCAACCAATATCTCAACCAATATCTCACCCAAGATCTCAACCAATATCTCAACCAATATCTCACCCAAGATCTCAAACAAGACCTCAAACAAGATCTCAAACAAGACCTCAAACTAGAACACGGACATATACTTCGAATGGTCAGAATGGAACTCTGGGTGTAGAAGTAGTTACTACAATTACAACTACAAGTTCTAGTGATTTACCTGAATCTTTGATGGGACTTGTTAGAGATTTAGTTGGAAATGCTCCTTTTATAGGAGATATAAATATAACTGAGCTTCCATTACATGATGTTGTTGTAGGATTAGATAAAATTACTATACGTAAAATGAAAACACGTCGTTATCATTTAGAAAAGGAATTAAGAAAAAAACAAAGAGAAGTTCCAGATATTGAACCAGAAGTTGATAGTTGTTGTATATGTATGAAAGATTATATTGATAATATAAAACTGAGGGTATTACCATGTAAACATGAATTTCATAAAAAATGTATAGATAAATGGTTTGAATGTCATGTGAAATGTCCAGTATGCAGACTTGATGTAAGAGATGTTCTAAATTAGTATGATAAAGGGATACTTTATTATAGTCACTCGCTTTCGTCTATGATACAGTCATGTTGGGGTTCTTCGCTATCAAGATCTTCATCGTACGTTACTACTGGTTTTTTAGTAATTTCTTTAATTATAGATTTTCCTAATTTAGTTTTAGGAATTTTAGCTGGTTTAATATCTTTTACATTTAACATAGGTGTATCTTGAACTTCTAGAGTTGATACAATACGCCGAGATTTGATCTGACCTTCAGGTAACATTTGTACATGTTCAATTGTATAACCATATTTTTTGTAAAATTGTTTGCGTATATTTGCTTGATTTGTAAATATACCATGATTGTCTATTATGTCTATTATAAGTGGTTTGTGTTGAACTTGAGAGGATTTGTCTTTGCGTAAAATACGACCAACAGATTGTTCTATTTCTTTTCGTGGAGATGCTAGTATCAATGTGTTTAATTTTGGTATATCCATACCTACACTCGCGAGTTTATAAGTACCTAATATGACATCCATATGTTCAGTCTGTAGGCGTGCGTCAGCTTTCATTTCACCAATATATAGATCATATGTAAAGTCTAAAGATTCTAAATATCCTTTTTTCATTTTAAGTATACCAGGATTTTCTTTAATTCTTTTGATTTCTTCTGATATATGATTCTTTATACTACGCAAGTGTTTGATATATTCACTTAAAACTAGTACTTTTCTTCCTTTTGTTGCAAAATCAATTATCATATCTACAATTCTAGCTGTTCTACACTTATTATCCACTACTTTTATAACAGTTGTAGTGTATTTTGGCTTTCCTCGGTAGTCATATTCTACAGGAATTGAATCTGGGTCTAAAAGTAATTTTACACACCTAGCAACAATATCATCATCTTTTTCACGCTTTAAAGTATATAAAATAGGACCAATGTGATATTCAAAAATAATATCGCATTTGTCTTTACGAAATGGTGTAGCACTTAACCCGATTGCATATTTAGTAGTAAGTTTTGTGAATGCATTACTGAATAAATTTGTACACATTAAATGTATTTCATCCCACACTACAAATCCCACGCTTTGAAATGTGTTTTTATGGTATTCCTTTTGAGCTACACTACTTAAACTAGCAATAATAAAATCTTTACCATCAATTTCAGTATTATTTTGTTGTACAATTCCTATTTTTGCTTTGGGTACAAATTCTAGTATTCTTTCTTTCCATTGACGCATTAAACTAGTCGTGTGACACACTACCAGCGTTTTAATCTTAAGTTTACATGCGATCATTATAGCCAAAGCTGTATTGTGTGTTACTTGAAAATCTCCTAATAAAAATCTATGATTACCATCTATTACAAATCCATAGTAATCATCTTCTTCTAGTTTTTCAATAGATATTCTAGTTGATAAATGGTCTTTAATTTTGGGTCTTTCAAGCAAATATCTTGTAACAGAAGAATCGTCGTAAGTATTATCAACTGCTATTATTGGTCTTTTATACTTTAATTTTAATGGAATGTTTTCTAATCCGTTACCAGATATACTTACCATATAATAAATGTCTTTTTTAGTACATGTTTCTTTACATTCTTTCATATACGCTGCAAAACCTAAGCTTCTACATATGTATACTATATCTTCTGCTAATGTTTTACTTTTTTGAATAATATCATATCCACCATGAGAGTTTAAAGAAACACATGAATCTATTAAACCTGCCAATATATTTAACTGTACATTTTCACTGTTGCATTTATATATATGAGGTATATGGTTCTTATTTAAAACATTATATTTAATTAAAAGTTTTTTAAATAAATTTGGTTTTGAATTTTTGGTTTTGATAGTATATGTAATAAGATAATTTGGGTTTTGATATAAATATAAATCATTATCCAGGTCTTTTACATATTTTTGGAAATAATCTACTATTTCCTTATTTGTAGTTGTTATCTGTGTCATTTTAGATGTACTATCACTACTATCATCTCCAAGCAAATAACCAAGAATATAAGGATCTAGTTCTACTTCTTTAGGTTTAAATTTAATTGGAACTCTATAACCTAATAAACATCCAGATCTTGAATGAAAGCTATCTGGAAGTTGTAAGTATTTTTTCAAACTTATATCTATCACATCAGAGGATTTAATATTATTTGCAAATTCCAAAGCATTTTTATATGTATCTTCCAAAGAAGAATTATTACTATTAAAGTGTTTGTGTTTCATCTTAAAATTTTCATGGTCGAAATATTTAACAATATATTCATCATTTTTATATTTGATTATAGATTTATGACCACTTATTTTTAAACTAAGTATATGAGATTCATTAACAACGTATGGGTCTCCTTTTACAGGTGTAATTCTGTACATAGTTTCTCTTCCTCTTGCTAATGATAAAACATTTCTAGGATTACTATCATCCCCCATTAATTGTTCTCCAACTTTAATGTCTTGTACATTTTTAAAATGTCCATCATACATCATTACCTTTGTATCTTTTGCTAGACATTTTCCTCCCCCGCAATAAATGCTTATAACTCCTCCATATCCATTTTTTAAATCTTGCTCGGCAACCTTTTCCATTATAGGTATTTGATGATCGCGCGGTTTTAAAATTGTTTCTAAATTTTTACGTATAGGATATTCTATTGTTGTGAGTTTATCTGTTTCTGGTGGACCAAAGTGTTTGATACCGTAAAATCTTGGCATATAAAACCTCTTGTCAGTAAGTGTAAAAAGTTTTATAGGTTTAACCCCAAAAGCATATTCTTCTTTTTCAATATACGGAGTAACTGTTAAATTTCCGCGATGTTTAAAAAATTCTTTTTCAGTAATTGCGGAAAGTGGTATACTATATCCACGATGACTTAATATCGACCCAGGTATCATATTTGGTATTATTCGTAATTAACTTAAAGTGATTTAATGCAATTTCACTATTTATATTTTGACTTTTATCATCGATGCAAAAATCGCATAAAAATAAATTACAAGAACTGTGTCAACAATATTCATCAATTTGTACATTACCAGTATATAATACAGTTAGAATCGGAGGAACTGATCACATACCATTGTATAGATCAAATGTTACAATAATATGTAAAGACTCTGAAATAATAGAGTACGGGAATGAAGCTAATTCTAAAAAAGATGCAGAGTTGTCAGTGGCGGAAAAAATGTATATAAGAATAATTAAAAGCCTACAACTAGATCCATTAAGGTTAGATCCATTAATGGTAGATCCATCAATGTCTAAATGTAATAATGCAGAACTTATCTACTATAGTGGGAATAGTGGGAATAGTGGAAATAGTGGGAATAGTGGGAATAGTGGGAATAGTGGGAATAGTGGGAATAGTGGGAATAGTGGGAATAGTAATTGGAGTAGATATGTTAACCCAAATACTTCTGGTTTAGATGCATATGCTAGATATGTTAGTAATTATGCTGTTCCTACTTTGAATAATTTTAATTTTTCACCTCCTTCGCTTTCACCTCCATCATCTCCTTCTAGTATAGATGAAAATAATACTTTAAATGGACCAGTTGAATATACAACAATATTCATTGATATAGAAAATGTAAATCAATGGAAAGAATATGATAGATTAATGAGAGGAGTTGTTAATTATAATAATAATATAGTTAGAGTTAAAGTAATAGGTTTTATAACTGAATTTCATCATTTAGCAAGAAACAACTTTCCATTTGAGATAATTAAAATTAAATCAAATAGACAGAATGCATGTGATATTGGTATAGCAATGTATTTAGTTTCATATATTGCTAACAATAATGTAACAAATATTATTATTGCATCTCGAGATAATTTTGCAGGAGCTTGTGTAGAATGTATTAACACAAATTTATGTAATTTTAATCGTGTAGTGAAAGCTGTTAACGCTTATGATATTTCTAATATTTTAGAGCATTTACAGATTTTATATTAAAATAATAAACATTACATTCCTCTAACTCCATCGAACTCTATTGAATTCTCTCGAACAAGTTTAAAATCTTTAAACTTGACTTGAATATCAACTTGAATATCAACTTGACCGTTTGAATTTTTTGAACCTCACTATTCAAGAAAAAAAGTGTGTTTTAAAATAAATAAACTAACAAAATTAATTAACATGAATATCTTAACATGAATATCTTAGACTTGTACGCAAAAATATTTAGGTATTGTAATAACAACAAAGATAAATGTCTCAGTTTAAAAAGTGCCAATTTTGTAAACCATCTTACAATTTTGATATAAACTTAAATACTCCTCAACTAGATGTATTTGGATCTACTGAATATGGTCCAGTAATGAGATATAATCTTCCTTTAAGAACAAAGTATGACAATTTTCTAGAAGGATGTGGTATAGAATATCCCAAGGTTTTACAACCAGGATGTGGATTTTATTTTGACGTCAACGGAAATTTAAAAAGAGCAGATCTTAATTACCCATGGATGTTAGTAACGTATGCTCCAAAAAAAACAGAAAAGTATTATCAAACTTTAGAACGCGCATTGATAGACGTACCAAGTAGTATAACAAATGGTATACATTTTAGGATAATAAATACTTTAAATGGGCAAATAGCGTATGAACGAGGAGCAAATGAATGAATAAATGGTTGAATGATTGAATGAATAAATGATTGAATGATGACAGCTTATAAAAAGAAATTATAAGCTTATACTAATGATATATTGAGAATGCTTGAGGTATACGAAATATTTATTTTAGTTATTTGGGTGTTGGTGTTATTATATGTAGTAATTTGGCCTAATATAATTACGATAAACCAATGTAATGATAATAAAAATGACAAAATTAATGACAAAATTAATGACAAAATTAATAATAATGGAGTTATTAAAGAACATTTCTTTGGAGAGAATATACCTGCTAATCCGGAACTTATTAAGAGTGGATTGGCAATAGAATACATAGATAAAAATGGAAATGTAAGTGAATGTGCCCATAAAGGTGTTGAAACATTATTCGATTATTCAAATAGATTTATAGATGCACAATTTGACGCTTCTAGAATTTATGTATTACCTCCTTATCAACCAGGAGAAGTTGTATGTACTTAATGGGGGTATGAGAGCAAAATGCTCACAACGCACAGACTCCTTTTCTTCTTGACTATAGTGAGAATAACTATTACGCTAACTTTTATTGTTGTATTTTATTGTATTTTATTGTTGTATTTTATTGTATTTTATTGTTGTATTTTATTAAATATATAATAAATGCGAAAACGTTGTTGTGGAACAATAAATGATGCTCCGAATGTAATTCAGGAATTAAACTTAAAATTAGTTGAACATAAAAATCTTAATCAAAGTAGAGATGTTAGTCTAATTACAATTGGAGTAGTGTTTCATATTTGTTATGAAAATCCTAATATTAGCATGGTTACTAGTGATGTAAATTGGACATTAGAACAATTAAATAAAGATTATAATGCAAATCCGGATAATTTAAATCAATTTGATACTGTTTATACAAGTAACCCTAGTTTTCAAACAACTTACAATGATTATAAATCTAGAATAGGTAATATGAGCATACAATTTGTTTTATCGCAAATTGTGTATGTATCACGGCCAATTCAAACGAGTTCAAATATATCTGTACTAGATTCTAATGTTAAATCGTATTCTGAAGCAATAAATCCAGAAAAACTGTTAAATGTATGGATTGCTGATTTAAATAGCGGGTTATTAGGATATGCACAATTTCCATGGGAATTTAACAATAATACAAAAAAATATGATGGTGTATTAATTGCAAAAGGTACATTTGGACCTAATGCAACTTATACAGAATATAATTTAAATCGTACACTTACTCATGAAATTGGTCATTGGTTTGGATTATATCATACATTTCAAACAACGTTTGCCTATGAAGGAGGTAATATTGATTATGCACCAGGTACTAATGTAGAAGAAATGAAAGGAGATTGTGTTATAGATACTCCTCCACAATCAATTCCAACATATGGTAACCCATTTACAACAAACACTATATGGCCTACAAGTAAGCCATCGGATGAATTACAATTTTATCGAGCAATGTTTATGAATTTTATGGATTATGTTGATGATGTTGCGATGTTTATGTTTACTAATGATCAAGCTATAAAAATGCGTATGATGATTTCATTATACAGGCCTTTAATATTGTCTGATGTTATTACTATCCCAACATCTCCGTACTATATATGTGATTTTGATCAATTTAATGATTTTGAAACATGGAAAATAAGTTCATCATCAAACGTAAAAATACTCAAATCGACATTAAATGGTAATAACACAAATGTTCTTCAGATTGCAAATAATGCTAATGTTATAAAATATGTAAATCTAAAATATTTAAATGGTATTAAAACATCTGTTAGATTATCGTGTTCATACATTACTAATTCTCCAACTGCATATATGTTATATAAATCACCATCACAAACTAACTGGAAAATAATAAAGTTAACACAAAGTATTTCTTCATATAAATCATTTTATGTAAATATATATGGTCCATTTAATAATAATAATTTACAGATTAAATTTCAAACAAAGACTAATAAAAAGTATTTACAAATAGATAATATTACTATAGTTGATTAAAATGAAAGATTGTTTTCTCAAGGGAGTCCCCTTATTTATTTTGATAACTCATTGCGTACGATTTAACAAATAAATAAGTGAATAAATAATACAATTCTAAGTAATATTTACATCGATGACAGATTATCCAAATGTTTTACAACAAGTATCATTTGGAAATTCTTTTGCTTTTTTAGTGACATCACACACACTCCGTGCATATTTAGCACAGCGTATAGTTGAATGGATATTACCTTTTAGAGAAGTTTTTGGTAAAGACGGTATACTAAAGAGTGAATTCCCGACTGAACCTTTAGATGGTTTAATACAAACATGTTTTGAATGGATTCGCAGGTATACGTATATTCAACACAATTATATGCTTTTTGCATTTACAGTTCCTGAAGAGCCTGATAGTTCAGACATGAAAATCATACAATATTTACAAAGAAAATGTATTGTGTTTGTTGATAAAGTGCATCAACAATTTTATTTAGTTAATTATAGGTTTGGAGATGATATTTTTAAAGGGACGTTATTAGATGGTGTTTTGTTACAAGATAGAGCTTTTTATAACGTTCTTACGCCAGAATATGAACCCAAAGATGTAATAGAAGTTCCATTCAAACTTCATAGAATGTATGATATTATTGTTGAGAATACTAATTTAGATGAATGTGAGGAAACATCTAGCAGTTTAGGATTTCATACAATGTCTGTATCAGAAGAAGAACCACTTGCAAATATGGTTCAAAGACCAATTATAACTGATCCTAACGAACTATTAGAAAACTACAAAAAAACTACTACTACTATGGAATTTATTGACGTGTTTCAACAAAAACGTAATCCACCTAATTATGTTTTTTATATACAAGGAGTTTATGCATTATGTGGAGAAAATCAAGAATATTCATTAGAAAAACTTGTAAATTCTATAAGCTACAAGGCTTGTATATCTTTACATACTAGATTATTAGGATGTAAAACAAATTATATATACGATAGTATTTTAGAACCAGTAGAGATACGAAATGCAGTAGATACAATGTATTATACTCGACATACTAAAATATTACTTAAAAATCCCTTTTCAAACGATTATCTTCGCTATCAACCTTTAAATTTTGATATTAAAGATAGAAAAGGTACTATAACATTTCCAAACGAATATGAATCTTTTGATAAATATTATCAAAAAGAATTGTATCATTTCTTTCCGCTTTTTGATGAACAAGGTAGACAGTTTTTGGATTATTATTCAGTAGATGATTACGCAATCACATGTCAGGTCCATAAAACAGAAGACGTATATGTTTATAAACTTACATCCAGTGATAAACGTTTTAATGAACATATAAATGGAGGATATGCTAAAATATGGACGTATGAAGGAACAAGATATTTAAGAGTATTGTGGCACAAAATACATATTGCATACAGGAAAAATATTAAGAAAGATGGTCAACCAGTACATCCTTCGGAAATAGAAGAAAAACCGATGTTTATGTATTGTATTGGTATTAAGAGCAAACAATCCAACGAATATATTGGATGGACACCTATAATGTATATAAAAAATGTTAAACAATTGCAACTTAACCAACCTCAAAATCAAAATAATCAACGACAAAACCCTGGTAAAAATAACAATCAACGACAAAACCTTGGTAAAAATAACAATCGTCGACAAAAACCTGGTAAAAATAACAATCAATATCGGACTAATTAGAAGGCACTCTCGTAATAGTTCCTTTCTCTCTTCGAAATCGATTTTACTTACAGACATTATTATACGTTATTGCTTCATAGAATCTTTTACCAAATTTATCATCCCATTTGACATCAATTACTATATGGATCCTTGTTATATTACTTTTATTTATAACTTTATGTCTTCGACGTACATTGATGTATGTCAATTTTTCAGTAGGAATTTTATATAGAGTTTTTTCTATCCAAAATTCCACAAGAGGATGTGTAACAACAGGTATATGAATACGTATGATATCATTTGATTGAAAACTATCTATATGTTCTCCTATAGCTTGTCCAGGTATAATACGCATTATTCTGATTTTTAAATAAGTACAATTTAAGTTATCTAAAAGATGTTTTATATAAGGTGTATGATTCATAACTTCAGTGTCTTGGTAGATGCTATCATCACTAGAATTGTATATACCTGTACTTCTACTAGCAGCTTCTCCGATTTCTCCATTAGCTGACCGTAATGGGATAGAATGCCAACCTGGAGTTTTTCTAGTATACGGATGGTCTTCTTCAGCAGCTTTAATATCAGTTAAGAGTTTGTCAGTTTCAATAGGTATAGTAAAAAGACTAGTTATATCAACTGTATTTGGAACATTAGGGTTATTATGTGGTAAAATATAAGTAAAAGACATATCAAAATCGACAAATATATTGTTATATTCAGATAAGATAAAGTAAAATATTAAAATTATGCGTAAAACACAAGAAAATTTCTTTGGATGGTTTCAAAGTGTACAGAAAGAATCAGAGCCAAACTTAAAAATTCGTCATATTACAGGATGTCCTTGTGGAGGAACTGATCCTATATGTGATGTATGTAGTAGACTTAGAAAAGTAGTAGATAAAGTTCAAATCAGTGGTATACCAAATTATGATGATTTTAATTATCAATTTGATAATCCATTAGCTGGATGGACAAATGAAATGAAAGATGTAGCAATAAATAATCATGGCTCATTAGGAGATGATAAATGTGAAGCTTTAGGGAAAATGTTTCATGGTAAATTATTACCTCATTGGAAACCTAATGGAGCAGAATATCATACATTTAAAGACAAATGTTTTAAGGCTGGTCCCCCAAATAACATTAGATATGTAAACGCTTTTCGTGAAAGTACAGATAATTGCGAAGCAATGTGTGGATACGATGTGTGCAAAGAATATGGAAACGCATTAGAAACATATGCAAATTGTATGGACGAAAATCGTAAATTACCAGAACATAAACGACAAATGGTGTGTGGGCAACAACCCAAAAATCCATCTAATAATGGTTGTGAGAGATATGCTCCTAAGTATGTTACAAACTCTTGGCAACGTTGGATGCCTGATATGACTTTAAGTAAAAGTTATAAATAAAGTTTGTAAAATAAAGTTTGTAAAATAAAGTTTGTAAAATAAAGTTTGTAAAATAAAGTTTGTAAAATGCGTCTAATAGTTTTTATTATTTTAATCAAGAAATGTAAAAGATATAACCTTTAACAAACATATATTAACCACGTAATGCCTAAAATAGTTTTTTGCTTTAAATATGAATCAGGAGAAGAAGGAGGTGATAATTTTGAATTTTCGCGCAATATAGAACTAGATCCCAAGGATTTAACAACCTTTTATTATGCTATTCGTACATTCTTTAGACGTAATGTAACTGAAGAAGAAAAAGATCAGCTTTTAGATGTTATTAAGGATAAAGTAGCTATAGCAAAGATAAAACGTAGAAAGAACGTAACTATAGAAGAAATATTGGGTAAAGAATTTTTTGTAGAAGGAGTAGATCGCGTAGGATCGAATAAATATCAAATCTTATGGGGATTGTAAATATAGACTAGACTCCTCTTAATTCATATGCAACATCTTGCAACATCTTGAAACATCTTGCAGTTTAAAGATTTCAAACTTAACGGAATGTCTCTTGTTTTAATAATAAAAATCAAAATCTGAACGTTCTGCCTTTTGTGAATCATCTGGTCTAGGTCCGTCATTTTGAATATCATGCCAATTAATATCTATACCACGATCGTTGTATAATTTTTTACATCTCTGAACTACATCGTCGATATGACGACGAAGTATTATTTGTAATGCGTTTATTGCACGTTTATGTTTACGATGATATTCTAAACTAGTTGGAGGTATTTTGTAAATCACGGAATGCATGTGATTTAAGGCTTTGTTATAAAAATCCCGGATAATATCTATATTTTCTTTACAATGATAAGTTACATCGGCTTCTATTTCAGATATAATTTTAAGCATATTATCTACAGCAACAAGAGATTCATCGTATCCTTCAGAATGGTATTTACGAAATTCACGAATATTAAAATAAAGATTTATTAAATCGGCATCCATATGAAAATTAGCCGGTTTAGGATATAATGTTTTCATACGATAATAGAGTTCACCATATGTGTCATTTATAATCAAAGTATCTTTATCATGTCTGTAATAAATAACAATTAAACCTATAATAAGTCCGATTAATTGTAGTGCACTAGGTTGTATAACTCTAGTGACTAAGAACATTACAAATACAAGTATAATACCATATTCTACAAATTGATTAGGTTGTATTTTTTGAAGTACATCGTACAGTGTCATATTTATTTCTCTATTCTTTAACTACACTCAAGAAAGTAATGTATACATACTAAACAAAGGCCCAAAACTGTCAATAAATTTTTGAGAATCTATAGCCTTATCCTTCATTTTACCCAAAGCTTGTTCATATGAATCTTCTTGTATTGTGTGTTGTATTTCTTCTAATATTATTATTAATTCTTCAAAAGTTTCATTCACATCTTTTATATACTTTTGGAGTACTGCTTTTTTCATTATTGTTTTTTCATCATTTTGATTGTTAGAACTAACAACACTATATTCTTTGAATAATGTCATTAAAGGGGTAATAAAATCTTTTACAAAATTGTAATTTATATTTTCTTGGGGTAGTGTTTGTGGTAGTGTTTGTGGTAGTGTTTGTGGTAGTGTTTGGGGTAGTGTTTGGGGTAGTGTTTGACTTTGCATTGTAATGTGAAATACACTAATTTTTTCAATACGATATTTACAAATCATATTGAATAAAAAAAGAAAAAACAAACGCTTCATGTCTAATTACGTCTAGCGTCTAACGTCTAACGTGTTGAGTTTTAGTGTTTTTAGTATTTCGGTTTTGATCTTCGTCGTTTACAGTAGAAACAGCAGCTTTGTGATCGAATTTATACAATTCATCTAATGAATTATCACCAAAATATAATAAAGCTGTGATTACACTTAATACTATCCATTTCATCTTTATACCACCTTCTGGTATATAATAATATGCCACATCGGCAAAAGACCTGAACCACATAGTAATTAATCCACTAATGACGACGATGTATACATTCGGAAAATTTATTTTTAAATAGTTAGCATATTGCTGTAAGACCATTATAAAAATTAAGTTTGTAAAATATTATAAATATTCAAGAATTAAATTATTTTTCCAATTCCAACTGATGCTGTGATTCCAGCAATTCCAACAATAATAAGTGGTACACCTATGAAGGGATGAAATGGTGTCAATATGGCTCCTCCAGCAATTGTACCTATGCTACCTAATATTCCTCCTAAAGTTAGTTTTTTTTTAGTTGTATTTAAGTTATATTCACCTGCTTTTTCAATATTTTGTACTGCTTCTTCTATATGTACCGAAGATCTTTCTACATTATTCACTACTGTTTCTATAGATTCACCTTGGTCATTTACTATAATAGCTAAATCTTTAAATATTTCATTTAACTCCTGACAATCTTTTTCAATATTTTGAATCTCTACATTACGTTCTTTTATAATAGTTTCATTTAACATGTCATCTGAGTAACTTGATTTAAATATTACATTCGGAGATTGAGATTGAGATTGAGTTTGGGTTTGAGATTGAGATTGAGATTGGGTTTGAGATTGAGATTGGGTTTGAGTTTGAGTACATGATTCTTCATCAAACGGATTAGTGGAGGTTTGAATTATGATAGGTACTTGAGTACTAGGTATTGTATTGTTTAGAGCAGGCCAATTTCTAATAGCTTGGTCTCTCAATACATCATACATACTTAATTCTCTGGAGGGTTTACGAAACATATTCGGTGAATAATGTGACATTTTCTAAATCGTAATATTTATTATGAAATGCGATTAAAATTATTTTCATTCATTTTTCATCATTTTTATTATTTGATTCATTTTAAAACATACTTTTATTGAATGGTGAAGTTCAAAATTCAAAGGGATAAGTATAAATATTTTAAATGAGTCTGTGAGCATTTCGCTTACACTTGTTCGAGGGAGTTTGAGGGACGGAACGTCTATTGTTTTAATCATAATCCTTTATTAGATAGTTCCATTAAACAAAGCTTAAATTGTTCTAATGCTATTTTAGCTGCTTGTTTTTGTGCTTCTTTCTTTGAATTTGAAGAAGATGTTGCTAAGAATTTTTTCTTAGTAACTTTTGATTCTTTTGCATTTTTCATACTTTTAGCGATTAAATTAAGGGTATCCAATAAATCTTCTGTCGTAGTTTTAGTTCCTCTTTTTTCTAAAACATAGTCTATTTTATCTACGACATCGTCGATTACGTCGTCTAGAGATTGTTTTGCATTAACTTCTATTTCTGTTAATGGATAATTTGGTATATTATCTATTTCTGGAAACCAATCTACACCTACTGTATATATACGTTTATGTATAGGTCCTTCTCTAGATATATCACTATAAGTAGGTTGTTTCCAACCATTTTCTTGAAAAAATCTCATTAATGTATCTTTGTAATTCGTATTTGTAGTGATAATTTTTTCAAAATTAATAGAGGCTTCAATTACATTCTTAATAAACAAATCTAATACTTGTTTACCTAAATCTTGTTTTATAGCAGCACAAAATGCTTCAAATACGTCTTCCATATAACTAGGTGTTTCTCTACCATATTTTTCTTCATTCATTGTTGAAAGAAGAATATATTTATCAAAACCGACAAATTTAGCAAGAGCAGCAAGTCCATCTTTACATACTATTTGTTGTTTTAGTTTTGTTAGAAACCCTTCGTTTTGGCGTGGAAAACGATGGTACAAATAATCGCCTACAATTGCGCCAATCCATCCATCTCCAACAAATTCTAAAGATTCATATGTTTGTGTAAAAATAACTGGTTCTCCATTATTCCAAGTTCCATATTTTTCAGTAACTTTTTCTATTGGTATTCCCCGATGTTTAGCTTTAGCTATTTCTTCAAGTACTAGTTCATTAGGAGGAGATAAATCTCTCATTCTAACAGACTTATGTACAAATGCTAGTTGATATTTTCTCAAGTCATAAATTTCAATGTCTGTACCAAAAACTTTTTTCAAAAGGCCTAGAATAAACCATTTTGGTAG
>JACCDO011647401.1_pt1 | contig 14698 bp, 9 predicted proteins | sample 7446101 | NCBI WGS metagenome assembly JACCDO01 (sample SAMN15323440, study PRJNA562643) | freshwater metagenome | isolation source: river surface water | place: USA:Blue River Watershed | collected 2017-08-16
AACATCGATCCCATAACAAAGGCCCCCATAGCCTCCGACAAACCCACCTTATGAGCCACTACGACCATTAAAAAACAAAGGCCCATACTGACAATTGTTAGCAATTCGTCACTTAGATGATCTGAGAACTTTCTGAGAAATGTTGGAATGATTGCGATGCCCAACAAAAACCAAAGCGAAATAAAAAACACGAACTTAACCAAAGGAAAAACAAGGTCCGCACCCGAAAACTTTTGTGTGGCAGCAACTGTCGACAAAGCCACAAGCATAAGAACTGCCAAAATATCTTCAATAATAAGTATCGAAAAAACATTCTGAGCCCACTGGGTTTCTTTGAGTCCTTTTTCGTCGAGCATCCGAAGCACCAATGTCGTGCTAGAAATAGACAAGACCGAACCTAAAAACACGGACTGAATAGGAGTCCACCCTATGGCTCGGCCAAAAAAATAGCCTCCCGTTAAAACAAACAACATTTCAAAGGCAGCTACGAAAAAACTGGATGGCCCTCTTTCAAAGAGTTTTCTAAAACTGAACTCCAGGCCCAGATGAAACAAAAAAAAGACTATTCCGTACTGAGCCCACTCATTGATATTCTCGTAACTATTGGGTGAAGGGAAAAACTGAACTTCTCGACTTAACAAAAAGCCGGCTAACACATAGCCTACGAGCGTGGGTAATTTTAACGCTTTCGAGAAAACAGCGACTATTCCTGCAACAGTTAAAAGCAGTGCAAAATCGATAAACGCGCTAGGAATTTCTAACATTCACTATTTTTTGTAAGCTTGCTGTGTGCCGTGGGGGCCATTTTCTAGCATTGAGCTTGCCGTAATTTGAACCAACTCAGCTCGTCGCTGAAATTCGTCGATATTACGAGCGCCAACATAGGTGAATGCTGATCTTAATCCGCCTTCGATATCCTGAAGAACTCTCTCGGCTGAACCTTTGTAAGGCAACAGCATAGATTCACCTTCGGCAGTACGATAATCGGCTAATTTATTTTGAACTGCATACGACTCTAAAGAAGCTGAGCCTCTGTATTTTTTAAATTGTCCCTTGGGAGTTGTTTCAACATCGCCGGGAGCTTCATCGGTTGCAGCCAACATTCCGCCCAAAATTACGGCTTTTGCGCCTGCTGCAATTGCTTTAGCAATATCACCTGGATGACGGCACCCGCCATTAGAAATAATTGGCAGACCCGATTTAACACAATCTTGAATTGCACTTAGCTGAGGTACTCCGACACCCGTTTTAATTCGGGTCGAACAAGCCGAGCCAGGTCCAACTCCGATATGAATAGAATCAGCCTCACCACCATGATGTAACCAATCGTTAAGACTTCGAGAGTTAGCAAAAGTTCCAACCATAATATGCACATTAGAACCAAACTTTTGGCGGATATTTCGACTTTGCTCTACGACAACCATTTGAGCCGCATGCGCCACATCAATACAAAAAACTCGGGCTCCTGCCTCGAACAAAGCTACAGCTCTATCGAGTTCTTTTTCGCCAACTCCAATAGAGACTCCAGTACTTGCCTGGGGGCATCTTTTAAATTCAGCCACGTTTTCTTCGATAGTGAAAAACCTATGAAGAAGCGCAAAACCGCCAGCTTTATTCATGGCTCCAGCCATTCGATGTCCGGTAACTGTGTCCATGTTTGAACTGATAATGGGCAGGTTAACCTTGAATAGATTTCCCATTGAACTGCTAAGATCAACTTCTTTTCGCGATCCCACAGTGGAAAAACAAGGAGAAATCAATACGTCATCAAATGTCATGAGTTTTTGCATATAACCTATTTTCTACTATCTAAAAGCTGTATCTCCAAGCCCCGCGTTTAACAGAGCGTGATGCACAGCAATTCACGTTAAAGACTTTCTAAAATCAATCCATACTGCCGCGAGAGTTTATATTCTTTACGAGAAGTTAAATCCTCGATCTTATTTTGAATTTTTTCCGAAACTTGTTCTTTAAAACCCTCATAATTTTCGTCTAGTTGACCTAAATCCCGGAATAAATCAATAAAAACGGAGTGCATTGAGGCCTCTGTATTTCGATCAAATTCATGGAGTATCCAGCTTAACATCGACTCATTTTTTGGGGCTTCGTTTCCAAAGAGATGACGAGAAACATCTACCACTCCTTTGATTCCAAATTCAGAATAAAACTTAAGAAGTTTAAATTTAAAAGTTCTGTCGTGCTTATGCATCGAAGAGAACAAGTAAGACTTAAAAAATGGTGAAATCCACAAAACTGTTGCCCAGATACGAGAGTCATAATTTGCGCTATCAATTTTTTTAATGAGGCGGGCAATTTCGGAATGCCGAGTTGCAAAAACCGCAGTTGTCTCAAACGACGAAGTGCCAATTCCAACCTTAAGAGCGTTTATCACAATCTGATTTGGGCGATCCCCTGAACCCAACATTTCTATAGCTCTGTCGAAAGAAAGTATTCTCCAAAGTTCCTTAATTTTTTCCTCAGACACTTTCATAAAATTTCTTTTCACAAAAGATAGATTGTCGAGAAATCTTTTCACTTCTTTTAGCGAAACTCGCTTCCCCGGTTCAATCTGAGTTTGCGCACTGAAATAACTATCTAAAACATGACCCAACCAGATAGAATTTATTTTATTAACAGTTAGCTCTTGGTATTGAGTGGGAGCTTTGTGAAAGCCATCACAAAACTCGAAACCCGCAGATTCCGAGTGAAGCCAATGAGAACAAAAATAATCAAGAATTTTGTACATTGAAGCATTTAAATGCGAAACCAACGGCATATCTTCGAGCTGAAGTCCCCAAACAAAATCTGGGAAACTTTCGTTAACAAAATCACTAGGCTGCCAACTTGGAACGCTGTCAGCTATTTCCACTTTCTTTTCTCTACTTTCCAAGGACTTTTTGAGATGTTCTATAACAACACTCAAATCGCTTTTGGCACCCGTCATTTCATAAATTCCGATGGGGGTCGGCAAGGCCTTGGCCCAAGCTAAGTTTTTAAGATTTCGCCCCCTTAAGGCTGCCGACATCAAGTGGATATAAAGACTCGGTGAAGGATTCAAATTTTTATAGTTTTGCCATTGGGTCAAAGGAATTTCATCGCCCAGCTCTAGGCGAGTTAACAGTGCAGGAATCGAATCAATAACAGAATCACAGCTTTCTTGAATAGATTTTTTTAATTCTACCGAAGGTCCTAAGGCTCGTAATTCGCTACCTATTCCGCAATTCGCAAAATAGGGAGAATTCATGCCAGCAATTTCGAGAGCGTCCGACACAAAACCGCCACAATTGTATCCCAACAAGTAATAATCTGTGTCCATGTTGAGTTTGTTTTTAAGATTGTGGACAGAACAGTAAAGTCTCTCCATAGCCATAAACTCGCTTTGGTATCGAGAATCATAAACTGCTTCGGAGTAAAGTGGATTATCTAAGTTCAATTCCCCGCCCCAGTTCATAACCATTCGTGACATTGGGGTATAAACGCCCACATGCCTAGCAGGGTTGAGTGGCGCAGTGGCTGGCAAACTCCAGTGGAATTTATCGTCGTTAATCATTTGAGAAATATTCTGAATTCCGACTTTTAAACTTTCTCTAGGAAAGCCGCGCTCAACAAAGGGAGACTCTACACAAGAACCCACATCCGAAATCACGGAGTTCACAAGCCCAAGGGGATTTACACCATTAGAAATATGATCCAAGGCTTTTCCGGGTCTTAGCGTGACTAGATAAAAAACACCTTCAAAAATATCGCCCACCTGGTGAGCCGTTTGCCCGGCGACCAAACTTCCTACCGAGCCTGCACTTTTTTCGGCTAAGGCCTTAAAAAAATCGTTTGTCGGTTTGATATTTGAATCGTACCACCAGTGTTTCTGCACAATTCGAACAGACTCTTGAAATCGAGAGCCCATATCGCAAAAATCACTTTGGCCAAAAGTTTTTTGGCCCATGAACAATCCAAAAACAATGTAAACAAAGTTAAAACGAAAACTTAAGATCTGCATGGAATGTCAAAGCTAATAGCCAACCAAGACACGCAGAGTCAACCAACTAAAAACAACCCCCAGGCGCAACTTGCCAGCCGGTCTAAATTTGCCCACCTAGCAGCTCTGGAATCGAAACTTTTTTGCCGTTTTCTAAGGCTTTTTTGAGATACTTAGAGGTATAGCTTTTGGTGCTTTTGATCACATCCTCGGGAGTCCCCTGCACCACAATTTTGCCACCTTTGTCGCCGCCTTCGGGCCCAAAATCAACAATCCAATCAGAGGATTTCATGACATCAACATTGTGCTCAATCACGACAACGGTGTGTCCTCTTTCGACGAGCTTATGCAAAACTTTTAAAAGAACATCGACATCTTTAAAATGCAAACCTGTTGTGGGTTCGTCTAAGAAATAAACTGTCTGCCCGACCCCGCCGTATTCAGTTAAAGACAACTCTCGTGCAATTTTTAGTCTTTGGCTTTCGCCACCAGATAAAGTGTTGGATGGCTGCCCCAAACGCAAGTAGCCCAAACCCACTTCGTTCAACAATCCGAGGTTTTTTGTAAGACGAATCTCGCCAGCAAAAAACTGAAGCGCCTCGCTCACTGTCATTTGAAGAACCTGGTGTATGTTTTTCTTTTTGTACTCGATTTCCAAAATTTCCTTTTTGAATTTCTTTCCGTCACATACATCGCACTTTAAAAACAAATCCTCCATGAACACCATTTCTACTCGAATGGCGCCATCGCCCTCACAGGTATCGCATCGTCCACCGGGGACATTAAAACTAAAGTGGCCTGCGTGAAATGATTTTTTTCGAGCTTCCGAGGTGGAAGCAAAAAGAGATCGAATTTCATCGAAGCACTTCATAAATGTTACAGGATTGGATCTAGGACTTCGGCCAATAGGATCTTGATCGATCATTTGCACCGCTTTTATTTCTTCAAAACCACGAATTTTATCGAAAGCACCCACCTCTTCGACTCGCTCTAAAAAGATTTTAGCCAGAGCGGGATAAAGAGTTTTGCGTATAGCCGTAGATTTTCCGCTTCCACTGACTCCTGTAATGCAAGTCAAAGTGCTCAATGGAATTTTAATATCAATGTCTTTTAAATTGTGGGCCTTGCAACCCGTGATTTCCAACCAAGAAACTTTGCGACCTCGATCCCGAATTCTATCTACGCGTCTACGCATAGGAACAGGCACGCTATCAGCGTGGGTTAAAAAGGAATGCGTGTAGCTCTCAGTCAGTGACGAGCTACGAAAATCGCTTGCTGTTCCAGAATAAAGTACCGTTCCACCTTGTTCCCCAGCATTCGGTCCCATATCAATAAGATATTGAGCAGAATCGATAATATCAGGATCGTGCTCTACAACGACCACAGTGTTTCGCAAACGAGTGAGATCTTTGAGAATGCCGACCAGTTTTTCGGTATCTCTGGGATGCAAACCGATACTAGGTTCGTCTAGAACGTAGGTTGTCTGGGTCAATCTTGATCCCAGCTGATTTGCCAGTGCAATTCGTTGAGACTCTCCGCCACTTAAAGTTTTTGCCAATCGACTGAGACTTAAATAATCTAGTCCCACTCTGAGTAAGAACTCTAGTCTCGAAAGAATTTGGGGAACAATATCTTTACCCATTTCTTTTTCGGAACGACTTAGCTCAAGTCCACTAAACCAGTTAAATAATTCTTGAACTGTAAAACCCGACAACTGAGAAATTGTTTGCCCGTGAAACAAGACTTGTCGAGCTTCAACTCTGAGGCGACTTCCCTGACAACTTTCGCAAGTTTTAGGGCTGCGATATCTCGATAAAAACACTCGAACCTGCATTTTATAACGATCTTCTTCGAGGTCCTTAAACATACCCTCGAGGCCCGGAAAATCACCGTAGCCATCCCAGATTTTTTTTCGATCTTTTGCAGACAACTGATTCCACGCCATTGTGAGTGGAATTTTTTCTTTCTGGCAAAACACAAAAAGACTTTTCAACCACTCTTTGGCCGAAGGTTTGGTGAGTGGATCTATAGCTCCCTGTGAGAGCGACAAATGAGGATGAGGGACTACAAGTTCTTCGTCGAGTTTCAAAATATTTCCAAAACCCTTGCACACTGTGCAGGCTCCCATGGGGGAGTTAAACGAAAACAAGTGCGGAGTCATTTCAGGGTATCGAACTTCTCCGTCTCCGGTAGAAGGATAATCGGTGTATCGCCCTCTAAACTCAACGCGATTGTCCTCGTTCAAAACTAAAACTCTAAGACGGCCAAACCCCTCTTTAAAGGCATTGATAAGTGCATCTTCAAATCGGCCTTTGATTTCGTCTTCAATTGTTCCTCTATCGGCTAAAACCCAAAACCGTATTTGGTTTTTGGCTTTGGCAAACAAAGAGGGCGACTTAGCCTGAACTTGCTCTTCGATTTCTAGAAACTCGCAGTTTTTTTTGGCTTCCGTGGACTCCTCAGTCAAAACATAGGAATAGCCGCGTTCCAACCAAGAGGCCAAAAGCCTTTTTTTATCTGCGGCTTTTGAATTCAGCGCAACTTCCACAGGAAAAACTATGACAAATTTTTGATTTTTATATTTTTTAAAAATTTCGTGACTGATTTCACCAACTGAATTTTTTTTAACAGGCTCTCCGGTTTTCGGACAAAACATTTGGCCCATTTTAGAATAGACCAATCGAAGGTAATCATAAATTTCGGTTGCCGTTCCAACAGTCGATCGAGAATTTTTTGTATGATTTTTTTGTTCTAAGGCTAAGGTCGGGGTGATACCCAAAATATTATCTACATCTGGCTTTTCTTGTTTTTCCAGGAACTGCCTAGCATAAGTGCTAAGACTCTCCATAAATCTACGCTGCCCCTCGGCGAACAAGGTATCAAAAGCTAGAGAGGATTTACCGCTACCCGATGGACCCGTAACAACTGTAAGCGTCTCCTTTGGAATGGAGACATTCACGTTTTTAAGATTGTGCTGCCTAGCACCAACAATTTCGATCCATTTTTTTGTCATAGTCATTTTTTGAACCTTTGGTTCTAACAGAAAAACATTTTCACGCCATGTCCAAAATATTGCGATTGTTAGAATTCAGACAAATGTTATAACTAAGTCATGTTTTTAGCGACTCCGAAAAATCTCATCACAACAAAACCACGCTCCGAAGACCCCTCCGATATTCGAATGGGAACTTTTGTTGAGACACCCGAGATTCAAAACATTGAAGAAATTCCAAACATCATAAAAAAAGATGACTTTGTAATTTTGGGATATCCCGACGATCGCGGTGTTGACCGAAACAATGGTCGACCTGGCGCTTCCGAAGCTCCAGATGCTATTCGAAAATTGTTCTACGCCATGACTCCGGGCAGGAAGTTTTCGCCGCAAACACGAATTTTTGATTTCGGAAATCTTAGAAGCTGGAGTCACAGTTTGGAAAACGCGCATCTTGCTGCACGCAAAGTCATTTCTATTCTGCGCAAACAAGAGGCTCGCATTATTTCAATTGGCGGAGGCCACGACTGGGCTTTGTCGGATTTTGGTGATTTTTTCTCTCAGTCCAACAAAGACTGGGATCATGCCCACTTAATCAACTTTGATTCTCATTTAGATATGCGACCCCAGCCCCAAGAAGCTGAACGAAAAAATCATTCAGGAGTTCCATTTAGAACAATCCTAGATGACGCCGGACACATTGGACAAAATCGCTTTACTGCGATCGGATTGCAGGAACATTGTAACGCGCAATCGCATGTACAGTGGGCACTTGGCCACAGGGCCTTGCTTCAGTTTGTAGAAGATCTTCCTTTAGAGGTTTCTGATCAATGGAATTTGCTAAACGAAAAACTTGATCTTGGAAGGTCCCAAAGGACTCGATTTGGAATTTCAATTGATATGGATGCGTTTTCGCAAGCGGATTCACCGGGAGTTTCCTCACCCCAAGCTTTGGGGCTTGATCCGCGTCTTGTTTTTAAATTTTTAACAGTTTTAAATAAACAATCTTTTCAGCTTGGCATTTACGAAGCCAATCCAAGATTTGACCGCGACAATGCCACTTCTAGATTAGCAGCAAAATTTATTTACGCATTTGTACACGCGCAACCTTAGTTAATTCTTAATTTCCGTGATCATGATTGTGAGGCTTAGTCCCACCGGGTACGGTCGAACTTTTTTCCTCCAGAACGGGCGTTCTATTCAGCGCAGGATTGGTGCCGAATAGAGTTTCTTCATTTTTATCGCCCGTCAAAAATCGACCTTTTGCAGTAAGCATATCGACTTTCATGTCGGCACTTTTGGGTTCAGAAAAACCTGCTCCCACCCGAGTCCTAACAAATCTGATACCATCCTGATTTTTGATGACATTCACTTTTCCAATTTCGTCGCCAACTTTCACATACATATCGTCAGTACCATAGTCGTAGGACCAAAACTCTGCGCGACCTCCTAAATCGGACTCCAGTTTTTTACCTAGCTGAGTTTCGTAGAATTCAGGATCTACAGGAGTTAAATTGAGTTTTTCGCGATTCTTTTGATTAAGTCTTTCTGTGAGCGACCCACCCCACACTCCAGGGAGTTTCGGACGACTCGCCGCGAGTTTTTCTGACTCTTTGAGATTCTTTTGAGACGCAGAAATAGTCTTAATCGCATCCTGAACACTGAGGTTGGCATTTACAGAGGCCATAAATATCGCAAACTTCACCTGACTCTGTCGATTTTTAAGAGCCGCGTTTTTAAGCTCTAAGTCGCCTCTCACCTGAAAATTCGACAAGGGCGTGTCGCTTAATTTTTGAGCTAACTGAGCCAACTCGGATTCCACTTTCTTTTCGAGCTTAAGCAAATTCAAATAAGAAGAATTGTACTGAGCAAATCGAGATTTTTGCACCGTATCTGATGTTTGCTTAAAGTTATCAACAGGAATCGATTCGAGTTCACCTTGGGTGAGTCCATCAGTTTTTTTAAAAAAATCTGCGGGAAAGCGCTTATATTCAGAAAGTAGTTTATAAAAAACCCCAGAAGGACCTTGTTCCTTGCCATGACCTAGCAAACCAAACAGCAAAAACGAAAAAGCTAAACACCGAACAGATAGCGTCAAAACTCGGCCCCCCAACTTTTTATTGTCACTGAGGCTTTTGCGATTCGCAAGTCCCCAGAGTACGATAAAAAAATGATTTCTTATAGCAAAGGCCTACTCTGGGCTTTTATTTGTCTACTTGGGGCTTGCAGCAGTCAAAAACCCACCTCAAGAGATCCTAAAACAGTACCTAATTTTGAATTGGGATTTAGCGCCTACAAAGAGAAAAACTACCCCAGCGCCGTTGAACAATTTGAAAAAGTTCTCTTACAAAATTCTTCTGATTCTGAAGCCAGAATGATGCTGGGCCTTTCGTATCTTGGACTTCTAAAACCCGCTCGGGCCGAACAAGAAGTCAAAACAGCATGCCAAAGTCATTCCCAGTGGCCTCTTTGCTGGAACAACCTTGCCTTTGTTTACATTAAAAATAAAAAATACACAGAATCTATCGAAGCTGCCGACCGAGCTTTGGCTGTACCCAGTTTTTCGACGCCTCATTTAGCTCTTATAAACAAAGCCCATGCTCTAACGGAGCTAAACAAGTACACGGAGGCCTTAAAAATTCTCGAGGAAGCCAAAATTTTAAACGCCGACTATTGCCCCACAAGAATTCACCTCACCCGAAATTATTTAAAGCTCAATCGCCCAGAAGAAGCCTTGCTTGAAATTCGCTTTGCCTTAGGAAAGTGTCCGCAAGAGGCTCTTGTGCATTTATGGGAAGCTTACGCGTTGTTTCTTGCAAAAGACGAAGCAAAATCCTTTACAAAGCTTCGCTTCATTCGACAAAGATTTCCAAAAGGTTTAGCTATGGAAGAAGCGACTCGGTGGATGGGTTTATTAAGAGAATCAATTCCCTTGCCAGAACCACCACTTGAATCGAATTGAAAGGTTGACAATGGACTCAACAAACAACAACACACCAAACTCTAATGACGAAAAAGTCGTTCCAAACGAGACCGCATCAAAGCCAAGTCCAAATTTTGGGGAATGGCTTAAGTCACATCGAACAGCTAAAAAAGTTTCTCTTGAAGAAATTGCAGCCGTCACAAAGGTTCACATCACACAATTGAGATGGCTCGAAGAAAACGACACTTCAAAACTACCTGCTCCTGCTTTTGTGCGAGGTTTTTTGGTGAGTTACTCAAGACACCTTGGCATTGACGAAAATGAAGTTCTCGAAAAATACCGTCAGTCCTTTGGAAGTTTAAATCCTTTGGCCGACAACCTTATGCCAACACATCAGAAATCCGCACAGTCGTCTTCTGCGCCAAAAGTGAGAATTGTCACCTCTCCTAGTATTAAACAGGCGCCGGGCTCTAAGCCTTCGGAAGAAAACGGCCCAACATTGGTGAATTTTAGAAATCTTGGAATTGCAGCAGGGGCTTTAACTCTAGTGGCCTTGTTTGTGTTTTTGATTTGGGTTGGAAAAAACGCCAAAAAGAATCAGCCCACAGCCGATTCCAAGGCAACTCAACAAGTGGCTGAGTCGGCTCCGCCAACCGAAACTCCAAGCGCTCCACAGCCGCAGGCAACAGCAAGCGCTCCCGCAACAGCCCCAACAAACACTCCGCCAGCACAACCAGTAACTCTTAAAAAGTTTCAAGGAGAGGTCAGAGCTATTGAAGGCAACTGGCTAAGCTTAAGAATCGACGACGAATCTTCTAAAGGTTTTAATTTGAAACCTGGCGGCGTGCAGACTTTTGAAGCACAAAAGCGAGTCACTTTTAATCTAAGTGATGCAGGAAATATCGAAATCAAATGGAATGGCGTTTGGTATGCTGCTCCGGGCTCGAGAGGCGATGTTGTAACATTAGTTCTTCCAGATCAGCTCGACACCCTAACGGTGAAACCTGCTGTCAGGGCTGTTCCAAAACCTGTGGCAAAACCAACTGATGCGGCTCCTGCAACAACAGCAACGCCTCCAGCCGCGACTAACGTGACTCCGGCAGCTCCGAGTGACGAATAATATTTAACCTGTTTTTTTGATATTTGAAGTCATCGGAACAGTAGCGGTGGCACCACTTTGAGCCTGGGGCACTGTTTGTGGCGCCCAGTTTGCAAACATTTGTTTATCGTTGGCATATTCCCAAGCCACATCACCAGCAACAAAGCCCGATCTCACCGCATCCATTAAAACCTGATCCATTATGACCATACCTTCGCGTTTTGCAGTTTGCATGACCGAAGGAATTTGAAAAGTTTTTCCGTCTCGAATGAGAGCCGAAACAGCATGGTTCCCTATGAGAATATCGTGAATCGCTAAACGTCCTTTTTTATCCATTGTTGGAACAAGTTTTTGCGAAATCACAGCCTTTAAACTTTCAGAAAGCATTGAACGAATTTGACTTTGTTGCTCGGGAGGAAAGGAATCTATAATTCGATCCACCGTTTTGTGAGCGGTATTCGTGTGCAAAGTTCCAAACACTAAGTGTCCTGTTTCGGCCGCTGTAATAGCCAAAGCAATAGTTTCGGGATCTCGCATTTCTCCGACCAAAATAACATCGGGATCTTCTCGAAGTGCAGCTTTTAGGGCGTCGGAAAAGCTATGAAAGTGAACACCAAGCTCGCGCTGATTCACCATACATCTTTTTGATTCGTGCTGAAATTCGATAGGATCTTCTAAGGTCAGAATATGAGATCTCTGATTGAGGTTAATGTGATTTATCATGGCGGCAAGTGTTGTGGATTTTCCAGAGCCTGTAGGTCCCGTGACAAGCACTAAACCATTGGGGTAGCCAGTCACTGTTTTGCAAATATTAGGCAATCTCAATTGCTCAATAGAGGGCACAGTTTCTGAGAGCGCCCTAAACACTGCTGAAATTCCGTGTCTTTGATAAAAAATATTTGCTCGAAAAAGTCCTATGCCAACAATTTTTTGCGCAAAGTCCAAGTTCAGCTCTTTTTGTAAAATATCTTTTTGCTCTTCTGTGATGAGCTCACTCACCATGGCTTCGATTTCGTTGGTTTTCAAAGGAGGCATATCAACTTTTACAAGATCACCATTGATTCGAATCATGGGCGCAGAATTAGAGGCCAAGTGCAAATCAGACCCCTTTTGCTTGATCAGTAGCGAAAGCAGACTACTTAGACTCGATGCCATATCAATGGTATCGTCATTTTGACGCTTTAACTTTAACAAACAGGACGCATTGCGCAATTTCAATGGTATCAGAAATTTTAATCTCAAAATCTCTTCGCGAAACACGAATTGCCCGCCTCGAAAATGGTCAACTTGTAGAAATCAATATCGAAAGAGAAAAAGACAAAGGTCTGGTTGGAAACATTTATTTAGGTCAAGTCACACGAGTTTTGCCCGGAATGCAGGCTGCTTTTATTGAAATGGGTTTAGACAGAACGGCATTTCTATACGTTTCCAATATTTTAGATCCCAACAGAAAAGACGAAGACAACCTACCCGAGGATGCGAGTTTCGAATCTGAATCCGAAAACAACACCGAACCTGACTCTGAAGAATCGCTCACAGAAATTCCACTTGAGAGCCGAGTTAAAGTTCCGTCGATGCCAGAAAAAAAAGAACTGCCTAATATTTCTTCGCTTATCCGAGAGGGAGAAAAAATTCTTGTTCAAGTCGTGAAAGAGCCTATGGGCACAAAGGGTGCAAGACTTACAGGATACCTGAGTTTGCCCGGCCGCTATTTGGTTTATTTGCCCGACACGCGCCATCTGGGTATTTCCAGACGCATCACGAGCGAGCAAGAACGCGATCGACTGCGAGCCATTGTCGAAAAAAATCGTCCGAACCAAGGGGGTTTTATCGTTCGCACTGTTGCCGAAAACGCGAGCGAGAAAAACCTAAAAGACGACATGGAATATCTTGTAAAACTTTGGGGATCGATCAAAAAGAATGCTCAGAAACAAACTCAACCTGGATTGATTTACTCGGAGCTGGATTTAACTTTAAAAATCATTCGCGACAGAGTTACCGACGACATCGAACGTATTGTTGTTGATGATTTGCAAACGTTTAAACAAATTACAAAGTTCACACAAAGTTATCTGCCAAGATTTAAAAAACGTATCGAGCTTCATACTGGCAAAACGCCATTGTTTGAACATCACGGTTTAGAGAGTGAAATCAAAAGAGCCATCGCTCGCAAAGTGTGGCTCAAATCTGGCGGATATATTGTTATCGACGAAACCGAGGCTCTCACGAGTATCGATGTCAACACTGGCCGTTTTGTTGGAAAACGAAATCTCGAAGACACCATACTTCAAACCAACCTAGAAGCTGTAAGAGAAATTGCTTATCAAATTCGCTTACGGAATCTTGGAGGCATAATTGTTTTAGACTTTATTGATATGACAAAGTCTAACCACCGAGAGCAAATTTTTGGAGCTCTTGGAGAGGAACTTAAAAAAGATCCCGTCCGGACAAATATTTTGCCGATTTCAGAGCTGGGACTCATTGAGATGACTCGAAAACGCACTCAAGAATCTTTGAGACAACAGCTCACCTCGCCTTGTCAGTATTGCGATGGCCGAGGCTATTTGCGAAGCGTACAAACCGTTTGTTATCAGATTTTGAGAGACATCGAGAAAGAAACTTTGAATTCTCCAGAGGGCCATGGGCTGACACTTTATGTTCACCCGGCGGTGGCAGAATTTTTTACAGAAGAAGATCGTGGAGCCATAGAAGCCATTGAGAAAAAACTTTCTCGACATTTAAGCTTAAAAACAGATCCCAATCTTCATTTTGAAGAATACGAAATATTCGCGCGCGACAAGTAAATCGCGGGGCGCCATTACTCAAAATCACATGATTTCGTCAACGCGAGCTGCGTTTTTTTTAACACTTTACGCGTCGCAACTTTTCGGAGGATAAGCAATTTACGCAAAATCTTTTGTAATTTAAAAACAGGCATTATTAGCTAAAAACGGCCAATTTCTGCCATTTTGCAAGATTCGAGTTATCCACAATGAATTGTGGATAACTTCTGGATAACTCCACTCTCACTGGGTAAATTATGTGGATAAATCAACATTCAGTCAAAATAATGCCACGAGTAACAACACACATTTAGATCTCTGTTTTTCCGAAATTTATTTCTCATTTGGGGGTAAAAATAGATCCACTTTAAAACGGGGAGTTTTAGGAATTTTTACATGACGGGTGTATTTGAAACATTGGCGTCGGCTGCACAGTCGACGGCTCTAAAAAACGAAGAAAGAATGGGTCAATCCCAGGCTTTCGATCGTTCACAAGTTTCTGCTCCCGAGAATAGAATTCAACTCCGAACTGTTGCCGTCACTAAAGGACGTTTCTCAAAAGAATTCCTAGGACAGTACCCAGATCTGCTCGCCTCCTTTGATCGCTATCTTTCGGTAGCGTCGTGGGAGAACCAATCTGAAGGACTTGTGATTTTTTGCCCCACAAGCTTTCATCAGAGCGGAATTTTTAAAGTTAAAAACTCACTCGAGCAATTCCTGCAAAAATCCATTTCGAAAATCGAGGTTCGGCGCGACTCCGATAGCTCCCCTGTTGGAGTTTCGCCGAACCCAAATATTTATTCGCGAGCTCCCATTCAGCCAGCATCCCGTCCGAATTCCCCCGCCCCCCAAGCTGCGTTTGGAGATTTTAGCTCGCGAACTTCTGTTCAGGCTAACCACGCACCCGTTCTTTCCATGCCACAAC
>JACCDO010747901.1_pt1 | contig 14696 bp, 13 predicted proteins | sample 7446101 | NCBI WGS metagenome assembly JACCDO01 (sample SAMN15323440, study PRJNA562643) | freshwater metagenome | isolation source: river surface water | place: USA:Blue River Watershed | collected 2017-08-16
ATTTGTTGACAATTTCATTATTAATGTACTGATAAGTTTGATGAGTAACAAGATCAATTAGTTTAAATTTTATTGATGTGTATTTCACATCATCACCAGGAGGTAATGAAGTAAAATTGTCGTTTGGATCGTTTGGATCCGTGCCATCAATAAATTTAATTGGTAATTTAGATCTCTTATTATTTGTTACTGGTACAGCAGCACCAAAATAATTCGTTACAAATTGGTTGTACGAGTCAATTCGATCTTGCTGATCAGCTGCCTCATTACCCTCATGGCCACTTCGTGTCCTCATTTCAACAACGCAATTGTGACATCCTTACTCGGGATTTGTGGTCTTTCCTTTTCTTCACTTTCCTTTTCACTTCGTTGCTAAAATCGACGAAAGAGGGCCGAATGTTAAAATTAAAGAATCATATAAAAGAATAATATTATAATATATACTATTTGATAGAGAGGAACGAAGTAATCGCTATATTGGATGCGCTGACTTCTGAAACCATATGAATTTTCAAATTCTATTAAAATAATTACTATAAACTTCAAAATAGAATGATAAAGTTAAGTTTTCATTGCTAATATTCATAGTATGCGCATTATTACTTCACTTTGTGATGAGGATCTTAAAGTTTAATAATCCCTGGTCAAATTGAGATTTTTTTACTGGCACCTTACGGTACTACGTTTAGATTCACCTACTACGTTTAGAAGTGGTAACATACTGAAATATTGTCATACACGTGCACTAATTTTGCTTACGTACATATATCTGACATAATATTTATGCATTTATCATTTTATAACAATAGTTTAAGGTATGTTTGTACTTGGTTTAAGTCTAAAAAAAGTATATAACCATAAGAAATTAATACGATTATTTTCATTGATCGATGAAAAACATGTTAATTTTAAGAATAAAGTATTAACACATAAAGATATTGATAAAAATATATTACTTCAATTTAAACATGGTAGAAAAAACAATGAACGTGTAGATAGTGTGACTGATGAAATATTATTTGAAAGATATCAACATAATAATAGAATTGAAAATGAAAATAATATTACTAATTTGGATAGTTTACTAGATCAAAAAATTGAATATTTGGATAAATTGGGATTAGGTAAAAGACGCAAAAAGTTTACTGTTTATAATAATTTATCTAATAATAATAATAATGATAGAAAAACTTTAACAGGTGCCGGAGGATTTGCAACACATCTACATTCTGCATCTGATAATTGGCCTATATTTAGACATATTTTACCAGAAATTGCATTTAGTGGTCACTCTAATTCAGGCAAATCAACACTAGTTAATGCAATTGCTGGTTTACATCCTAAAAAAGGACCGGCTAGTGTATCAGATAGAGCTGGATGGACTGATCAAATATGCTTTTATCAACTAGGTAAAAAACCACCAGTTTTAATAATGGCCGATTTACCTGGATATGGTCATGCTATAACGACACCAAAAATTAAATTACAATGGAAAAATAGTACTAGAGATTATTTAATTAACAGGAAAGTATTATCTAGGTGTTGTGTATTAGTTGATTGTACTAGAGGTTTATGTCAATCCGATTATTCATTAATAAAATTTTTAGCAAAAAATAATATACCATGGCAAATAATTTTAACTAAGGCTGATTTATTAACAACTGAATCATTAGCTAAATCAATATTACTTGTTGAAAATGATTTAAATAATAATAATTTAACAAATAGTAATATATTTCCATGGAAGCATCGTATTGTTGTTCCAGTTAGTGCATCATCTGGTGCTGGAATTCATAATTTATGGTTAGAATTGAAAGAATGTGCAAATCAAACATCATTACCAGAAATTAATTTTAATGTAAGAGAACATATTAATGCAAATATTATAAGATCAAACATGAACCGTAAATAAGGTTAATAGTATTCATATATATTTATAAATAATGTAAAGTTTAATGTAGTTATTTTGTTTTTTTACATGATATATTTTTTCCTACTATATTTAATGATGTCCATGACTATCAGCAGCTGGTTCTGTTACTTGTATACCTAAAAAATTTCCAGCAGTTCGTTGTTCATCCCATTGCGTTACCTGTAAATAAAATAAGATATTAATAATTTTTGAGACAACTACATTAAAAAATAAAATAAATACCCATTCATCAGGACAAATACTATGAGCCAATTGTCTCTGTTTGATACAAGCTTCATCATCACCACTATTTTTCTTTAAACATAAAACAAATTCATTATATCTTTGCCTAAAATAATTTAATGGCAAATGGTTAGTACGTTTTTATTAACTTTCATCTAAATAATAATAATGTTTACCAGCAATAATGTGCTTGATTTGTAGCTGGAAAATGTGTCTTATCATGAGGAGTGGTTGTTATAAACTTCTTTAATGAAGACATTCTTTATCGAAAAGTATATCTAAGACACAACTACCTTTCTAAGTTTTTTGGTATTTCACTTCCAAAACGAAAATTAGGGTTTTTTTTAAAGAGAGAAAGAATGAATGAATAATAATTTTCCATTGCAAACTTAATCTAGCAATTATGCTCAATTTTTCCTATTTTTATAATTCACTGGGTACATCATTAAATACATCTGATAAAAATAATTTTAAAATGATTACAATAAATTATTTTTATAATAGAATTAACAATAACTTTAGACATATGCAATAACAGCTACTGTTATAGGTTATTAATCACTAAAACAAAATACTACGGTTGTAACCGGAACTGAAAAAATTTCATCGGAGTGTGAGTCACTGTAACACTGTGACTCCACTTGTTGTTGTTCGTAGATTGAAAGATATAAATTCTTTGTTGACTATTCTTCTAGTAATTATTCAATGAAAATGAATTATATTACAATTGTAATATTGTTATCTTTGTTGTCAATATCATATTCATTACAACTTTACAATAATCGATTAATAAAAAAGTTTATAGCATCCACAGTAGTTAGTTCTGGAGTGTTATTTAATTTTAATATAAATCCAGTATATGCTGATGCTATTCCAGTAATTGGAGCAGATGCCCCAGATTTTAAATTACCATCAAACGATAATGGTAAAATATATAGTTTAGCTGATTTAAATAATAAGAGAACTGTTTTATATTTTTATCCTGGAGATTTTACATCTGGTTGTACTATTGAGGCTCAAAATTTTGAAAAGAATATTGATGAATTTAGATCATTAAATACACAAATTATTGGTGTATCTGTTGATTCAATTACCAAACATTTAGATTTTAGTAAACGTTATGGTCTAGACTTTCCATTATTGTCTGACGTTGATGGTATAATTAGTAATAAATATGGTAGTTTACTTGATTTAGGTTTTATTGGAAAATTTTCTAATCGTCAAACTTATATCATATCATCAAAAGGTAAAATTGAATATGTTTTTACTGATGTGGAATCAAGAATTAATCAACATGCAACAGATGTTATAAATAAATTAAAAGAACTTAATTAATTTTTATCTCATTTTTTTTTAACTGTAATATATATACAAACATATTTTAAATATTTTGAACCATATTTTCTCTATTAATTAAATGACAAGTACTTTCCATTAAATTTAACATTTTACTTATATCACTAGCCCAATCAGTTAAAACAACTTCAGGTGCTCTAGGTTTTTTAAATGATATAATAGCAGCTGGACGATCAATTTTAACATAAAAATCACTACTTGATACTAATTCTGATAAATGATTTTCTAATTCTTCTTGATCTAAACCTAAAATATCAGCTAATCTTGAACATTGTATACGATTATAATAATCAGAAACAACACGTAAATTATGCTCAATTATTCTAATACGAATTAATTTAACATAATATAACAATAAATCATTACCACCATATTTTTTTAATGATGTATGTTGTTCAATAATATCAGTAAGACCATTAAATGGATATGGAATGATTTCTTTGGTAGTAAATAATGTTAAGCAATATTTGTATACTGTTAAATTTTCAATATCTTTAACCAATTTTAAACGATCTAACATATCATTCGTTTGAATTGTCGATTTTGATAATATTAAAAAAATTACACAACTTTGTAATGCATAAATAGTATCATCAATACTTACTGAATCAGTTTTTGTTTCATATATTTTATAATAACATTGACATATATCCCATACTTCTTTATCATGTGAGTGATATTCAACCATCATATTGTAAAATTTAATTTTAACATCTTCCATACCAATTTCATCAAGTATTGTACGATTCATTTTTCTACTTTGAATAAGTGCACGTACATAATCTTTTTTTATTAGATTTAATCTTATTTGTTCTAATATATATTCAGCCTTTTCTTTTTTTGTTAATGATCCATATGTTTCAACATGAACATCTTGTATCATATCACATGCCCCAACAATATCATTCTTACTTTCTAATATATGAGCTAACATTAAATGTAATCGAGCACTTTGAGCTTCTACATAAATTTTTCCATCACAAATATCTTTTAAAGTTTTAATTAATTCAACTTTAGTATCAATATCTGTCCATTGAACTGAATTTAAATAATCATATGCTTCAGTAACAATTGCTGTTATAGCATGTTTACTCTGTGAACGACGTTTACTTATGACAGCAATTGTAGAATTTAATTTTGCCCAATTTTGTTTTTCTTTGCATAAACGTACCTGAGATATATTAGTAATAGTATATTAATTAATTATTAATCGAATATAATTTTAATAGAAATTTTAAAATTTATTACCATATGAAGACAAACTTTATTTAAATTGGTGAAGTCATTGTTTACACGGCATTTCTTTTCCAACGATAAAAATTGAGTTATACTATCATCTAATGATAATGATGCAGTCTCAGTTACTAAGCTTTGAAATTCAGACGTGTAATCTTTCTTGGTTTCCATTTTGAAATTGATTTATTTATGAATTTTTCTTCGATTCCAAAATGTTAGGGGAAATCGAAATAAAAGTTTTATTTTCATTAAACGTAGCTATTAAAAGTTAGGATATCGCTGTTATATTAAGCTATTGTATCTGACTATCTTAAAATTTATCTTCTGTACATTATGATATTGAATATTTCAGTTTGAGAGAGATTCTTCTCTATAAAATTTCAATTATATCTGATTGTTCTTTGATTCTTTACAAAATAATATTAAAATGAATCTAATTTAATCTATGTATACCTTTCTAAAGGACCGCAAAGGAATATCATTCCCGCGAGAGAGGATGAAAAAAAGGAATATTATACGAGAGAAAAGTATCAATGTCACTTACTACTTCGTTAACGGATGCTACAATAACAGATCCCTTGGATGACAATAATTTTGATGTTATATCATTTATAAATTCAAGATTTCCTACAGAAAATTCATTAAATGAATTAGATACATATGTTATTGGGATAGGATCTCAAATATCAGTATTAGTTGATGAAATAAGTAAAGCTGTACAAACTCAAAGTATTGCTGGTCAACAAGCAAGCAAAGATTTATTAGAGGCACAAACATCAATTCAAGATTTATTCACAAAAATAAATGATATTAAATTAAAAGCATCACAATCTGAAAAAATGGTACAAGAAATTTGTGCTGATATAAAAAAATTAGATTATGCCAAAACTCATTTACAAACATCTATAACATCTTTAAAAAGATTACAAATGTTAATAACTGCAGTTGGACAATTAGAATTATTAGCACAAGAATATCAATACAGAGAAACAGCTAATTTATTAGATGCAGTGAAACAATTATTAGCACATTTTGACAAATATAATCTAATTCCACTTATATCAGATATTCGAACTAGAGTTGATGTTATTCAAATTGATTTAAAAAAACATGTTCATTATGCTTTTCGAGAAATTGGACAATTAGTTGATACTGTATCAGATTTAAATTCAGCAGTATATTCTGAATTACCAGGAAATATGAAATCATTATCTGATGCATGTTTAGTTGTAGATGCATTAGGTATATTAGCAAGAAAAGAATTATTAGATGAATTTGTTCAATTACAATTAGTACCTTATGAAAAATTATTTGGTCCAGATAAACAACATTTTACATTAGATCAAGTTGAACGTCGTTGGGCATGGTTTAAAAGATTATTAAAAAATGTCGATTCCAAATTTTCAAATATTTGTCCTGCACATTGGAAATTACCTTTAAAATTATGTCTAGAATTTAGTGAAAGGACCAAAAGTCATTTAATATTGTTACTTACTGCTATGGAAAGTAAAGATCAAACTGATGTTCATTCTTTATTAAAAGCATTACAAAGTACATTACGTTTTGAACAAGAAATGAATTCCAGATTTAGTAATGATTTAAAACAATCACTACCATCAACAAATAATTTAACCGTAACAACCACATTAAGTATAAATAGTAATGTATCAAGTAGTACAAATAAACATTCATCATTGGAATCATTAAAAGCAAATGATGTATTAACATATATTCCAACTGATCACAGTACTAAAAATATTGGAGATGATGATGTTTTATTTTTAAATAATGCTAATAATATGATAAATGGTGGAATAAGTAATATCTATGATAAATTTTTAGGAAGTTATGTATTATTAGAAAGACAAAATTTGGAAGAATTATTACAGCGTTTAGGACAAGAAGAAGATACAACAAAAGGTGATAATGATGGTGCTGATCAACTAACATCTGGTTCAATTAGTTCTGGAAATGTATATGGATCAGCAATGAGTATGTTTGTTTTTATAAAAAATTCAATTAAAAGATGTACAGCATTAACAACAGGACAAACATTTTTAGCATTAACAAAAGAGTTTAAAACATGTATGCAACAATATACAAAAATGTTAAGATCTAGATGTCCTCCATCAGTTGGACAACCACCGGTTTATAAATTATCTCCTGGTATTGAAGTATCATTGTGTTATTTGGTTAATACTGGTGAATATTGTTCTGAAGTAGTACCACAATTAGAACAAATGATTAAACAAAAAATTTCATCTCAATTATCAAATAAAATTGATTTATCTAGTGAAGTTGATGCATTTACAGATTTAGTTGCATATTCATTAAAAGTTTTAGTTTCTGGAATATTAGATAAATTAGATCCAGCATTTCGTATAATGTCTAATTCTAATTTTGGAACAACTACTCAAGTTGGCGAAGAAAGTTCATATGTTCATATGTTTAATGGCAGTATTGCAGAATTAGTTCCTAAAATAAGAGAATCATTAGCATCATCATATTATAATAGTTTTTGTACAAAAATTGCAACAGAATTATTGACTAAATATTTAGATGTTATAATGAAACATAAACGTATATCAGAAATGGGTTCACAACAATTATTACTTGATACATATTCATTAAAAACATTATTAATGCATTTACATAATATTGGTATAGATACTAATTCTACTAAAATTAATATTCCTCCAATGTATATTAAATTAATAACAGCAAAAGCTGGACATATTGAAATGATATTAAAACTATTAGGTACACCTGAAGAATTATTAGTTGATCGTTTTAAAAGTATGTGGATTGATGGTAGTTCGAATGATTTACAAAACTTGATGGATAAAAAAGGAATGAATAGACAACAACAACAAATATCATTAAATTCATTAGCAACAAATTTAGCTAGTAATGTTAGAAATGTTGCAAATACATTAAATCTACAGGATATTACCAAAACAGCTGAACAAATAGGAAGTTTATATAACAGAAAGTAATAATTGTACATAAGTAATACAAAATACAATAATTTTTTTAATTCGTTGTTGAAACACATATATTCTCACGTTGGTTAGTATCTGGTGGTGTACCATAGTAAGTACCAATATCACATAATGATTCACCGACACGAATAGTATTATTCTGACCATAACTATAAAAACCCGATTGAACAGATAATGGTACTCCTGAACCTCTGGGACAGTAATAATTTTCTCCACCACATTCATACTGATATGGTGTTATCGAACCTGCAGGACAATAGTATCCCGCTAAACATTCACCCATACAATTTGCAGTTGTCATACCTTCAATACCATATCTACCAGCAGGACAAATATGCTGTATCTTTGAAGATGATTTTTCTTCACAATAATATCCAGCATCACATAAACCTTCACAATCAGGAGACATATTTCCTTCATTTGATGCATATCTCCCAGCTGGACATGGGATTTGTATACCATGAAGACAATAAGTACCAACAGGACAAATAAAAATCTGACTTCTCGTAGTTAAGCTACCTCCATCACTATAGTAACCATCTGGTACTTTAATTGCTTCATATGACCCTTCAGGACAATAAGCAGATGCATCATTATAACATGGATTTTCAGTAGACGATGGACTACCTTCATTACAAATAAATCCTGGAGTACATAATCCGGAACAAGTGTTATTAGTTAATCCAACATTATTACCATATCTTCCAGCAGGACATTTATATCGAATACCTTTATCACAATAATATCCATATTCACATTGTATTTGTGATATTCTTGTTGTTATATCAATATTGCTTTGCATATTTCCAGCTATGGATTTAATACCAATCGTATAATATCCCGCGTCTACCGGAATAGGATATGAAGATGCATTTGGACAGTAGACATCTGCATCACCACATTCATATTCTATTGATGAAGTGGAAGCAGGTGGACAATAATATCCAGCTGAACAATAATTCAGTGAACAATATTTCCCACCAACTGAAGATGTAGTATTAGGCCCACCCATAGACTCACACAAATTGTTACATTGTTCACTTATTAATCCATATTCTGAACCATATCTACCACCTGGACAACTTTTTTCAGTATTACTGATAGAACCTTCTGGACAATAATAACCCGGCAAACAATATCCGCTACATTTGTTATTCACTAAACCTGTTGTATTACCATACGTCCCAGCTGGACATTTTACAGGCAAAATACTGCCTTCATTACAATAATGACCTAATGGACATGTATCGGTACAATTTGATGAACCCAAATTATATACATCACCATAACGCCCTGCAGGGCAAAGAAATTTATTACCATTTATACAATATGACCCAGGATCACAAGGTAGTTGTTGATATCTCATTACTGATGAAATACTTAATGGTCCAGAATAATATGTCTCATCTACTAGTAATCTGTTACTACTACCAGAGGGACAATAATATGTACTATTACCACAAATATTTTGTTTGGGATTAGAACTACCTGAAGGACAAAAATAACCCGGTAAACAATCACCATTACATAAATCATCTTTATTGCCTTTTAAATATCCATATCTACCACTTGGACATTTAATTGGTACAGTTGAACCACTTGGACAGTATGATCCAATGGGACATATCATATTACACGCAACATCACGTATATTCATATTAGATATTTTAACACTATCATATGAATATGAAGATGTTGAATATCTTCCCGCAGGACATTGTACACAACCATTATTATTAAACTCGTAAGTAGGATAATATCCAGCAGGACAAGAATTATAATTTACTTTTGAGATTGTTGAAGGAATGTTTTCAATTGTAGTAAATGTATCTATAGAATTATAAATACCCGGACCATCACATCCAATAATATACGGAAAATTTATAGATAAATAATATCCATATTTACCATCCATATATTTTCCATTACAATTATCTAAATTATCATGTAATCTTCCTCGATTATCAAATGGAGTATATATAGGATAACCTTTTAATGAATAACCAATAATTTCAGTAGAATTAAGTGTGGAATATTGATCAAGTAATTCATATATATCATTAACGAATTGTTGACGTTTTAATAAACCACCTTTATAATCTATAATACATGTTGGCATTACTCTATAATGATATCGTATACCATCTGGTGTAGGACCATAAATACCACCACATCCATCAACTTGAAATGATGTAAATAATAAATCAACACCAACATCTATCATACTAGTATATATAGGAACACCATCAAGTGCAATACCAATTAATTTATTACTATATTGTATTGATGTAGGATCTTGTTCCACTAAAATTTGTGGTATATAATTAGGTTTTGCAATAATATCTACATATGTAAATGATTCATCTGCTAATGGATCTATTATCTCATATGACAAATCATAATCAACTAAATTACGAACAAATATTCTAATCGAACTTTCATTCCATTCGGTCACAGGATATTCTATACATTTAACTTTCACTTTTACTTGAAAATTATGATCTGGACAAATATTTGATATTTCTTGTAATGCCATTTCTTGTGTAGGAACTGCGGTTGGATGAGATGATGGATAATATGATGGTTTTAAAGAAGGTGTGGTAGTAGGAATTGCAGTTGATGGTTTAGCTGTGCTAGGTTTATATGTAGGAATCGCTGTACTCGGAGTTGCGGTTGGTATATATGATGGTTTAAAGGTAGGTTTAATTGATGGTGTTGTTGTGGGAGTTATAGTTGGTTTCTTTGATGGTGTTATTGTAGGTGAATATGATGGTGTTGTTGTGGGAATTTTACTTGGTTTCTTTGATGGTGTTACTGTTGGTGAATATGATGGTGTTGTTGTGGGAATTTTACTTGGTTTCTTTGATGGTGAAAATGTACTTGGGACTAAGGTAGGTATTTTGGATGGTCTTTTAGTTGGAGTTGCTGTACTTGGAACTACTGTAGGTGAAAAAGTTGGTGTTATAGTGGGTTGTTTCGTTGGCGAATTTGATGGTAATGTTGGCACTAACATTGTCAACAAAAGCAGAACAAATAGTAACCACTGATAGAAACTAGGCACCATTATATTTGCCCCAAGACTACCACCATATAGATAATATTTCCAAAATTGGGATTGGAACGGAAAGTAAATATTTGGGACCGGAACCGCATTTTCTCAAACAGAATTTTATTACACAGTCGAAACTAATTAGATATAAATTATACATGCATTCATTAGTTTAAAAATAAAAACTGAGTGGCAATAATTTTGTAAAACACACTCTTCAGTTTTACCTAGTTTTCTTCCAGCTTTTATTTCAAGTTGAAAAATTTCAACAGCATGAAATTCATTGACGAGACTGAAATTTGTAAAACTACTAGTTTGTATGTACACATTATTTCCATATTAATCAGTGATATTATTAAATAATAACAGAATTATGGTTAAGATTTAATAACAATAATAATTCCATGTTGTTCACATTTCTAGTTTATATAATAAATATATTGGTTGTGCATTCATATTATTCGATACCCAGAAGAGTATGTCATACAGTTCAATATAAATATTCAAAAACATCAATATTCAGTAAAACTAATAATGATGACAATGTATCGAATTTTATACCATTATCAAAATTATCATCATTATTATTTAATAATTTTGATAATTACAATGAACCAAGTATATTTATATCAGGATTTACTGAAAATCAACTAGAAGAATTGGATGATATGATATATAATGTAACAAATAAAAATATCAATACAATTATATTGCATGAAAATTTAAAGAATATAAAATTAAAAGAGTTAGTAAAAAAATCATTTTTACTAAAATATGATCATGTAATACCTGATAATGAATATAGTACTTCAAATCCATTTGTATTATTTCATAGTTTTAATGAAACTGAAATAAGACAATTAATGAAATATTTACGTATATTATTTATGAATAATATTGTATTTGCAGTAGTTGTTAAAAATTCACTTGAAAAAACATTAAATATATTAATTAATGAAATATTTGAAGATTATAACAACAAAAAACAAAATGTATAATTATGATAAAAATATTGTTTATTATTCTTTAATATTATCACTTAATCCATTAAGAAGACATGAATTAATACCATCAATTGTAAATACACCTTCATTAAATAATTTTTCTGTACAATATAAACATAAATCATTCACATTAATTGGTCCTGATAATTGTTTACTAATAAATTTATAAATATATTCAGTATTTTTTACCATAAGTGGTACATTTACATTAACTGAATTAGAATTTAATATAAATCCATAAGATGAATGTAATGTTGTTAATAATAATGTTAATTCATCACAACTTATTTCACCAACTTTATTAAAATCAAATAAAGAAAATATTTCTCTTAATCTTATTTCTTCATTTCTTTGATTACTATCAGATAAAGTTATTATTGTAACTAATAATGTTAATGAATTTATTCTTTTAATATGATAAAGTAAATAATTTTATAAGTAAGTAAATGAATAAATAAATAATATATTAAACTTACATTCCACTATCATTATTTGAATGCGATTTTACTAATGCTTTTGCATCATCAACTCCTAAACCAGTAATGTTCATAACAACTGTATAATCAATTCCAAAATCATATTCACCGTCGTAATATGAACTTATTATTGATTTACAACGTGACCATGAAAATGAACCTATCAATGAAAATGGATGCTTTAAAATTGTATTACCAGCACCCATTTTGTAGTGAAGAAATATATATTAGATCTAGATGGAAACTGAATTTTTTTTGATCAATTTTTTTTCCTTCTTTGAAAAACGAAAACATGTACGGTATAACAACTCATAAACTTCATTGATTATGCATTTTTATTGAAATTATGAGTATAAACTATGATTGCTGTATTGCTATTTTTATTCATTTCAATTGCAACTAGTCTAGATTCTTTAACTTTTGATAGTGAAAGGGATACTTTGTCAATATTTGTATCTGAAATTATTAAATCAATTTGTAATAACGAGGATATTCCTTGTATTAACACTATAAATGAGGCTGTACGCGGTATTAAAGTTAAAATAAGTTATGAAGAATTACTTAAATTACAAAGAAGCAGTAATAATAATAATAATAATAATAATAATACTAATAATATTCAATTATCATCATATATTGATAAAGTAACTATATTACAACATATATCTGATGATCCAAATATTAATACAATATGTGAAATATCTGAAAGTACTTTTGGTACTTCATTATTAAATTTTTTAATATCAAATCCAAAAGCTAATATTATTTCATTTCGTCAAATAAATCAAATGAATAATCAATATTATATACCAATAATATTAAATATGTTTCCAGATAGAATAGTGAATATAATAAATGGGAATTTTAATTATACTATAACAAATTTTGTCAAACTTTTTCCATTATTTAAATGTAATTTGATTTATATTGATAATTTACATGAATTAAATTATAATTATTATATAAAATTATTGGCAAATAATACATTTAATAGAATTATTATAAATAATATTGATTTACTTGATTATAATAATTTACAAATAGACCAGTTTCAATCAAGTTCAACAATTAAAACTATTGACGTATATAATACTATTATTACTCCATGCATTCAATGGTATAGAAATAATATTAATGGTTATTCATTTAATTTTTCTTTACATGATCATTGTAATTATAGTGAAAAATTAAATTTAAATGATTATAATAAAAGTAGTAATATTTTTGTTGGTAAATATATTACAAATATGACATTATTTGAATTAATTGATAATACAAGAAGTGATAAACATACAGCACATTCATATATTGAATTATATCATAAACTTTTTTCTAATAAAAGTAGAAATAGTATAAATAATATTCTTGAAATTGGTATAAATAAAGGTGGTTCAATTATTTTATGGCATGATTATTTTTTTAATTCAAATATTTATGCAATTGATTTAATAAATAATAATGATGTATGGTATCATATTCAAAATAAAAATCGTATTAAATTATATACATCACAGGATGCATATAATGAAACATTTATAAAAAATCAATTTAATAATATTAAATTTGATATAATGATTGATGATGGACCACATACCTTAGAAAGTATGATACAATTTATTAAATTATATAATAATAATTTAAATAATAATGGTATATTAATTATTGAAGATGTTCAAGCTATTGAATGGATTGATCAATTAATACAAGTTGTTCCTGAACATTTAAAGAAATATACTAAAATATATGATCGTCGAAGTATAAAAAATCGATTTGATGATATTCTTTTTACTATTGATCTTTTAAATATTTAATTAAAAATAATATTTATATTAATATTTATATTAATATTTATATAATATGTTGGGTAATATTGGTTCATATTTATTAAAATATCATTCCCAAAATTAAGTTTCATTAGGTTGTATGAATCATTTAGAGTTTGTACTCTATCATCATTATATATCATAATTTTGAAACTTTTGAAACAATTATATTTAGCATCAAATATGTCTAAAAAAGCTTTAAAATTATTTCTAGTTTAAATCAACTTTATACTCCTGCATTAAGTGTAGAGATATAGCATTATATTTACTTGGTGAATATATAAATAAAGGAAAACGAATTATTTATATGAATTATATTCTCAATCCTGACATAATGTACTCAATCCCGAACATACTTACCAGATTCCGACATTATTTATATACTTCAATCCAATATGCTTATTATTCCGTAACATACCTACAAGATCCCGAGCATACTTAACAGATCCCGAGCATACATAATAAGATCCCGAGCATACCTACAAGATCCCGAACATAACTACTAGATCCCGGATATATATATACTAGATCCTGAATATACCTAGTAGATCCCGAACATACCTAGTAGATCCCGAACATACCTAGTAGATCCCGA
>JACCDO011999902.1_pt1 | contig 14696 bp, 17 predicted proteins | sample 7446101 | NCBI WGS metagenome assembly JACCDO01 (sample SAMN15323440, study PRJNA562643) | freshwater metagenome | isolation source: river surface water | place: USA:Blue River Watershed | collected 2017-08-16
CAGGCCCTAACCGCGTAAGGGGTAGTTACAGAAGGCACATATTAGTTACCACGCAAACGATGACATGGAAGAAGAGGATCTCCAAATTGCGATTGAAATTTATTAGTATTTTTTAAAATTTATTCGCATGCAGTAACTAGTATGGTAAGCGCTCAATAAAGAGTGTGCTATTCAGATATTGATACGCTCTTGTCACTTGTACTCCATTTCTTCTACGAAACGTTTCGAAGATGACCATTTTGCAGTCCGTGTGTCCTGATAGGACTCTTCTGAAAAGTGAAGTGGAATTTTTTCTTGCGTGTTGACCTTCAAATATAAATGCCTTTGTGAGGCACTGAAGAACAGATTACCGAGATCATACTACAAGCTACTAGGTGGCTTCTGTCCGTGCTGCAGGCAGCTGCAGGCAAATCTTAGTTGTCATAAATAGCGCAGTCTTAGTCGATATGTAGCCTTCTAGGTTCACTAATGTGAGGCGTTATGCATGATGCATCTCACAGGAATTTGATTGTGTAAATGATGCGAAAATTTTTAATAGCATAGCTAAGCTGCGAAATTATTGTACTCGTTGTCCCTTGAATACTTATCAATTTTAAATGCCATAATAAGAATTTTTAAAAAAATGTGCTTTATGTACTTGTACTAGTAATGCCATAGGTTGGGTTTAATGGATCAAACGTAAATTGTATTTATACGTGTTAGAGGTAATGAATATTATAATGTAATGGTTCAAACGATTTTAGACGCAAGTAGCGTTAAATAGTACCCTAGCATTGCTGTTGCGTACCACGACATTTATAGTATGTTAATCGCTAATACAATAAAATGTTTATGCTAGTTATTCCTTTATTTTCCTTCTTCTTTCGATTTCATTACTGGAAATTTCATAAAATTTTGAGATAATGCTTGCTTCACGAATCATTTTTGTATACTTCAATGCCCGTTCCGTTCGTTCATCTACTTCTCCATGAAGTCGTTTAAATATTTCATATGCTTCATTGAACAATACCTCAGCCATGGCATAATTACCACTATCAAATAATATCTTTCCAGCACGTGTGCGATTTTCACCATCATCCCGCCCGTATTTAAAATCACTTAGCTGTGGTTTTAGAGCAGGTCCAGTCTTGCTCTTAGAAGGTGATGATGATGATGTCAATGTTGGTTGACTAGTGCTGTTAAAGGAATATGAAAGAAATAAGCAACTGCAGTAGTTGGTAAGTATAAACATGCGTACCTGGAGGTCTCATTTACGTCATTATTATTTTTACGCTGTAAGTTCATGATTTTGCCTTGAATAGACAATGCTTTCGGATCCCCGACACCAAACGCATCTTTCATGATAACATATGCACGAGCAAACATCGGTTCAGCATTATTGACATCACCTTGTTGTTCGTACAAATCACCTAATGTTGCCAACACATTTCCTACTAGTGGATGCTTTTCTCCTAATCCTTTTTCACGATATTTTAACAATTTCAATGACAATTCAATTGATTTTTCATAATTTTTACTATGAAGATGACACTGCAATACGGTTGCAACAGCTTTTGTAAAAAGTAAGTAAGGAGACAATATAAATTACTTGTGGATGCATCGTTCTTACCATCGCCATAAAGAAGTGGATTTTTATTTACAATTTCTTCTACCAATGTAAGCTCATTATATACTCGTTCTGCCAACTCCAATCCTTTTTCAGCATCATTCATTGATAAATAAATGTGCACTAAGCGCCAAGAAGCTTTACAATAATCAGGAGAGCGCCATTTAACTTTATCAAGTATGGCTAATACTCTTTGCAATAATTGAACAGTAGTTTTCTTCTCATCATCTTCTTGACAAAATGCCAAGTCCATTAATGGCTTCACAATATCAGGATGATTATTACTTAATGCGTCTTCTGCAAATTTTAAATTCGTTTTCGCTAATGTAGCTGCTTCTGATTTCTTATTTGATTGTATGTATAAAAATACTTTGAATGATTGACATTCCAGAAGTGGCTTAACCCCATAATTATTCTTATGACATATGCTTGCTAATGCAATTGCTTTCTCAATAGTAGCAAATGAAACGTCAATTTGTTTTAGATTTAAATAACAATTACTCAATTGAATGTATCCCCATACCATCTCATGTAAATTGACAGGAATTGGAGCCTCTTTTGCTGCTTTTATAAACGTATCACTCTTAGAGATTGCTATAATTTATTTGATGTAATTTATGATCGATACAAAGCGATTAGTAATATAGCACATACCTTGCTCAAATTTACCTTGTTCAAATGACAGAACAAAGTCACGTTTACTATCATTTAAAACTTTTCGTGTTTCATCATCTAGTATTCCCTTTTTCTTGTCATCAGGATTTTGTGCATGGTGATTTGCTATGATCAAATAAATCGTAAGTACTAAATAAGAAGAGCAGTAATAGAGGAATAGATAACCGATCAGTTTACATATTGTTTTATGCTTTTTCCAATGATTTTTCTGGCAGTCGCCGCCGCAGTAGTATATGGACGAGCACGAATTGCACTTGGCTTTACCGACGTTACCGCAGTCGGGGTTGCCACAGGGAAAGCCCTCACTCATCTTTTTGTTGTGCAGTACAATGAATGAGGTAGGTCGGATTTTTGGAAAAAGATAAGGTCCGGGATGGCAATTTTTATTTTTACAACAAACTATGCATAGTAATCAAGGACACCTTTCTTCTTACTCGCAACTACATTAATAGCCTCCATAAAATCTTCATGCTTAATAATTTTGGCTTCTCTGCGTAATGCAATCATACCTGACTCAACAGCAACAGCTTTTAGTTGGGCACCATTGAAATCTTCGGTACAACGAGCCAATTCTTCAAAATTAACATCATCGAAATCTACACGCATTTTGCTCGAATGAATTTGCAATATCTGAGCTCTGGCTTTTTCACCTGATTACAGAAAATAATGTTACAAAGATAAGTGAAAAAAAATTATGATCAATGAATAACATATAAATATACCTGGATGAGGTAATTCAACTTTTCTATCTAATCTTCCCGACCGCAGTAAAGCTGGATCAAGTGAATCTGGTCTATTCGTGGCAGCAATAACTTTTATCTTTTCATTAGACGAAAATCCATCTAATTGATTTAATAGTTCTAACATAGTACGCTGTACTTCTCTATCACCACTTTGCTCACCGCCATAACGCTTGGTACCAATAGCATCTAACTCATCAATAAATATTATAGCACCTTTTTTACCTTCTTTCGTTATTTTTTCTTTTGCTAATTCAAAAGCATCACGTATCAACTTGGCACCATCACCTATATACATTTGTACTAATTGGGGTCCCGCTAATTTCAAAAATACCGCTGTAGCGTTTTTAGCGCAAGCACGAGCAAGTAACGTTTTACCAGTGCCTGGTGGACCATATAACAAAACACCTTTAGGTGCCCTTATACCGATACTTGTAAACTTCTCTGCATGCGTCATGGGTAACACTACCGCTTCGATCAATTCTTGTATTTGTTTATCTAATCCTCCTATATCTGTGTAGTCCTCTGATGGCTTTTCGTCGACTTCCATAGCTTTAACACGTGAGTCATACTCAGCTGAAAGTTTTTCTAACAATATATACGAGTCTTTATTGGTTCCGACGAGCTCTCCTGGTCTTACTTCTTCAGCTCTTACTAAACCTGGTATTGGCAAAAATATTGTTGACCGTGTCGATGTTTTAACAACTACACCTTTACATTCAGGAACTATTGATAAGTCTTGAGCACTACCGACTTCATTTGGATCAACATATGGATCGACAATTTCTACCACATTACCTACTAGATATGGCAATTGTTTATTCATTTTGATCTTTTCTTTGTTATCTTTAATATAATCTTTTTGTTGCTTTGCCTCATAACCTAAAAAGTGCAAGTGAGGATAAAGAAATGAGTAATTACTTGAAGTACTGACCAATATGATTTATGTCCGATTTCATTATCCTTATCTCATTGTCTAAAGCTATGGGTAATATAGAAAGAAGTTAATTGCTGAAATTCATCGGGAAATAATATATTTGCACCTATTATTGTTGACTTAATTTCATCGTTGTCCATACTCATCAACATCACGTCGATGTCATCGGGCTCCTGACCGAAGACCGAGGACTCGATGTTCATCGCGCTATTATCCGCCATCACACCTAGGGCAAATGCTTTTGTTTTCGAACTTTTTTTCTTTTTTGTAAATCACGCAGGTTGGGGTTGGGGAGTTTATTAATTTCTATTCAAAGTTTGATGTTCATTATTTTACGTTACAGAAATATTTATTTTTTATTGTATTTTAATATTATTATCCTTCGCCCATTTCTTAACTATTCTCACAATATATTCAACTTGAGGGTTTGACGTATTACGGATCATAGTCAATACATCTTGTAGGTCATCACGTGATGCTTTTCCAGCGATTACCATTTGAAATACTCCCACACATGCACCTCGTTTTCCTTCCCAGTATTCAGGATCAGGATCAAGACGTTCAAGCACATCAAACGCCTTCGCCGCATATAAGAAGTGACCCATGCGATAACAATCATTAGCAATCAGTTGTAATAAATTGAATGATTCAGTCGAACTGTTCATTTTTAAATATAATTCCCATGCAGAACGGGGATTACCATTCATTATGTAACAACGAGTTAACCAGGCAATATATATATATTCATTTTTATATTTTTCATTATGAATCAGTAATAGTGATTCTTCAGCTGCTTTATAATTTCTTGTGGCAGCTAGAGACAATCCATGATTAAAATTAAAATCATCATCATTATACATATATGCTTTCACAGAATTTAAATAAATATTTACATCTTCAAATTGTCTCATTAAGAAGAAGCACGATGCCATACATTGGCGTCCAGGAATTGTATCACATTCATGAGGCGATGTACCAACTAATTGGAAACATTGTTGTGCCATTTTTAAATGTTCACGGCTGTTGGTTGCTTGTCCAATTGTTGCATGAATCACACCTTTAATGATATATTCAGGCGGAGTGGTTGGTTCAAGATCACGAATTAATTCGTATGCTTCATTCACAGCATCATGACGTAAGTGATATATTACTAAATTTAATCTAGCTTCGGGTATAACATCAAGCAACGATGGTAGTATCTGTAATGCTCGATCACCATTGGAGAACACAACCATATTGTGACGAATTAAATCATTCGATGTGTAGTTTATTCCTCGATCACTTAATGCCTTAAGCTCCGCTTCGGCCGCCTTGCCATTCCATAATTTAAAATGATTACATGCCTTCAAATTTATACCAACCGATGAATCAGGAAATGACTGTAAATATGCACCTAATATCTCTAAACTAACATCATAATAATCTAATTTGTAGTAACACATGGCGACATAAACATTTAATGCTAAATCTTCTCTATTCTCTAATAACAATCGCTTGTATATATCAACCGCTTCTTGATGATGAGAACGCAAGAAATGCACAGCAGCTAATGATAGTTGATCGTCTTTACGGTCCTTTAAATTTTTATGACATTCCATCAATTTATTTTCGTCACCTACACGATGATATATGTTAAACAATAACCTATTTTTAAGGCTTTCGTTGGCGCTAACTTTGTTACACTCTTTTTCTGCTTCATCATACATTTGCTGGAAAAAGTAACAACACGCTAAATATAGGTGAACCTAATGAAGGAAAGAGTCAGTGGCTTTCTATAATTGTAATCAATAAGTGCTTACCGCTTTAGGCACATCGTGGCTATCTAAAAGCTCTCTATAAGCATCTTCTGCGCGCTTAAAATTTCCTAAATGAAACGCACAGTAGCCAATCCATAGTAATAGATCCTTAGTATCACCATCACGACATTTTAATTTAAATTCGAGGAAAGCCAAACCGCCAGTAAAATCACGTTTCAATAAAAAGTCATCTTATAGCAAGTGTTGTAAGTAAGTATACAAGAAAGTAAATGAAGAGTTAAATAATAGTCAGTCAACGAACAAGTCCAACGTCAGTAGTGAGTTCATCCCCTTTCGCTGTAATAAGTGCTGTAATGTACCTAATGAATGCTGGTTTTTGGCCGATTTCGCCTTACTGGCCACTGCGGCGCCCTTGCTCGCGCCCTTCGCACCGCCTTTGGCGCTTCCGACCATCATCTTCAAATCTCTTATTCGAACTAACTGCGAAAATTTGAAAATATTCAGTGGGCCGGAACCGGGCCAATTGAAACATAGTGTTGGGTATAGAAGCGATTTATGATACAAACTTGCTTCTCAAATGACCTTCTGGACAATTTTTCCTCTTGTGCTGTGATTAATGGATCATTCTTGCAAAAGTAAATTAAAAGCTCAAGTTTAGATTGATTAGTTTAATTTTGTTAATTAATCGTTTCCCGTGAAATTTAGCTGCATTATTTTTATCGACATAACTTCCCACGATGATATATATGTCTTATTACCGAAAACAATTTGGACCCGCATTTTGTAAGAAAAGCAAACAGGAAAAATTAATGAAATCCTGACTCATCAGCACTAGAACAACAGTCGATGCAGCTGTGACGTGATGGTTCAACGGTAACAACCTCGGCTCCATCGACCTCATAACTCGCGAAAACCATGCGTTTTATAGGCTGGTACAATTTATTATTCTCACTCTTGATCAGTTTTTGCATCGCCTACCGACTTTGTGACTATTCGTTAAGATCAGCGTCAGTAACAAATAGAATCAATGTACTATCATTACTATCCAGTAATATTCGAAATGGTGATAATAAATTAGATATTGTTGGATCAAATATCACTGCGCGTGCATACCATAGTGAACAGCGTATGTTACATATCTATGACTGGAACAAGAAAATACTAACTAATGCAAGACTTCAAAAGGAAAACGTAATCGAAACTTGGAATAACAAATTAGTATTGACACCTATAGGTTTAGAATTATCTTTCTTTCTTTCCCGTTTATTACCACTTATTACTTATTAGCAATAGATAACGAGACTGAATTTACAGCATTATTTCGAGAGATAACCAATCTAAATTTTGGCGAAACCGCAGCTTTGTGTAGTATCAATGATATTGTGCCCCTTTTAGATCGGAACGAGATAAGCAAACAGCTTATATTGCGAATCCCTTTAATGAAAAATGTGTCTAATATTTGTTACATCCTTTGGGTTATGGGGACAACGAAGTTAACGCTTAAAGGTTAGTATCCTCACTCAATGATACATATAATATACTCATTTATTCAACTCAAGGTAAAGACATGATTATCATTAGTGACTTAATAATAGAAGCACTTGATAAGCACAAGAATAATCTAAATAGTCATGATCTTACTTATGCACTTACTGGATTAGCTCGTCTGGGCATAAAAATTAATATAAATTCTAATTCCAGATCGTTTCTTGATTCACTTGTTAAAATCTTGCCTTTAATGGACGATCAGCAATTGTCGTCTACTTTATGGGGGCTTGGGAAAACTATTAATTCTTGGGACTGTCTGCCACTTAAAGTTCGAAACATAATAAATAACACTTTAATGAAGAGAGTTGGCACAATCGGGCCGTTAGGACTTAGTAATATTATTCATGGGCTATCAAACCTCAGAATTCAATGGTATTTAATTCCATATCAGCTCCAAGAAGTGCTATATAATGGACTCAAGTTGAATCTTATGAAAATGAAAGAACAAGAAATAGCTAATACTATTTCTGGTTTAGGGAGGATGAATGCACAATATCGCGCACTACCATCATCCGTGACGAAGAATATTATTGATTCTTTTACAAAAAATATCGAATCATTAGGTCCTAAAGGATTAGCAATGACTATGCACGGATTGGGTAGAATGTGTGCATCATTTTGTTCACTGCCTAATTCGTTCAAGGAGCATGTGATGAATACGATTGTGCGTGTAGCACCCGAAATTAATGCTCAAGAATTAGCGAATATAGTGTATGGACTTGGTAAAATGGGGACTAAACTAGGTTCTAGTAATAGTATGATAAGTGTTGGTATGAATAAGAAAGCCCGAAATGCTCTATTAGATGCATTTATCCGTGTCAGTTGGGAACTATCAGCTCAAGGTATAGCCAATACCGTGTATGGTCTTATGTTAATGGATGCCAAATGGCTCCATATTTCTCATAATGTACGTATCAGTATCGTTGCTACAATAAGTCGTGAGGCTGTAAATATGGACGAGCAACAAGTTGCTAACACAATTTATAGTCTTGGTAAAATGGGTGTCACTAATAATCTGCTTCCAATTAAGTTGCGTCATCAATTACTACTCGCGATCGAAGCACGTTGTGGAGACTTTACTACTGCTGGATTAATTATGACACTTGACGGTCTTAGCAAAATGAGTATAAAATGGTTAAGCTTACCATCAACCTTACGGCATTCTATTTTGGAAGCATCTAGTAAATGTATCACTAATATTGCTAATGTGCCCGGTACTACTAGTGTGTCCACATTATCGGGTTTACTGAACGTATTAGCTGGCATTGGATTAACCTGGGCTGATCTTGGGATAATATTACAAACCAATATTGAAGAAACAATTGCAAAGGCGCACTGGAAGATTCACGGAAACTCCATATATCTACCTATGTATGATGAAAAGTCACTGTCTCAAGCGAAATTGCTTACACTAGATGTCACTGAAGCAGTCCAATTACTCTTGGATATACCACCGATGTCTACAAAATTGTCCACAGAGAGATCCAGTAAGTCAAATAATTTTAATATAGTAAGCACGTCATGGCGTTCTAGTCACGAAAATGCAGAAACTAAGTATAATCATTCCTTAATCTACTCTTTAGGTCACATGGCCGCTAAGTGGGATGACTTTGGTTTCTCCACAAAAACCGCGCTTTACAATAGTATGATCGATTTAGTACCTACAAGCAACGAGCAGGGTGTTGTGAATACCTTGCAAGGCTTAGTGTTATTAGGTGTAAAGTGGTCAGAATTACGGAAGGATGTAAATCATGTCTTGCAAGATGCAATCGTGAAAGTGGCACCTGTTATGGAACAACAAGGGGTTAGTGTTACCTTCTTATCACTAGCTAAACTTGATGTTAACTGGTCAGTTGATCTTTCGGAAGATGTTCGTGTAGCATTAGGTTCGGCAATAACTCGTCAGTCTTCACTGGGAGAACATGCATTATCGTCATTGCTGTATGGCCTCGGTAAACTTCAGCATAAATGGAATAAGCTAAATCCTGAAAAACGTAAGGTATTGAAGGAGGCGTTAGTAGTAGTGCATGTACAGAATCGTTGCACCCCACAAGGTGTCACCAATAGTTTGCATGGTCTCGCAAACATGGAAGCAGATTGGTCCGATCTTTCATCATCTGTGCGCTTGGCACTTAACTTAGAAATTATCAAAGCCATACCCTTATCAACGGAATCTCAATTCTCATCCATCATTTACTCCCTCAGTAAGATGAAGTGCAATTGGAATTATCTACCATATGACTTACATACTATTGTTCTACATGAATTGGAAATGAGGTTACCAGTCATGAGTGAACAACATATTAGCAATGCGTTAAACGCTTTAGGTGAGATGGGATTGAAGTGGTCGATCCATTTGTCTTCATCATTTCAAGATGAAATCATAGTAAACTGTGGCCGTGTTCTAGCATCATCAAACGTTATGACTTCACTAAATGGTGTATCGGGTATACTGGTGGCGTTATCGAAGTTAGAAGCGACGTATGCGACATTACCAACGCAATTTGTCTCTGTTCTAGAACAGAAAGTGGAACAGCAAATCACAAGTATGAACCCGTCAAAAGTTGCGGGCACAATTAATTCGATGGCCAAATTATTATTTCGTTGGAGTATCTTAAGTGAAAGGACTAAGAAGAGGTTATTATCATCCCTGTTTCGTATTAGCAACACAGTCGGCAGTAGTGATAACCGTGATTTTGACGAAGGCTTGTCATCTCGGGACTGTGCGCTAATAATTAATGGATTGGGCCGTCTAGGTGCAAACTGGAACGATATTGCTACAAATATACAACAGACATTGAACTCAATGGTTGTAAAAGTATTCCGCAAAGGAAATGCAAATGATGTATCAAGTCTTATGTTTGGGCTAGGTTTAATGGATTTTAGCATGGAGCGGATGGGGTATAAAGTGCAGAAAGAGCTGATAACTGGAATATTGCGAACTTTTAATGGCACTCATTATTCCCCCCTACTTACTGGCAGCAATTGGTCAAATAAAGTTAGTATACATACTACTAATCGCTCTAAATACACACCATTTGCATGGCTCATTGAATCAAATTCAAACAAGGAAACGCCTGATATAAGTCCACAAAATGTTGCCAATATGATGTATTCCCTTTCATTACTTACTTTTGACATGAAAATGCCAGCTTTCAATGAATTATTGCCGGTGCATCAAACATTGTTAGATAACGTAAGTAAACTTGGATTAAGCCGTTTTAACGAAATAGAAATCGAACAAATTCTAATATATGTTAACCTATTGCAGACGCTTACCCCTGTACAGTGGCAGGATATTGAGCAGCGGCATGTGGATCGATTTTTTTTTACTAAAGTACCAACTGAAGAACGCAGGCAATCAAAATTACAGCAATCTGTTATCACGTCTTTATCTAAGGCACTGTCACAACGGAATAGCCATTTACATTTAGAAAACGAATATTCTGCATTCAATGGAGTCTTTCCAGTTGATGCCATGGTATGCGATGATAACAATACAGTTGTAGCATTTGTAGAGGTAGATGGACCTCATCATTTCACTAAAGATGGCAAACTCCGCCGAAAGGATTTATTAAAAGAAGCATTATACAGAGTGAAATATCCATCAGCTACTTTCACTCGCGTACGATTCGACCAAGTCAATAAATTAGGCAGCAATTATGTAGGAAAGGAAGTTGCTAATTATATAAATATTGCTTATGAACACATCCCCATCACCGCGGTAAATGATAGCATATATCACGAGTACGATGAAATGCTAGGCTGGGTCAGTCGTCAAGCTGAGCGTGAACTGAAATTGGTTTTAGATCCAAGTATTAGCAATAATATAAAACTAAAGCATCACGGAGATTTTGGAGAGAAAGAGAGATTTGAGTATTCCAATATTGAATATTGGGACTAAGTATTGTACATTTGTTCAGATGTTCCAACAAGTTGAAACATAGAGAGTATCGTAGTTACCGTAAATAAAAACGGAATTTTGTCTTACAAGTTTGTTACCATGTATCATAATTTTGTATTATTCAACTATTTTGCCTTATACTATTAATCATAAATTAAACAAATCTATTTTCACAAATCTCGCTTCGATACTCAAGTATTCCTATGGAGCATATTTTCTGAGAAAGTTAAAATGATCGAAAGAATGGTGGGACGTTGTTAACAGCGATTGAAATAGTATTCGATTAAGATGAAAGCAACTATTAATTTAGAAACTTTTTCTAATAGAATTTTTATGTAGTGCTTGTAGACACAGTTTAAACATGTGGTGTAATTATAACATTATAAATAAATATACTTTTCTACTTTATTATAATTCTTCGACGTATTAAATGCTGCTTCACAATCATATATAATTTAATAACATAAATGCATTCTCAACAAGTCTAATATAAGAGTAAAGAAATCAGAAGTGACTAATTAATTCCCTTGATTTCACATTTTGCAATGTCCTTATTAAGAGGTAAAAATTTTTTCTCAAATATACGAACTTGATCCTTTAATTTTAGACTTGTGGCACAATATATATCGCACAAATCAAGAAATGCAATTATCGTTGGTTCTGGATATACAACAACTGGTGCCGGCGCTGTCATTTGCTTATCTTCATTTTTACTGGAACTTTCACTTCCCTCATCGGTTACCTCTTTTTCAACATTCTTTATAACTTCAATTTCAGTAGGAGCGGGAGGATATCCTATCTTATTTAACTCTATTTTTAATTGCTCATTTACCATTTGTATCACCACTGGGACCACATTAGACATCACATGGATCACACTAGGGCATGCTTTTACTAAGTTTTCAATATCCACTCGTTTGACATCCAAGAATCTGTTAATTGAAATTAAGATTGATAGGCACACGTCTACCGACTTAATGTAGCTATTCATCGACCCAAATACTTTTCGTTCTAAAGTAAAAACTTCACATTAACACTGGAATCATCCTTCTTGATGTCGTAATCAATTGAAGTCAAATTGAAGTTAAATTTTAATAAAAAGCGGTCCTAAAATTTAGCTGTTAAGATTTTGAAATAATTTATGTAGTTTGAACTTAAATGTAATTTAAATTAATGAAACTCTTCAGCAATCTTAAAGTTTTCAACCACACGATGGCATTCTCTCTAGCAATTGTACTCTTGAGATGCATGAGGATTCTGCTTGGCTTGATCTTGATCCACACCCTTAAACAAAAATTTTGGAAAAAGAAAACAATAACTTGCTGTAGTTGAAGAAACCGTTCATTTTCTAGCTGTACGTTCGACGTTGGGAAGCAACTGGAACAACTTAGTGGATAAACCTTTAAATGAGCAAATTTACTGTCTTAACGGGAGAATTGGCGCATGAAACTAACACGTTTCAGTCAGCGTTTAGTAATTTAACAAATTTTACGGATTGCACTTATGTGCTTGATCAGATCAACATAAATCAGCGATACGAAGGCACTACAAGCGGTCTTGGAGGCACAATATTGAAATCAAAGGAATATTCGTGGGATCTGAAGCATAATTTAAGTGCTGTAGCAAATCCGTCGGGGATAATTGATAACAATACCTTTGAGGTGTTGATCCAACAATTATTTCAACCGATAATAAATGGATTGCAGATTGATGGGATAATTTTGCACTTGCATGGAGCAATGGTAACTGAATTATATGAAGATGCAGAAGGTGAGTTACTGTTTCGTTTGAACCAAATATTAGAAGCTAATAAACAGTTTGAAGTACCAATAATTGTTACTCTTGATTTACATGGTAATATAACCGAGAAAATGACTAAATATTGTAGTTGCTTAATAGGTATGTGCTTTATTTAACATGGGATACATTACTATTACTTATTACACCTCTTCTTAGCGTGCCGAACTTATCCCCACATAGACTTTTATGAACGTGCATTAGATGGTTGTGATATTTTACAAAAATGCATGTTGGGACAATACAAGTTGAAAACAATAATTCAGCGTGGGCCTATTCTTAAAGGACTTGATGGCGGTCGAACTCAAGCAGGGTGTCCTTTAACCGAACTAATTCAACGCAGTGAAATTATTGAAAAAGATGAGACAAATAATGTTATCATCATTTCCATATGTGCCGGATTTTCAGCTGCTGACATATATGATATTGGACCATCTGTAACAGTCACCTTGAATGTGCGTGATACCCCAAATATAGGTATAATCTCTAATTATTACTGGTTTTGTACACCATGTTACTAATTACACACTGGTAGATTTTGGAGTGCAAAAAGCTAAAGAGTTTTATCAATTTATATGGGATAAACGGACTTATAGCAGTGTCAATCATTTGACTATTGATGCTGCTATTGAAATGGCATTGGAATTACAAAGAAATTATGTCGAGGTAAAGAAACCTTTGGTCATGGCTGATGTCACAGATAATCCAGGTAGTGGACACTATGGTGACTCTACAAATTTATTAAAAGCGATGATTGACGCTAAGTTACAAAATGCATTATTCTACGCAATATATGATAAAGAAGCAGTTAATCAGTGTGTGTCTATTGGAATTGGAAATTTAGGTATTTATAATAATAATATTATTGTTAATTATGCTCGTACATATGCATACACACTTCACTTACTCACATTCGTACTTTAGGTCACATTACATTAGGTGGTAAGCATGATGTTAATTGTGGCGGCGCACCTTTAAATCTATACGGTAAAGTGGTGACACTAAGTGATGGCTGTTTCCCCTCGTACGGTCCTATGGGTGGTGGTGTTTGGTCTAACATGGGAATATCAGTATTATTTAGAGTCTTTTACGCCGATAATTCGAGTGATATTAGCTCTAGTAGTGGTAATGGATCTATTGATATAATGATAATAAGTAATAATGGCCAGTTGCTCGATTTAGCCCAAATCACCTCACTGGGTGTGGATCCACTATATAAACATACGATTGCAGTAAAGAGTAATCATCATTTTAGAGCATCGCTTGACCCTATTGCGAGAAAAATTATCACATTAGACGGTGGCGGACTGGGCAGTATGATCTTGAAAGGTGGAAATTATAAAAATGTGAGGCGACCTATATGGCCGATAGACGACATCGACCTCCCATCAAATTAATCAATTTATTAGTAAAAGAATGCCTTGTAAAATTAATTATATCCTCTTTATCCTTGCTGGTTGACGTCTATAAGTGCCTAGTCCCGCGCTCCTTTGAGGCTTACGCAGTAGGCACGCCCATAACATTACCGGTACCATTATTAAAATACCAACAAGGAATAATAATAAACCTTATCAGTAATAAGCAGCGGTGATGGACGCGGAGGTCGCCAAGGTGTTTCGCCTGAGCGAGTGGGAGGCTTTCTTGAAGAAACCTTGTTTCAAAACGAGCATCGCTTACGGAGCAGGTGGCGCAATTACTTAATCATACCTAATCATTCCTAATTTACCAATTC
>JACCDO010212988.1_pt1 | contig 14694 bp, 7 predicted proteins | sample 7446101 | NCBI WGS metagenome assembly JACCDO01 (sample SAMN15323440, study PRJNA562643) | freshwater metagenome | isolation source: river surface water | place: USA:Blue River Watershed | collected 2017-08-16
AAAAAATGAAACGCTTAGGAAATTTATACAAAATATCTTTAAATACACGTATGTTACCTTTATGTACTCTGTTTTAAAACGTAACTTTTCTTTTTTAAGAAAAAAAGGAGGTTTCTCCTTTCGTTGTACAAACGAAACTTGATGATCAGTCAAGTTTTGTTAATACCACTTTTTGCTATACATTAACAACTTTCGCGTTAGAAATCGGTGTTACAACTGAAGTTAAGAACTAGAAAAAAGTGATGATATTTAACCTAACAAGCGTAGTTATTGCTCTTTGCGCAATTGTTTATTGTGCTGGCGAGACCATGCCTTTGCCTTGGAACCGAGTCTTGACGGCTACAGACCCACCCATGTCTGGCAATGATGTGGTCATCGCGCAAAATTTACTTTTACGTGATAAATCTGTGAGTAGTTTCGTTGTTAATGGCGCATATGATAAATCAACTGCTGCAGCAGTCACCGCTTTTCAGACGGCACATGACCTAATAGTGTCTGGAGATTTAGATTCGGTATCTGCCCAAAAACTTTTGGATTTATACTCTTATGATGGGATTCAGGATTCGGGATTTACAGCGAAGTCTCTAGGATATAAATATAAAGTTAGTGTGCCGGTTCATCTCAATCGCAGCATAGAGACGATTGGTACATTATATGATGATAGTAATAACGTGTTGTTGACGTTTGCCGTTCGAACACATGGTTTACGAGATGATGGTGTTAACTATGGGTGGCCCGATTTCGGATCTTCACCTCCTGATTTCGGTCTCAATCAGTTTTCTTCAAGTGGTGATACCGTGACTGGTGTCATCGAAATTGATTTGAATTCTCCAGAACCGAATCCTCAGGTATATGGACCTTGGCCCGTGAATCGTCTTATCAGAGGATTGCAAGGAAATGCAGCATGGCTTCTGCCAAATATCCGCGATGGAATGCTAATTCATACTGGCAATTGGACTACTGCCAGTCAAGTTTGGGATCCAACTATGCCCATGCCCAATAGTTCGGGATGCTTACACGCTCATCCAGAAGATGTAGAGCGCATTTATAAAGCGCTTGTGGCTATTGGTGTTCAGGTTAATGAAAATCCTTTTTCAGGAAAGAATTATCCTTACAAGCCCCAAGGCATAGCTGTCGTATATCAATTAACCAGTGACTTAAATGCGTAATATAAGTATTGAATTACTACATGAATATATAAATAGAAATACTCGTTTTACTTTACAGCTTTAGTTATAAATCTGTTAATTTATACGTAATAATAAGTGTGAAATGTCGGCACAACCCTCAATCGGAATCGACCCTTCGTAATAAAATCTTTCCAAAAAACGCAATTGAATATTTTTCTAACCTGTGTCAAGTTAAAAAACGAATTGACTTTTGCCGAAAATCTTTGTGCTGTATCATTTTAATCTATAATATATTTTGAAACGCGCATAAATTTGCGCTTATCATGCGTACGCGGACAACTTCGGGGCGTCCCCTGGGTTGGCCCTGTTGGACTGCGATTGCTGTCATAGTCATATTATGCTGTTCGCTGCCACAATTTTTGTTGAATGGCAGTATTGGGTTGGATATAAGGTCTGATAGCTTCAACAAAAATAACTTAGAACAGTTAAATTTTGACTTTTCGGCTATGCATATAAGTGAAGAAAATGGTGAAGTAGACGCAGCAATAGAACACGAACATCATGGTGAATTTCACAGCGATCATCAACACGATTCGTTTCTTAGTAATAAAATGGTGTCAAAAGTTGCCATTATCGTTCCTTACGTTGGAGATTCACTTCCAAGTTGGTTCGACGCGTTTTGCATGACAGCTGCCGCATCGTCAAGTCTTTATGATTGGATTATATTGGTGACAGATGCCCCCTTGCGACATACCCCACCTAATGTAAAGCTCGTAAAAATGAGTAAGGATGATATCTACAAGCGCATTGCTAGATTAGATGATTCTATTTTATTAGATGTGATGGAAGATTCAAAACAAAAAGATCGTGTTGACGTATCGTTAGTTCGAAAATTATTTACTTTGCAACCTTATATGATGGTTGAGCTGAAGCCTTGTTTTGGATTTTTATTTAAAGATATCTTGACGCCTTATTCTCATTGGGCCTATGCGGACGTTGATCAACTCATTGGAAGGCTGCAAAATTTAATACCCTTAAGCTCTCTCAAGCAATATGACATTGTAACGACTTCATTTGGTGACAATTATCGGATGTACATTCGAGGCCAATTGAGCATTCATCGCAATGACCCGTTCGTTAACAACCTTTGGAGATCTTGCTCACATTTATCGCACATTGGTGAACGCCTGAAAAAGTTCCGCGACTCAGATTTTAAGACATGGAAATTTCACAGCGCTGAAGGATGCTACTCACGTGTAGTCGCGGATCACCCGGAAGTGTCCTTGTTGGTTTCTTCTTCTCAGATTAGTGATGCATATCATACATCCGTGCCGAATAAAGAGTCATTTTATCTTGGAAATGCGCTTTTCCGATGCTACGAGCAGCCACTGCTCAGTATGAGCAAATCTGATAACGAAGAGCTATACCAGATTACTTCTGATACCACATTGAGTAAAATTCGAGAGCATATTACAAAAGATGTCGATACTTTCCTTTTAAAATCGACCACAAAAGCGTCACTGAAAATCCAAGATTACATGTGTGCGTATTGGCTGCCCCCAGAGTTTCAAGTGTGTTTGAGTCTTGTGCCAGCGGATGTAGACATTTCCTCGATTAATGGGAGTATCGCGCATTCGCAAACAGACCAGCATAAATTTTTTAGTTCTTGTAGAGAAGGCAGCACTACTCATTTTCAAGGCTGGAAGAAGAATTACTACCACTTCATGACACGTTCACCACCTCTTGACTCGCGCGCGCTGGTAATATCTGAGACAGGATTCATCCCCCTTCGCCTATTAATGTCAATGCCTGGAAATTCTTTACGAGGCGGTGCTAACAGACGAATTTCGCAGCTTCCCACATTCGGCGAGTTACGCGGAACTTACATTCCAAATGGCCGTGTTCACGCCACCGACATTTTTGCTGGCGATGCGGCTAGCAAGAAATCAATTAAAGCAGATGGAGACAAGTCGAAATTCGCAGTTACTAGGTTGCTGCATGCAGGGTCTGAATCCGATTCTATCGATAATAAGGGCAAGAGCCTAGCAGCTAATTATTGTGCTAAATTTTCGGCGGATCTTAAACGCTGCATCTGTCCCATCTTGAGCGAGAATATTAAGATCGCTAAAGTTGCAAAACATCCCAGATATGAAGATGTGGGGGGCCGCTCAGGCATTTTTTCGTTTCCCGTTGAAGCGGATGAGGTGACTATGGTGAGCGCAGCATGGCAGTCCGAGTTTTACGACGGTTATCTTGATGACATGCTCAATGCTTGGATAGGGCCCAAAATCATCGTTCTTGGTGTTATAGGAACCAAAGATCTCAAGCCATTGTCCAGGAACGATGTCACAGTCTTGGAAGTGGACCTGGCTCCTTGTTTGTTGCAAGGTGATCACACTAAGAGTGACTTCGTTTTACCTGACGCAACGCTACTTAACATCGGTTTAGATGCTTCTGGCACTGATCTTGTTGCTGTTTTTCCAAAAGGATTTGTACCCCAGCGCCATATCGATGCGCATATTGGTAACCTGGCTGCGCTATCGATTCGCAAACAAATGGCGAATGCACAGGGTCTCGAACGGTCGCGGAAATCGGCTTACCCAGTAGCTCTGCTGCTGCCCAGTTATGTCATAGGTCACAAATCGAACGGGGATCAAGAAATTCGCCGTCACTTAGAGGTAAAGGAGTCTTTAGATTCTGAAGTTATACGTGATTTAGAAGACAAGATTGTAACCTACCCCAGCGCTGTGAAAGAGACTGCCCAGTGCGGAAACGATCAGAGTAAAAGGCTTGTTGTGGATTATTTTAAGCGGTCACATGAAATTATTAAGTATGGTATCTCATATGGAGACGAAGAGGTGGCTCGTATTTTTAAAGACGTAGAATTTAATGCAAAAGAGTTTCTGATGCCGCGTACAGTACCATTGCCGTTTGTATTTAACCAATCAGCTGGGCCTCATGGTGCTGGATTTGTGAGGTTTCCCGAAGAACTTGGAGGTCAAGGTTGCTTTGGTAGCAGCATCTTTCGGATTTTAGTGGGTTCTGGATTTCATCTGCATTGGGCAGGGTCTCATGCATTCGCCACTACCCTGGCAGTGGCGGGAAGTACAAATCCCACACTTTCCAATCTTGATTCCAAATCTGAGGCTTGTTCATGTGCTCATTCCGATTTGTCAAAACCAGAAAAACTGCAAAATTTTGCAATTATGTTAAACAAGTATTTCCATCGAGTGGTGGAACTTCGCGCGAATGCACTTGGGGGGCTTTTTGCGGACGAAGGCTTCGGCAAGCATCAGCAGGAGGAGCAAGAAGGTCTGATTGCGAAATCAGAAGCTGCGAAATCCTCGGAGACAGAAACTGCAGAAAGTCAGAAAATTGAAAATACGGAAAGTGTCAATAAAAACAAAGAAAAGGGATCGAAGAAACACAAAAAAGACAAGAACAAGTCGCCGCCTGGCAAAGGACGTGAGTGAAACCGATGAGAATAAACGTGTGGAAATTATATGCTGTACAATATTAATGTAATGTTCATTTTTTACTGTCGCGGGCACTATTGAGTGCTGCAATGGCCTTGTCCGTTTCGTTTTCGTTTGTCTTCAAAAGGAATGTATTCAGCGAGGTTGCACCGGCGGCTGCTTCCGGACTGGGATCGGGAACGACCGCAGCAAATTGAATGCTGTTTTTCCCTTTCTTTTCAAACTTTTGGCTCGCAAAAAAAGAAGCATTTAGTGTTACCTTGCCCATTGTCTTTTCTCTTACTAAGATACGTCGAACTCCTGTGTTCGGATCGTAAGTAACGCGCAGGGAGCCCTTCCCCACATCTTTCCACTCCGGCTTTGGCTCGGCTTTCATGTCCAATCGACGTAGAATGCAATCAGTTTGGTATAAAATTTCGTCTTTATCGTTCTCGTCGCGGAGAATTATTTCTGGTTCGAGCATGGGCTCGCCTTCGCTTTCGCCCCCATCGTCATCATCTCCATCATCTTGATGGCCTTTCGCGTCTGGCTTGTCGTTGCCCTTCGCCACATTGAAACTAAAAGCCTGGGTTGTTGAGACAGCAGGTGTAGGAAATTTTAGACCAAAAGTTGGTAAAGGCAACGTTGACGATGCGTTTGGTGCGAGGGAAAAACTGCTAGTGAAAGGAGCCGTCGAGTTTTCATTTTTTCCCCATGAAAATCCTGCGCTGCCTTCAGTCCCTCCAAAAATAAACGCAGTTGCGGGTGCTGTCGCGACTGGGGGCGTTGGTACAATCGGAGCGAAAAGAGGCTTATTTGGCGGGATTGCAGATACTTCTGTGGGTTTCTTTATGTTGATGATATTATCAGGCACTTTGTCAGAATTGATATTAACAGGCACTTTGTCTGCATTTTCGTGTTTGGAAGGATTTGCTGGAGCAACACAGAATTCACGCCCTAAACGCTCGGCATGCTGCAAATAATCTTCCATGCCTTTGTTCCATAGATCCATAGGCGAATGAGTCTTCTGATGCTGTAACCAAGTCAAGAACGCTTCATTCAACTGCAACATTTTCCCACCGTAGGTGTATTCCTGCGTTTTAGTACCTGGACCTGTAGCTCCTACATCCTTAGATTGCACAACTTTTGCACTCGACTGATTACTAGCAAATTTAGCAAAGCTGCTAAACTCTTTATCAAAAGCTGGTGCTGTATTGCTGACCGTATTCTTTGAAAAGTCGAACGTACTACCATTACTTGCACTCGCTGACCCCACGATAGGTGCAATAAAGGAATTTAACTTTTGCGGAGCAGCGCTTAGTACCGATGATGATTTATCACTTGTTAATCCTTTGAAATCACCGAACGGATTAGCTGAGAATGGATTTGATGAATTGGACAGAGCTTCAATTGGCTGTGTTTTCATAGCTGACTCTCTCGGCTTAACTCGCTTTATGACTCTTCTTTTGGCCATCTCCTCTTCGCTTGCTTTTTCCCATGTTCCGGCTACGTTGCTATCTTCATCATCACTATCAGAATGACTCTCCTTTCTTAGTTGCTTTTCGCTACCTCGTTTCATTGTCACACTACGTTTCAATAAATATGTTATAAATTAATACAGGGATATAGATCTCGTTGGAAAATAAAAATCTTTGGTGTATAAGTCCCTAGATGATTAACGTGTCTCTTGTTATACCAAGTGGGTATGTAAGAAATGCATACTCTTTTCACTCTTCCATATTGTGTAGTTTATATAAACCAAAAAAATTTAGACCCTAACCCTATTTCTGAAACATGTCGGACTATGATTGTATTGTAGTAGGATTGGGTGTGCATGGTTCAGCTAGTGTTTATGAACTTGCAAAATGTGGTGTAAAGGTCTTAGGCATCGATGCGTATCCACGTTCAACTTATGCTCATGGATCATCGCATGGAAGGAGTCGTATCATCAGGTGAGTAGGAAAACATAGCTGCGTGTATTTTACTTTATACCACGTTTACCACAAAATTCCTAACTTTTTTTCGGTTTAGACTCGCTTACTTCGAGCATCCAGATTACGTTCCTTTACTGCAAAGAAGCTTCGAGCTATGGAATGAGTTACAAAATGAAGATGCGGATTTCCATTCATCAGATATAAATGAAAGTAAGCGGGAGCCGTTATTAACAATGACGGGTGCGCTCATGATAGGTCATCCTGAATCTGAAGTCATATCCGGGACATTGGCTGCAGTTCGGCAACATGGACTGGAGCATAAAGTTTTACGAGCAAATGATGTCCGCCAAAAATTTCCAGGGACGTTTAACCTTTCAGATGATGAAATTGCGATATGGGAAAAAGATGCTGGCTATTTGGTTCCGGAATCATGTATTGACGCATTTCAACGTTGCGCTGAAAGATCTGGAAACGCGACTTTGTTGTTTGGAGATCGTATGTCCTCGTATTCTTGCACAAGCGATGGAGTAAGTGTAATAATGGAATCGGGCCATGTTTATCAAGCAAAAAAGATTGTTCTTTGTGTTGGAGCATGGGCTCCAGAGGTTCTGGGTGCCGATGTCATGCGTTTGGTACCTCTGACAGTCGTGCGGAAAGTCCTCACATGGTTGGAGCCAAATCTGCCCATACTTGAAGCAGATCGTTCTTATGAAGCTACACCTACTTTGTTTACCTCTGAAGCTCTTGAAGATTCGTCCTGTTCATTTCATCACAGTAAATTTCCCGTCTATATATGGGATACCGGCAAAGAAGGAGCGTTTTATGGATTTCCGAGACAAATGCGTAAAGTTAACACAGAAAATGAAGGAGTAAAAGTTGCTATACATATAATGCGACAAGATTTAGTCGCAAATCGTCAGTATGTATGTAACCCATCCACCATCGAACGAAACATTGATCCCTTAGAAATACAGGAAGTGCGAGACATTTTAAAAGACCGAATGCCATCTCTCGCGAAAGGGCATCTGCTGAAAGCTGTGACATGTATGTATACGTGTACTGCAGACGGGCATTTTTGGCTAGATTTTCATCCACTGCATGGAGAAAATGTAATAATTGCATCCCCTTGCTCCGGTCACGGCTTTAAAATGGCTACTGTAATCGGCGAAATTGTGAAAGAATTGGTTACTACAGGTACGACGAAACACAACATTTCGTTATTTACCACAAAGCGTGGTATATAAAGTGATGATAACTTTTGAAAAAATAAAAATAAGAAAACTTGAAATGTCGTCTTTTTAGAAAACACAACCTTTACAGGAATTTAATCCATGTCCTCCCGATTTGGCAGAATACGGTCTATGTTGCTAGCAAGTTAAATGAAATTGAAAATATTTATTTCTTCTTTGCGGCCTTGTTGGGGTCAGTCTTGGAAACTTCCTTGATGACACCGACGGCAACGGTCTGGCGCATATCACGGACGGCGAAACGACCAAGGGGAGGGTACTCAGTGAATGATTCCACAACCATGGGCTTGGTGGGTTCGCAGGTGACCATGCAGGCATCACCGCTCTTGACGAATGCGGGGTTCTCTTCAAGGGTCTTACCAGAACGACGATCGATCTTGGTGTCGATGTTCTTGAATTTGGTGGCAATGTGGGAGGTGTGGCAATCGAACACGGGGGTGTAGCCGTTCTGGATCTGACCAGGGTGAGACATGATGATGACCTGGGCGCTGAAGGTGGCGGCACCAAGAGCTGGGTCGTTCTTGGAGTCAGAGCACACGAAACCACGCTTGATATCCTTGACGGAAACGTTCTTGCAGTTGAAACCGACGTTGTCACCGGGGACAGCCTGTGCAAGCTGCTCGTGGTGCATTTCGACGGACTTGACTTCAGTGGTAAGACCAATGGGGCCGAACTGAACAACCATGCCGGGCTTCAAGATACCAGTCTCGACACGGCCGACGGGCACTGTGCCGATACCACCGATCTTGTAAACATCCTGCAAAGGAAGACGAAGAGGCTTGTCGGTAGGTCTCTCAGGTTCCTTAACAAGATCCAAAGCCTCGAGAAGGATGGGGCCCTTGTACCAGTTCATCTTGTCAGAGCGCTCGATCATGTTGTCACCAACCCAACCAGAGATGGGAACGAAGTTCATCTTGGCGGGCTTGTAACCGATCTTCTTCAAGTAGCCAGAAACCTCCTCCTTGATATCGTTGTAACGAGACTCAGAGTACTCGGCAGCGTCCATCTTGTTAAGGGCGACAATCATCTGGGTCACACCCAAAGTGTAGGCAAGAAGAGCGTGCTCCTTGGTCTGACCATCAGTGGCCCATCCACCTTCGAATCCACCGGGGGCAGAGTCGATGACAAGGACAGCCACATCGGCCTGGGAGGTACCAGTGATCATATTCTTGATGAAATCACGATGTCCGGGGGCATCAATCACAGTGAATTGGTACTTGGGGGTCTCGAACTTCCAGAGAGCGATATCGATGGTGATACCACGCTCACGCTCAGCCTTCAAGTTATCAAGAACCCAGGCGTACTTGAAAGAAGACTTGCCCATTTCGGCAGCTTCCTTCTCATACTTCTCAATGGTACGCTTGTCAATACCTCCGCACTTGTAGATCAAGTGACCAGTGGTGGTTGATTTGCCGGCATCGACGTGGCCGATAACGACGAGGGAAACGTGAATCTATTTGAAGAAAAAAAGAGAAATAATAACACAAGAGCCGAAAAATGTTAGGATCAACAATTTCCAAAGTAATATTTCAAGTAATAATATCACAGTGCATAGATTTGCCCTAGATCTTGGGGCAACCTATCGCCCACAACTAATATGCACAATTCAACATGATTTCATGCATTAAACAGTAATTGGGACACATTTTCAGCATAACACACATTCGCGTACATCTACTTACCTTCTCCTTTGGCATTTTGTAAGGTGCAGCTAGCAGGCAACACAGCAATGGAATCCACTGGAATCGGCGGAGATGCCGCGTACAACGGTTGATTGGGAACTCAAAGACAGATAAAATAGTAAAACGAGTCGCATACATAGAAAGAAAGATATTATTTACTTGAAAATAACGGCAACGTATGACTTTATATACGATGGCTTATGTTTCATAACTAACTATGAGTTTTTAAGTAGTTTCTCATATATTACGTAAACATCCCACATTCAGAATCTTCAACCGCATCAACGAATAACACTCCTCATGACATTTTGTGTGGAAAAAGAACTTATATGAACTCTATATAAAAATTCTTCAAAGTGGAAAACTTTAACTCAATATACCACTGCATTCCAGTCAATAGAAGTTCGAGTGCGCTGTCGCGCCTTGCCCTTTGAACTTGACGTTTTCGTTTTAGTTTCGCCTTCGTCACCTTCATTTGAAGCATTGCTTCGCTTGCGCTTTCTCGAATCACACTTGGTTGACTCTTTATTGGCAATCTTTGATTCTTTTGGGGTAAATGAGCTTTTCTTTCCTTGCCAACGCTCCTGTTCGCTGGGTCGCTTCGACATGGGGTCGGTGTACAAATTCAGAGGTGCGATGCGTCCGGAATCGATGGTCACCCACTCGTCAAATTTGCTACTCCAGCCTTTAAAATGGAATTTAATTTTTGAAATGACTTTGTGTCCTTCCCGCATTTCTTCCTGCACTTGCTTGATCTGACCCACGTAGTAGCACTGATTCACCACACAGAACACGTCCCTCCACGTGCCTATCTCAAAAGAATCTTCTTCCTCAATGGCCCCAACGGTTTCCAATGTACTCTCTCTCGTTGGGTCCCAGACGTCCTGCTCCGCATTGCATGTGGCGTTCTCCAAGTCCCACGTGTTATCGCGGCAGTACCAAACGTCCGGCAGTTTTTCTGCGTCAACATGCCATGGCACTCGTCTCCATTTCCTGCAATCTTCGCATTGAACCCAGGCGGTGGGAATCTCTGGAGGTAGAATAGCATCAAACTGCGCGTCCTCTTCATCTTTTACATCAGAGGCATTACGAGATTTGCGATTAGCGCGGTGCTTTTTGGCTAGTTTTTCTGCGAGCCAAACCTCAGCACGCTCAGCACCCAACAAATCTTGCATGACGCGCAATACCGCATCTACCTGGCCCAATGCAACGTCAAGCATGGGTGAGCCTAAAATGGTATCGATCTTCATGCGGTAAAATCCCGACTCATTCACATTGTCTACATCTTTTTTACTGGATTTCAGGCCCTCGCCGTGATGACTATCGATGTGCTTCTTTTCTTTGACACTAAGTATTCCTTGTTGAGAATAATTGAAGCATGCTTTCAACGACACGGGCCACGACATTATCTGGGCTTTGTCATCTCCAAGGTGTTCTAGCAGGAGCTCGCGTTGTTTGCTTCCGTATGTGCCGTCGCTGGGGCCGAAACACATACTTGGTACGGGCAACTGCACACAACCAATGATATCAGGAGAACTAAGCTTTTCGTCTGTACCAGCATTAAACCAACTCGACAACTGATCGAAAACGAATAAAGGGCCGTATCGCTTACACCCAACATGCACAATTTCATTCGGATCGCACAATGCCGATTTATTATCGACAGGAAGCGCTGTCGCAGCAGTATCTGCTGACATAGAAGGCCGCGAAACACTAATAGCGTCTGTATCTGTCGTATCTAGCTGCATGTCACACGATGTGCCCTCGCGTCGTAGCAAGACATCCGCGGCGCCGATGTCGGCCACATTTGACCATTCAGATTTCGCTTGGATGCGCTTGCTTGTAGGATTATATATTTTGCTGCGAGGCACACACATACCTAAATCGCGCGCAACAACAGGGATTGGTTGAGATACAATCTCAGCATATTTATTCACCACCGAAAAATTGCTAGTATTCGCCCAAAGCACCAGTAAATCGGCAAGTAAGCCAAGTCGCGCTGTAGCCGTGCTCAGATCCTCAATTTTTAAAATCATATTGCGAAGATTCAAACACAATGCTCGGATACCAGTAAGAGAATTTGGTTGCTTTGAATGTGACAACTCCGCTTTGAGCTCGGCTAGCGTTTGTTTCAGGCGCAGACGCTTAGCAGTGAGGTCGTCAGACGTCACTTGATTAGCCTCTTCGGAATCGAGCTCGGGTTTTGTGCTGACAATAGTAGATCGTGTTTCGTCTAAATAACTCCCATTTGACACGTCGGATTGCGAGATCGTCTCAAAAGGCGCACTACGGTCTCTTTTCTTGCCCAAGCTGACTTGATCTACCGCCTTCAGGTGCACATGCTCCTCTATCAACGCAGGTATGCACTTCAAATATCCCCATATTGCACATGTCGCATCAGATGCACTCACAACGCTTAGAGGGGTAATATCTTGCAAGTGTGGGGGTTGCTGCGCGACGACACGTTGCAACATGCTGAAGCAACACACCAGCGACTGCAGCCGCTGCTCCATGACACTTCTGGCGTCCAGGTCTGCCTGAGCACATGTATAACCACTAGTTCTGCCATTCACCGGGCGCATAAGCGAACAAGGGAGCGCTTTGCGCTCAAATTCTAAGAATCTCAAATTGTCGGCGGCGTACTTTTTCATCCACAATTTACTCAAGTCGCACCTTGCCGTCGCTCGCAATCCGTGCCTGTCCATGACTTCTTCGTCAGATTTTGACAGGGGTTTGGGTGTGCACGACTTTAAAAGTGATGCAAACCTCCATAGTGGTCCACAATTCTGATTTAGCACCTGTTGCAGATCATCTTGTGTGGCATAATGCAAGAATGAGCCCCTGCATTGATGCGTACCGCAGAGGCAAATTGCGCTGCGCCACTCGATATCACTCGTAGTCATGGCTGAATAATCCATGGTCAACTCTTCGTTTGGATAAACAAAGCGATTAGTTGTGAGTGCAATGGTAAGCCTACCGTTGCGGGCAACCACATTTGCACTGGTGTTTGCTCTACAAGAATGAGAGCATGACGAGCCCATATTGGACTTCTGACTAGCATCAACAAACAAAAGACCATACCCTTGCGCATCTTGGCGCGGACGCTCAAGCAAGATGTTATAAAAATCAGGTAATGTGGGCTTCAGAGAATACTTATGTTGCGCCTGGTCCACTACATCCAGACGTTCACACCATCTGTACGGGGGATATATCTCGCCGAGGTACTCCGATATGAATACGTGCGGTGGGATTCCTTCCGGTGCCGTGCAAATTATACCTGTGCCTTTTGGATGAATGCGAAACATGTCTATTCCCAATAAAAGGCAAGCACTGTGCACAGCTCGCGTGAAAGCGACGTGCAAATCCTTTAAAACGCTTTCTCCAGAATGATGTTTCTCAAGCAAATCATTGGTCACGTGGAGCATGTTATGCGCCAAATGCACCGGTTGAGCATTAATGCTTGGCAAAAGTATCCGCTCTAACCAAATATACATTTCTTCTTCAGTAAACGCTCCTTCAGAAACGTCGTGGAATGCGTTGCCCGCAGCACTCGTCCGTAACTCCTTGGACTTGGTATGGATCACTTTGCCTACTCTATCTTCAATAGCTATCTCAATCATGCGTCGTGTGTAGCAATCGATTCCCCAAACTTGGGCTTGCTTAAGCTTTCCACTGTTCAGCCCTACAGGTTCCGCATGCAGAACCCCATTTTCGTTGCAAACACGATCTTGCACCTGGGATGTCAGAATCTCTAAAAGAGAGGAGCACTGAACACGAATGACTTCATCGTCACTAGGTGCCTCTGACTTGCTGTCCGTAAATGTCACCATCCATTCCTCTGTCAATCCATGGTCGTCATAATTGTATGCAGGTCCTAGAAATCCGTCCATTGTGGTTAGGAGCTGATTGTTTATGGCATTTGCTTCCTCGTCACTCACGAAAGGAGTAACCGTATAATCGGTTAATTCTGTGTAAATTCTTTTTGGATATGCCTCTTTGTGCCATTTACCTGGCATAATTGGTTGTCCATTTCTAGAATGCAGTACCCGCAATTGCTCTTTTGAAGAGTATTTTTTCTCCTCTTCCTCTTGGAAATGTCGTTCTGCGTCTAAATCGTCTTGCATACTTTTTGGTAAAATAAATCCTTTCCCTTGAACATCAGAATCAGGATGACCTTCTGAAAATAGCTCGATTACTGATGCATAAAAGAGATCCCAATTTACCAAAAGCCGACCAGTGAAAGAGCTAACGAAGTAAAACTCGCCACACTTTAAGCGCTGCTTAATAAAATGCTCAATACGCTGGGCCAAAGTCTGCGTATAAGCAGTGAGGATAATGGAACCAACTGGAAGCATAATTCTCTCAAGACGACCCATTAGCTTTAGCATTGTCTTAGTAAGCTCCGCTGCGCTCTTAGATTTGGGATCGAATTCACGATCCATATCTGTAAACGATACAACATTATCGTTCTTAGCACGTTCCATTGTATCCGATTCTTCTCTACCTCTGTTTTTTGAAAGGTTTTTGAAATCTTTGGAAACTTTAATTGTCTAATAAAAGTTGTCCTTTCCCTAACTGGGAAAGTTTATGGTATTAAAGATCATGTTCGTCTTGCTCTCATAGCTGATTGGAAAACGAAAGCGAATAACTCTAATAAAGCTTTAATTTATATATATACTAAAAAAAACATAAATACAACAAAAACATTTTTAAAACTCTAAGGGTTTAATCCATCGCGGCGTCTTTGGTTTCTTTTAGAAACAGACCGCTCACAGCCATGACCATAACAAAAAAAAGAAAAATTCCCTCAACTGTTGCGTTTGAGTAATTGTTCGCGACAATTGTGATACCTATAATAGCACCAAGTCTGCTTGCGAGAAAAACCAGAGCAAAAGCTGTGCTCCGATGCCGGGTCCTGAAACTCTCCATGGAAATTATGCACGTGATTCCTGTGGAGCAAAAGAAAGACAAGCGCATAATCCAAGAGGACATGAGCGTAAGTTGGCTGACAACATGGACGTCATTGCTGACATTCAGCAGCATCACGACTAAGCTCAACACAGCCAAAACATTGAAGCCCAGTATGGTCGGAATGCGCCCGAACTTGTCAATGATAGGAATTAGCACCACACCACCAATCAGCTCACTCGTGCCATTAAAAATGATTTTCTGGAAGTCGAATTGGCACACTTTGCTGTCATTGTGAATATTGTGCAATCGATTAATAAACAAGATCCCACCCACAG
>JACCDO011433317.1_pt1 | contig 14690 bp, 10 predicted proteins | sample 7446101 | NCBI WGS metagenome assembly JACCDO01 (sample SAMN15323440, study PRJNA562643) | freshwater metagenome | isolation source: river surface water | place: USA:Blue River Watershed | collected 2017-08-16
AGGTTCTTCATTTAAACTATACTTAGATAAATCTATATCAATATACTCATTTTTAAATTTAGGTTCTTCTTTTGGTTCTTCTTTAGGTTCTTCTTTAGATTCTTCATTTAAAGTAAACTTAGGTAAATCAAATGTAAAATTTTTATTAAATGAATTTTTTTCTTGATTTTTATGTTTATAATCAAGTATTTTTTTAAGATTATAATCATAATCATTTTCAAAATAGGTATCATCTGGATATAAATGATGATAAATTTTATTAATGGCTTCTTCATTTAAAGTTATTAAATACTGATAATTTAAAGTCTTTATATTTTCGTCATCTATTTTAAATAAATTTATATAATTGTATATTTCATAATCTTTAATGAATTTTTTTAATAATTTTATAATGAATTTTTTAACAATAATCTCATTGGTATCTGTCTGTTTAACTTTAAATATTCTTTTATATTCATCTTCTAAATTAAATCTAATGTTTTCTGGTGTTAATTTTTCTATAGTTTTTATATCATATCCTATTTTTATTAATTGTTCTTTTAAATCTTCAGTTGTTCTTGCTTTTAAATCAAAATAATCTCTTAAATATTCTTTTAATGAATGTGATGAATATTTAAGAGAAGCTGAATTGATCTTATCAATAATTGAAGAAACATCAATGTATTTGTTATGAATAATTGATTCTAATTCAACTTTGACATAAATAAGAACTCTATTATTTTTTGAAAAATTAAAACATAATTCCTTCTCATCATAATGAACTGGTAAAGCACATTCCTTTTTACTTATACAAAAATCAGGAGTTTCATTATAAAGTTCATATTTCCAATCTCTTTTGAATAAAGAACAAGCCTGTTTCTTTTTTTTTATCCAGCCATTGTGAACAAAACTATCATTATTATAAGTAATTCCAGAAATCACATGATTTGTTGTTATAATTGGCAATTCTTTATTAATTAATAAACATGATTCTAATCTATATTTAACTCCATTAAAAGTTATTTCTTCTTTATATTCCGGAATACCAGAATCCATATCAATTTCATATTTATGTCTTTTACTATTTTGTAATGATATTATACTCATTTTATCATTATTATAAAGGTCATCATCATTATAAAAGTCTTGTGGTTTTGAATAAATCTGATATTTATTAAATTTGGGAAATAAATGTTCATTAAATAGAATTATTATTTCTGGAGGTTTATCAAATTTCTTTTTATTTGGATCTATTTCATCTTCTTCTTCTTTTTTATTAAATACATCGTTCTTATCACTTAATACATCTTCATATAAATATCCGTCATAATAATACAAATCCTTAAAATTAATTTTTAAGTCTTTTAATAAAGATATCAACATTAAATATTCCCATTGTTCTAATGAAGTTATTTCTTTTCTTGATTTATTTTTCAAATAAAGATTAAGAGTGGTTTTATTATAAAGTTCTATATATTTAAATAATAAGAATTCTAATGTAAATCTTCCTCTGAATAAACTTCGTATATTCTCAGGATGATTATAATTATTATCAATTATATATTTCAATGTTTTTATAAATTTATTATATTGAGTTTTTGTTATTATTTTTAATTGTTCCTTAACTATCTTTCTTACTCCTTGTGAATATAAAAGAACCATTAAAACTGCATTAAACCAACATATACCAAAAACTTGTGGTAATACTTCTATTTTATTATAATCAAGCATCTTTTATTCTAATTATTTATAATAATAATAATAATAATCATATAAAAATAAAATTAAAAACCTCTATATTTCTCATCTACCAAACCTGTTTTAATACATTCATTAATATCCCAAATTACATCTTTCTTCAGAATCTTATCCAAATCCTTCTTTTTGAGTTTTGTATTATCCAAATAAATTTTAGTAATATGAACCATCAGTTTTTTGAGATTATCAACTTCCTCCTCAATATCACTCATCTTTCCCCATACACCACTCCTTAACTCATGAATTAACATATAGGCATTTTCACACATATACTTCTTTTCTCCTGCCAAGAAGATAAGTGTTCCAGCTGAAGCAACAAAACCATCTGCAACTGTATAAACAGGAACTGATAAATTCTTAATACAATCAATTACTGAAAAGGCTGAATGAATAAGACCTCCATCAGTAGTTAAATGAAGATAGATTGGTTGTTTTTCTGTCTTAGATGTAATACTCAAAGTTAAGATTCTTGTTTCTACTGTTCTCAATTCTTTCATTAATTCAAAACAACTATCAGTAGTAATATCATTATTAAAATAGATATGATTGAAATTACTATAGATACTACTACTTCCCTTTGAAAATGATAATGGTAATTTTAAAATAGGAGATGTTGAGGAGGTATCACTATCGCTATCATCTGATTCATCTTTTTTCTTTTTATTCTTATTTGTCTTTTTTTTAATGATGATTTTATTACTGATACCACCCCATTGTTTATACATTGATTAGATTTTAATTTTTATTATTAATATTAATAATTTCTTATATATAAATTAGAATCAGTATGAGTCAATCTATCGATGCAATGTTAGGAATGTTAAATAACGCAAATCAAACTGCAACAATTATTGATTCCCAAAGAAATATTTCTGATAACTTAAGAGCTGCAACTGAAAGAAACTTAAATGCTCTTATGCAGGGTATTACTAGTGAAACTCAAAAAACTGATAATCTTATCACTATGAATAATGCCTTCGCCAATCAAAATTTATCTTCAATTGGTTCTTCTCTTAAAGACCTCATTCAATCATCTACCAATACTCAATTGGGTGCAACTGAAAGAACAGGAGCTGCTGCAGTTGGTGCTACCGACCGTGTTGGTTCTATGTTAAGCCATTCTCTTGAGCGTGTTGGTGGTGATAATATAAATGCAACTGATAGAAATGGAGCTGCAAATTTACTTGCCACTGAAAGAATTGGCAATTCTCTTTCAGGACTTCTAAATACAAATAACAATCTTCTTAATTCTAGTATAAAAGAAACTCAAGTAACCTCTGAAAGAAATTTTGGTGAAACTCGTCTTTTTAACTCCACTCAAAATCAAAACTTAGAAAGACGAATTGGTGATTATTATCTTCAAGCTGAAAGAAATTTTCATGGGCTTAATAATGACCTCCTTAAAGTTGAAAATAGTTTAGGACGTCTCATGGATAATCATTATAATACTGGTATGATGGAACTTCTTAAAGTTCATTCTTCTTTAGATAAGAGTATTAGTCAAAATGAAAATAATTTAATGAGACAAGCTTCTGATAATTACGCTAATATTCAAATAGAAGCTGCCAAAAATAAACTTGGTCTCGAAAATAAAATTACTGAACTTGGCTTACATATTCTTAAAGATAATAATGAAACCAGAAACTTAATCAATTCCTATAATAATGATAATATTCGTAATGATTTCCAAGCTGAAAGAATAATACATGCCATGCATCATCATCATCCTCATCACCATCACGATAGACATCATGACCATGATAGACATCATCATTATTATCCTCCCCCTTTTTTTCCCTATACCAGTCCCTATACCCTACAAGGTCAACAACAAGGTCAATCTCCCCGTAATTGATAAAAATAAATGTAAAGAAAAGAATATGATATCAATAACTTCAAATATTTACATTACAAATAACTATTATACCAATAAAGTTATTATTCATTCAAATATGTATAATTCTAATATCTATTATGATGATACTTATTATAGTTATGTAATTACCTCTAATATTTATACATCAAATCTTAAAAATAATACTTTCGAAATAACATCCAATATCAATTATTATAATTATGAATATAAATATAATTTAACTTCAAATCTAATCTCATCTAATTCTTCCTATTCTAATAATTATATTTCTGATAGCGATAGTGATAATGATTCCAATTCTAATTCTAATTCCAATTCTAATTCCAATTCTAATTCCAATTCTAATTCCAATTCTAATTCCAATTCTAATTCCAATAATTCTAATTCTAATTCCAATGGAAGTTCTAATGGAAGTTCTAATAGAAGTTCTAATGGAAATACACAAAAATTTAATACAATTACTTCAAATGCAATTGATAGAAGATATAAACCAAATACTATCAAAAAATAAATAGAAATCTAACTACTGTTGCTTCTGCTTTTTGGAGATTTTCCATAAATCTTTTTATGATTAATATTAACAATTATTTTTTTGTAATTTCTTTTTAGAAATTGAGTTCCAACAAGTAATTTAACTAAAACCTGTTTCTTTATATTACTTGGATTTCTGTGTTTAATATGACCATCAAAAAAATCTTCATTTTCCTTAAATAAATTATTGTAAATTTCTTTAAGATTATTATCAATCATATCTCTATAAGTTCTGTCATAATCAAAATTATCATTTAAATATTTTTCATAATAATCAATTGATTTATTTGAATAGAATGGAATGATTTTATAAATAGTATTTGCATCTGTATATTTATCAAGTCTATAAACAATCCCTTTTTTTAAATATTTAAATATGATTGCTATACTCAATTCCTTAAATAATTCATCATTATTTTTATCAGGAACTTTTGAGATTGGTTTCTTCAGCATTTTTTCATAAAAAAAACCATAATTAGCTCTAATATTTTTCATATATAATAAATCATGTTCAATATAGTCGCAATATAATAATCTTTCATATAATTCATCATAATCACTATTATATAATTCTGAATATAAATCTTTTATTTTTAGTGATACACTTTTTTTTGAAAAATTGAAATCTTTATAACTTATATTACTTTCATTAAAAACTTCATTACTTATCAAACTTGATGATTTTTCTTTAACATAAATTAACATAACTACACTGTTATTTAAATCATAACATAGATTATTCTTTTCATTATTTGTAATTTTACAATTAGGTATATCCAAACAAAATTTAGGATTTAATTGCCAATCATATAAGTAAGGTTTACATGGATTATAATTGATTTTAATCTTATTTTTTGGTTTAAATTCAATATTTCTTTTTGTTTGAATACTATCAATTAAATATTTTCTATTCTTACATGTAATTCCAGATATAACATGTGTCAGTTCATTATAATTAGAAATAATACAACAATCAAGAATATAAGTATGATTATTTATAGTAATTATTGAATTATTATTCTTTATATTATCAATTAATTCTTTATAATTGCCAATTTTATCTTTAAAAATATTAAAATTATTTTCATCATTTGAAAATACTAAATCTTTATCTTTTTCAATAATTATAATATCAGTATTATCTAATATTCTTTCAAAATTATCTTTATTTATTTTTAAATAATTTTCTGAGTAATATAGATTACTATTATTATAACTCAAATCTATGAATGGAATATTATAACTTGAATATATATTTTTAATAAGAGATTCATAATTTTTAAATCCATATATTGGAATTTCTTTTTTAATTTTTAATTTAAGATAATGATTATTTGCATTTAAATATGATATGAATAAAAGTTCTGGTCTAAAATCTTTATAATCTCTTATATTATTATTATTTTTTAACATATATAACAAGAAATTGAATAATTTATCTTGTAAACTTTTTTTCTTATTCTTAAATTGCTTTATTAATACTTTTCGAAGTCTCTGTGAATACAATGATACTGTTAAAATTGAATTTAACCAACATGATTCTACGAATTGTGGTATAGTTTTTAAATTTTTACAATAATAGTCTTCCTCTATTATACTACTCATTTCATCTATCTTTAATACCTATTTTTATTTCTTTCTTCTTTTATTTGTAATGCAATTGATATCAAAAAATTCATAATCTAATAATATCTTTATTAATATTTGTTTATATTTATCAAAAGATACCATATTTTTAATATCATTATCATAATATTTTGGATTATCATTGAATAATATTTTATAATAATCTTCTATTTTTTCTTTTATTGGATTAAATGAATAATCTTCATTTAGTTTTCTAATTAAGCTCTGATTATTCATTTCATTTAAAGAATATATTTTATATAAGGAAATATAGTTTTGATTGAAAATAATTTTATCTAAAAGTATTCTTATTAATGTCTGTTTATTTTTTTCTTTAATTGTATTTAATAATTCCAAATCATAATATTTAGAATTATGATTTATAAGTATATCATTATAGTTATCAATATTCTTTTCTAATAGGTAAAGATTAAATTGATTATAATTTTCTATTTTTTTATATAAATTTGGAATACTTAAAGAATTCAATTCAGATATATAATGTTTTATAATATAATCTTCATTTATTATTGAATTATCTAATACAATCCTTATCAATAATCTTTTTATATTATCATGAGCAATTTCTTTTATTAAATATTTATCATAATATTTGGGATTATTAGTAAATAAAATATTACTGAAAGCTTCTATATTCTCCGGTAATACAAATATCCTATATTTGTCTATAATATATTGTCCAATGAATTCATTTGTATTATTTATGAAAAAATTAATATACTTCTTTATTATTGTTTCATCTGTCTCAAAGCTCAATATCTTTCCATATTTTACATAATGGATAATTAAATTTGCAAATAATATTTTTAATAATTTATTATTTGATTTTGTTCTATCAATATCCATATTGAAATATTCGTTGAACATATAATTATAGTTATCTTTTACATTTTCAAATGAACTAATTGTAGTTGATGAATTCATATTATACATCCTTTTTATCTTATCAAATAATTCATCTAATGTCAAATTATAAAAATCATAATAACTTTTTATATTTTTTGATATCTCTTTAGAACTTAATTCCAATTTTTTTATACTTATTCTTTGTCCAGATTCTATTGATGATGACGATAATGATGTTCGTATTCCATCCAATTTCTTTATATATATAAAAAGAATTTTGCTTTTATCCAAATTATAAGATAAATTAGTTTTATTAAGACTTGCCACTATTTTTTGTGCTTCAGTTGTATGTGTAATTATTGATTGTTTATTTGTAGTAGTATTATAAGATACTGATATTATATTTTTATTCATTAAATTTTCATACCATTTATATTTAAGTAAATTATTATTTTCATTTAAAATAGTAGTGTTATTTTTAAATTGATATGCATCTTTACTATCAACTATAAATTGATTTTTACCACAAATAATTCCAGCAATTGCATGGTGATTTAAAGAAGTATCTGTTGTATCAATTAACTCACCATAACTATTAGTTATAATACAGCTATCTAATACAAATATATTTGAATTTATAACTATTTCTCTTTCTATATTATTGATTGAATTCCATAATTCCTCATTCTTTATTTTTTTATTTTCAGATATATTTGTCAAATCATATAAATAAGAGTAATTATGATTAACTATTAGTATATTTGTATTGTCAGCTTTTTCATTTAAATTAATATTATCAATATTGATATCAATATTTATGTTATCTGATTTAATTAAATTTAAATTCATATAAATTTCATTTTTATGTTTAATAAGATTTATAAATGGTATATTATAAGTATTTAATATATGACATATATAAATAATTGGATATCCAATTCCAATATCATATTTAATTTTTCTTTTAATTATCTCTTTAGTTGGCGAATCATATTTATTAAAATATGAAAATAATAAATATTCTGGTTTCAATCGTAAATTTTTAAAACTTCTATAGACCTTTTCCAATTCTTCTATTTTATTATGATTTTTAATCATAAATAATAAAAACAGAAACAATTTATCATATTTTGGATATGTAGACATTGATTCAAAATGACTTTTTAAATATCTTCTAAAATTATCTGAATATAACATAACAGTTAATATTGAATTAAACCAACATGTTCCTGAAAATTGAGGAATTATTTGTAATTTAGAGGAACAATAATCTTCTGTTTCCATTACTACTTTTATATATATAAAATCATTTCAATTATTTTTTTAGAGTTCATCTAATTCATCATCAAGATTATCTAAATTAACTTCTTTTTTATTTATTGTATTTGTAATAATACTGCTTGATTTAGTTGTTCTACTTCTACTCCTACTTCTACCAACACCATTTATATATTCTCTTATTTTCTTTTCAATTTTTATTTTTTTATATAATCTTTTTATTATTATTAATTTAACTAATAATTGTTTTAATTTAATATCTTCCCTATCACTATTTATTTTTAATATATATTTATCATAAAAGTCTTTATTCTCTTTAAATAAATATTCATGAATTCTTGCCAACATTGATTTATCATAAGAATCAATATCAAAGTAAGTTTTTAATTCTTTTATTGATTTACTTAAATAGTATTTCACATATTTTTCTATTGTTAATTTGTCTGTATATTTATAAATGATATAGATTGTTCCATTTTTTAAATATGAATATATGAGATTTAATAATATAGTTCTGGAAACATTATAATTATCAAGTTTTAAATTAATCTTTTTATTTGTTATTTTTTCATATAAATAATGATATTCATTAGGATTCTTTTGAATATCTATTAAATCCTGTTTGTAATATTTACTGATATTTTCATGAATAAACTTTTTTAATTGTTCAATATTATAAGTTTTTAAATAATCATAAATATTATTTTTGATTAATACTGAAATTTTTTTTTTATCATATTTAAAATCATGTGATATTAATGAAGGTTCATCTATATCATCACTTGAAGAAATATTAATACTATTATCTTGATTCTTAACATAGATACATACTAAATTACTTTCAGAGAAATTATAACATAATTTTTCTTTATTTTTAACAAATTCGATTTTATCACAAGAACTACTATCAATACAAAAATCTTTATCTAAAGTTGTCCAATCATATAACAATGGTCTACATGGATTCAATATTTCTTTAACTTTATTATTCTTATAATCATTATAAGAAATTCTATTATTAATACTATCAATAATATATTTATTATTATTGGGACATGTTATACCAGCGATGGCATGTCCTCCTTCTTCTAACTTATTAATATTACGAAATAAACAAGAATCCAAATTATAAGAATATTGATTTATTTTTATTGTATTTTCAGTTTTTTTAATTTGATCATATACCTTTGAAAAATTACTGATTCCCTTTTTTAAACCTATTTTAGATGATGAATAAGCAAGTTCATTCATTTGTTCAATAGTAAATCCATAAGGTTTATCATAAGAAATTATTAATAAATCAATATTATCTAAGTCTGTTTTTATGTTACTTATTCTATTATCTTTATCTATCAATAATATCTCTTTTTCTTTTTCTCTATTGAAATATATATCTAAATATCTGATATTATAACTATTTAATATATTAGATATATATGATAGTGAACTAATGCCATAATTATAACTTCGTTTAATATAATTATATAATGGAATATCATATTTTTGTAAATATGAGATTAATAAATATTCAACTTTTAAAGAAAGATTATTAAAATCCTCGTATACTTTAGCCATTCTTCCAGTATTATTTGAATTTCTTAACATATATAAAAGGAAATTGAAGAATTTATCATCAGTTGTCTTTCTTTTGCCCTTAAATTCCTTCTTAAGAACCTTTCTTAATCCATTTGAATATAACATAACATTTATTATTGAATTAAACCAACATGTTCCTGAAAATTGAGGAATTGTTCTTAAGTAATTACAATAATTATTTTCTATTTCTATTTCCATTTATAGTTCTTCTATTTCTATAAATAATAAAAATAATAAAAATAAATCTATTTTTTAATTTCAAATCCAGAATTTGATATGATACTCGTATCTATTATCCATTCTATCTTATTTCTATCATTCCAAATATTATAAGCCTCTCTAATATGATTCTCTAATTCAATATCATCTATTTTCTTAACCTTCTTTAAATGTTCCTTTATTTTATCTATATTTTTAGTCTTTTTTGAATGTCCAAAATGAGTTGCCTGATGACATGGTCTACATAAAGCAATTATTCTTATCAATTTCTGTGTTTTTGTCTCATAATCATATATCCATCTTTCATGAGCATCTAAATACTTAAATCTCTTAACTCCACAACACTCACATCTATGAGAACTTCTTTCATAAATATGATGTCTTATTAAATTCCAATCAGTATCATTAAAAAGACTCCTCACATTCTTGAAATATGAAGTCTTTGGTATCATATCTATATATAATTCATCTCCACCAAAAGTTCTATCTTCTCCTATTATTGATATCTCCTTATATCTCTCATAAATATTACATAATTCATTAGATTCATCCTCACAAAACCATCTCTTTATATCCTTATCCCATATTGCCCCATATTCTTTTGCTACCTTCTTCTCTTTATAGGGAATATTTAAATAAACTACCATACTAATCTCAATTTACAATTATTTATATATAAATATTATTTATATTAAAAAAAAATAAAATTATATAAGGACTTCTTATTTTTTGGTCTCTTTTTTCTTATTTTTGTTTTTGTTTTTATCTTTATCCTTACTGTTGCCAATAAATAAATTATAGAGAGTAACTATAATTATAAATATAATTGCTCCAAGACCTATATATAATAATTGATACATTTATATTTAATGTAATTATTTTTATTTATTTTTTATACACCTCATTGTTTTTGGATTTCTGATTTTACCTTCAGGACATTTCTTATATTTCTTTCCATTTATTATCTCTATTTCTTCCTTTTCCTTTTCCTTTTCTTCTTTCTTAATCTTCTTTTCTTTCTTTTTATCTTCCTTCTCTTTTTCTTTAATAAGAGTATTCATGATTTTGATGAAATCTTTCAGTTTTTTTTCTTTGATTTCTTTAAGTCCTTTTTCTTTAATATTTAAACATTCTTTTATTGTTGTTTCTTGAGATGGTATCAAAGATTTATCTATTTTAGTTTTCTTATTATTCTTAATAAGTTCATTCATATTATTAATTATTTCTTTTGTTTCTGGAATTGATATTAATAGATAATCCTTTATATCTTCAAAAAATAATTCATAAAAGTTCTCATCAATTTGATTTTGATTATTGATAGAATTATCTGAACTCATATTGACATCTCTTATATATAAAACAGGATAGGCAAAATGACGAACATCTCTTTCTCTATCTAAATATGAAATATAACCACTAATCTTATCTAAAAATTTTCTACTGCCATCCTTAGTGAATTTATAATTATCATCTAAAAACTCTTCCTTAAATTCATCTATATTTTCATTTAAATAATCATCTTCCTTAAGTAAATTCAATAATTTAAATAATTGAACTGGTTCATTTGTATATGGAGTTGCAGTCATTAATAATAACTTACAGCTATCCTTTTTTGATTTTTCATAAGAACCATAAATAGCTTTTTTGAGACTATTGATATTTGGACGTTCATTTGCCGGTGTTTCCTCTGAATATAATTTATGAGCCTCATCAATTATTATTAATGTTTTTCTTAATGGGTCTTCTTTACCATTTCTCTTAACTAAATCACTATAAAAATTATTCTTCTTCTCAATTAAATTTGTAAACTGTTTATAACTTAAAGGCATTATCCATTTATTATCCAAATATTTGAGTTTATTTGTATTTGGATTCATTGGTATATTATTACCCTTCTCCATTTTCTCAATTATTGTCTTTGAACAAACCTCTTTATATATATTTTTCCAAACATCTGGTTTAAGTGTATGACGAGTAACCCATAGGATTGTATAATTATCTTTTTCAAATGAATTTGAGGCAGTAGCAATAGCTGCACAGGTCTTTCCAGTTCCTACAGAATGCCAAAAGAGAATTCCTTTATAAGGACTTTGAGAAGTAAAGAAATTACTCACAAATAATTGACTATTATTTAATTGAACTATTCTTGATTTTTGATTAGGATTATTATTAGAATTAGAAATACATAAATTTTCAAATTTAATATTAGTCCATTTATAAATCTTAAAATATTTGCGAACATACTTTCTCATTTCAATAAAATCCAATTTCTTCTTTAATATCTTTGGCATCCCTTTCACTTTCTTTATATCAATAAATCTGTCAGTCTTTTTTCTTATTATTGGTTTTGGTTTTAAGTTTTTATTATTATCATTGATACCTCCAAATTTATATTTAGCCTTCTTTGCTAAATCAAATTCATCTATTTCTTCCTTCTTCTTTTTCTTATCAAATGATTCATATATATCCTTCAATGGAAACTTTTTAAATCTATTTATAATATCAAGAATACTATTGACATCCAATTTATCATCTTTATCATTCCCAAATTCATGTATTGCCCTATTAATCTCATAATCTACTGAACCAAATCTACATATACTTTCCAATTCACTGGCAAAATATAACTTCTTTATATCAATTCCACTTTCATTTATAAATAAAGAAAAGGCATCTGTTTCATTCCCATAAATTTCATTTAATCCTGATGATAATAATAAACGATACTTAAATATATGAAGTGCCCATCCTAATTCAGGATGAAAAGTGAGTCCCTTCTGACCACAAAATCTAGTTCCTCTTCCTATCACCTGTTTTTCATCATTTGGTGTAATCAATTCCTCAAATATATGTATATATTTAACATCAAATACATCAATTCCTTCCTTGAATCCCTGATCAATTAACAAAAATCTAATCTTTTCTCCATTTATATTATCAGGACGACTATTAAATATATCTATTATCTGTTTTCTTAATTTAATTGAAAAAGGTTTATCATATATAGTCATTGATGTTAATAAAGCAAAATTATTATCATCATTATCATCATCATTATCATTATCATTTGGAATATTAATTTGAAAGTTTTTATTATAAATATTATTGTATCCATAAGCTTTAAAAACTGAAGCTATCAGTTTTATTCCTGCAAGTGAATTCCTTAAATCACTATAAATGATATGTTTAAATCGTTTTCCATATTTAAGGAAATCATTATTATCAAGTTCTTTGATATTATTGATGAGATTGAGAAGTTTAGGAGATGCAGTTTCTAAATTATCAATAATTTTATCTTTATTATAAGAACTTTTATCAAACTTAAAAAAATCTTTATTTGAACTATTATTTATAGCTCTTCTTATACAATCAGATTTCTTTTTTATTATATTCATTTTCTATTTTAATGAAGATATTAATTCTATTTCTTCTTTATACTCATCTGAAGGTGTTTCTAATATTAATGTTATTGCCGGATTTGTCTGTTTCATTTTTTTAGTGAAATTGAGAATGTCTTCGATTGGAATATGACCATTCTTATTTAACATCTCATCATGTCTATCCAAATGACTATTCTTAGGATTTTTACTATTATTAATATGAATGACTTCAACATGACTTAAATTACCACTTTTTTTAGTCATCTCATAAATATCACTTAACTCATAACCTGCAGCCCATACATGACAAGTATCAATACATATCTTAAAATAATTCTTTAAGTCCTCGCCGAAACAATTATAGAAACTCAAGAAATCTTCATATTTATATAAAAGTTCAGTTCCTTGTCCTGTTGATGTCTCTAATATTAATTTTGATTTAAGACCAAGTTCTTTTATCATATAAATAATATATGTAATACAGTTTCTCATATACATCAATCCTTCTTCTTTAGTATTTTTGGTATGTTTTCCACAATGAACTACACATCCAACTCCATTTAATTTATCAGCAATTATGAGTTCCTGAATTAATATCTTTGTCCAATAACAATCCTTTAAATCCATTTCTTTTTTACCATTTAAGGGAGGCATAGAAAGATTGATTGTATAAGGATTATGAATAACAAGTGAAAATTTATTTTTTTTTATATAATCTTTAATACTATCTAAATCATTTCCAAAGAATTTCTTATTGAGTTCAGAAGGTTTATTTGTTCGCGGATTTGAAGCAAATATCTGAAGAGCATTACCATTTGCTTCTTTAATTTTATTTAAAGTTCCAATGAGAGTTGATTCACGAGAAATGTGAGCTCCAATAAATACCATTCTTATTTAATTATAATTATAAATAAATAATCATTTTTTAATTATAAATAATAATAATAAGTGTCTATTTTCTAATGGATGGTGGTAAAGGAAGAGGTTCTTTAAGAGTTATTTCTAAAAGTTTAACATTTGAAGAAACAAGTTCTAATATTGGTATTGGTGGAAGTTTTGTTCCTGGTGTTAAATTAACTGTTGTTAATAATCCAAATTCTTGGAAAACAACTATCTTTAAAAATTCTCAAAATAGTGATTATATCTCTATTGGAAACTATGATTTAAACAACAACAATAATAATTATATCGCGTCTATTGATAAATCTATTGACCTTTTTAAAGACCTCTATATAAATAATCTTGGTATTTCCAGTTCACCTCCATCTCTTATTGGTAATGTTATTATTAATGGAAAAACTACTATTGGTAATTCAAGTAATGAACCAATTACTAATAATTATATTCTTGATGTCAATTCTAGAACCTCTAATAATCTTCTCATTCTCAGAAATTCTAATTCATCCTTAAATTTCTCTGTCAATAATAATAATTTTTCTATTACTCCTTCCTCTCAATCCCTCTTCATTAATTCATCTCTTTATATCAATTCTAATTCCTTAAATCCCTTAAATCCAATGATGTTCATCAAAGGTAATTCAGTTCTTGATGGTTCTTTGATAATCGGTTCTAATAATTCC
>JACCDO011884538.1_pt1 | contig 14689 bp, 18 predicted proteins | sample 7446101 | NCBI WGS metagenome assembly JACCDO01 (sample SAMN15323440, study PRJNA562643) | freshwater metagenome | isolation source: river surface water | place: USA:Blue River Watershed | collected 2017-08-16
AAGTCTCCGTTAAATCGCAGGTGGCATCGAATATGTTAACAGACAAAAACACGCTTGATTCCCTATCTTTCAATAGAGACCCGTTGGTTAGGTTTGCAGTCGCTAAGAATGAATCGACAAGATTTAGTACTCTCGTTAGGCTAATGGGTGATACCGAAAGGTATGTCATAGTCGCAGCGTCTAACAATAGAACGGTGACGAATGGTCATGGCGTTAAATAACATCTTCGCCGCCATGAATTGCGGTTTTTACAGCAGTCTCTTAACGGCATTTAATATGTAAGCGGCAATTACTTACCAGCCGCGTCCAATACCGTCCGCCTAATAATCTCAGCCATTGCCTCTCGACCCCTATCGTTTGGGTCATCTTTAGACGCACCGCCGAATTTTTCCCACTCGACCTTTAACACCTTGCTACCAGGGGCTAGCAAAGACAGCCTGTACATCGCCGCCGAGAATTGCTTAACGTCAACCTCTGGGTCTAGGGCGAATATAAACAAAGACGCCCCGGTGCCAGCAAGTAGGTCAATTTGACCGTTACCAACCACCTTACCGCCTATAGCCACGGCATTTGGAGTCGACATCGCGCTAAAGATACCCTCGGTAATCACAACCGGCTTTCTATTATCCAGCGCGGTGAGACCGAATAAACTCTTAGTCTTCCATTTAGAACCGGCCATAGAAAAAGACTTAGGTTCGCCTCCATCTATCCTACGAGTCATCCAACCGAGAACCTCTATTTCACCCTCGTCGCTAATACCATGCATGGGGGCTATGACGCTCGGGTGGTCTCGTTCGTAGACATTATCACCAGTACGCATCTCGACAACAGACGATATAACTAAATTGTACTTTTCGATAACTTTAACAGCATCGCCAAGACGACGTTTTTCTTCCACATACCGCATTCCGTCAATCATCAGCTCATCGGTCGCCTTGACCCATCTAGGAGGCCACTCTATAACGCCGCCAGAGTCGTTAGAATCACTTTCTACGGTCCTATCGCCGCTATACCTCTCTACAGCACCCTGGCCGCTCATAACGCCGATTTCCGAGCTTGAGATGTCTAAGTTAAGTTGTCTAACTAAATTGTTTAAACCCGACCAGCTACGGCCATGGGCATTACAAGAGAAACAACCATACGACTGGAAGATTCCGTTATTAAATAAAATCAAAAACCGCATTTTACCAGCATCGGATTCGCCGTGACAGAACGGGCACGTGGATGAGAGACCTTTGCTGTTCCAAAACGGGTTTTTGAGGGACTGAAATATAACGTCCCATTCCTCGGATACGTTCCTCGGTCTACCTGTATATTTTCCATTCGTTTGTTTCACAAAAGCCTCTTTTTAGAATCCACCATCAATCACGAAGATAATAAGTACAATTAGAATCATGGCTCCAACTATAGTGTTTACGAGAAACATCGCGCCTTACTCCACGCCATCGACATTTTCCGCCTCTACTGCGGAGATATATTCTTTCGCAACACCATCTAGGTAGTTAGGCACGTCTACGAAGGCGGCTTTTAAAATTAAAAGCATAAATGCGATGAATATCCAGAATAGGACATAGTTTACTGGGTGAGTCATCGTAAGATGGACGTATTGTTCGATTTCGCTATCTTGATTGTTCACGGTCTATACCTCGCTTATTGATTGGATATAGACTTATATTCGGAATAATTAGTGTCGGAATTGAATTAAAAACTAAGAAAATGTTAAATAGCCGTAATAATTATGAATTTTCTAGTCGAGTTTTGGTAAATTATAAGACTTAAATTCAAATTCTTCAGCACTAAGTTCGTATCCACAAGCTTTGCAATCGGGCCTCGATTTTGTCTTCGTTGATGCAATTGGACTCCAATACTTTACTTAACGCTTCGCTCTCTAAATATAGAGAACCATCATCTTTTTGCCGAAACGTAACTTGATATGAAATAAAAACATGCAAGTCGGAAGACCTACAATTCGGACATTCGATGCCACCAGCTTCGTTTTTTAACTTTAAAACTCCCATATTATCCCCCCTTTTTTAAAACCCCGAAGTTTTTTCGATATTAGCCATCTCGTATATAGTTTCATCGTCCGTATATTTATTGTTAGCTACCGCGGATTTAACTCCCAGGTTCGCGTCTTTCGATAGAATTCTCAAGATGTTTGGGTCATCCGTAGTTTTTGCAATATTAGTTCGTTCGTACGTATTTTTCGATGATAACGAAAGCGCCATCACCTCATTTGATGGATATTTATGGTTCGAGAGCAAGTTTCGACAAGCAGCCCTACAAATATCTTCATCTAAAGACGAGGCTAGTTGCTCTAACGCTATTGTGTTAGTATTCGCGTTCGACGCTAACGCTAATAAAACGTGTTTATCGCCAGTTTTTAATAGAACAGACGTTACATCAATATAAGACGATTTATTGGAAGCAACAGCCGCTTGAACCGATTTATTGTCGTCGGTTGCTAAATCCAAAAGTGAGTCCATCGGCGTGTTTGGGTTTTTAGCCGCATTGATTTTAACCCTAACATTCATGTCTCTAGATAATGCCTTCAACACCCTACTATCCGAGTTATCATTCGCTGCGACCGCCATACGAACATCAACGTTATCAGACGTTGCTAACTCGAGGAGAACGCTCCTATCATTCGTCGTCTGAGCTTTTGAAATTCTCGAAGCTAGGTTTAAATTTGATGCCAGGGATTTGATTTGGTCTTTAAGCTTTTTCATGAAATATCTCCATTTTAAATTAATAATCACTAACCTTAGAATAAGATATCGGTTTTAGACGTAAATTTATTAATTTAACTCGTAAACGCCTAATATCATGGACTTAAACGAGATTGAGTCAGTGCGAATAAATCATCGATTGCATTGCTCTATTCGATGTCGTTTATTTTTCGGACTGTGAACGAATAATTATTCATTAAGATAAGTTCGTCATCTTTAGCCTTACGTAAACTCGCCGCACGATGAAGTCGCTATAGAGATTGATATGAGCGAAATTAGTCTCATCATTTTTCAGGAAATCGTTTATGTTTTTTAAGCAAGCCTTGCCCTAAATGTTCCAGCGCGAATCCGATAGCCCGTTCCTTTGACTCGGAATAGCCGGTATATTCGCCCGTCGTCGCTTTATACATACCAACGCTTTCGTCGAATGAAACTTCGATGAATACGTAAACGTGAGGAGAGTCGTTCACATCTTGCGTTTTAGCAGTCGTGTATTTACGTCCAGTTTTAGAATGAGACTGTAATCTACTTGTTTTTTTAGGAAATAATTTTTTAGTCATAAAAAACCTTTTTTGAAAATTAGCTCTTGATATAGTCGGATTTCGAAAGAAAACAATTAATTTAGATTTAATCAACAATAGTATAATAGAAAAGGTAAAGAAAACAGTGATTTGAGATATTTTTAGTTTAAATTAATTTAATAACGCCGCGACCGATATATATCTCATATATTCGCGGAGAAGTGCTTTGAAGAAAATAGTTATCATAGAAAATGAAAAATCGGTCGGGAGCGCGCTCGGTAGGTTATGCGAACTCAACGGCTTCCAGGCGGTCGTTTCTTATGACCATTTCGATGGAGTCAAAGCGATAGACCAGGACACCGTACTTGTTATTCTAAGCCTTAACTTCCCGGACAATGGCGGCGCTAAAGCTATCGAGAGAATTAGATTAAGATACAAGAAGGATAGGCTTAAAATAATCGTATCTTCAAACAAAGCCGAAACCGACAAACTTAAGCAAATGGAAGCTTTAGGAATAGACGACTTCATAATTCGTCCAATCGAACGCGATGTCATGATTTCTAAAATATCCAAGCTTTTAAACGGCAAGTCCGGAAGTAACTTTTACTGGCTCCCTGTGGATTGCGCGGCTAAATTAAAAAGTCGAGTAATCGACCCGGAAATCACTATAATCAGACTATCCGAGACCTCTATAACGGTAAGGTCGAACACCGCTTTCCATAAAGACGGGGCTCTAAGCGGACTTGATTGCGTGATGCTTAATGCGTTAACGGACGGTGCTTTATACGAGCTAAAAATGAGGGTCGAGACTTGCGAAAAAATAGGCAACGAATACTTCGTAACATTTAATTTTATTGAGATATCGGAGTCGGTGGCTACGTCCATTCGTAGTATCGTTGTCAAAGGTGCATTCGTTGGTGACAAGCCGCTTGGTACGATTTTGCCGATGGACAGGTCGTCAAGTAAGTGATGTAAAAAACCTCCAAGAGAAAAGTCGAGGAGGTTACGTTAGTATATTGTTAAAATTTCACTTAATCTAGTAGGCTGCGACTGCGTTCTACGAGCTCTCGTTCTAATTCTAGTGCATCGTCGCCGCTCGTTCTGTACATGATACTGCCACTACTGTCTTTGATGGAACCATTAAATTTATGTTTGATGTCATATCGTTTAGATGTAGCACGCTCCTTTTTGATAGAAACGACTCTATCGCGCGCTCGTGGTCGCTCATTTCGCCATAAATAAGAAGCAAACCTTCGGCCGTGAAAGTTCGTCGATTGCCATTATCAAGAGTCTCCCATTCACCGAATGGAATTTCTCTTTTTTCATGCGTCCCATAAAATGTAGATTTACTCATTTTAATTTCTCCTTCTCGCCCAAACGCCAGAGCATGGCTGACGGATAGTTCCATCGGTTGATTTCTAGGTAGAAGTTATCGTTTTTTTGTTTGTGAAAACAGGGACTTACAGAGTCCTAAATATTCAAAAACTTCTTAGAAACAGCGATAAGTCTCTTCCTCGACCTCTCGACATTAGCTAGATATTTCTTCTGTAACGTCCTATTCCCGCCACTGTGGTAGCATACAATCCAGTTGTCTCCGCATCGCTTCACTAGCTCCGGCACCATCTCGTTCATAACATACGTAATTTGGTTGCCAGGAGAAAATAGATTGGCGTTGGGATATTTTTTAACGAAGTTTTTGAAATGCGCCGCCATATTTATCTGAAGCACGCCAACATCTATATTCGATTTAGGAGCGTATAGAGCCGCCTTTTTTACAACCGACCGAGCGAACTCATGTCTATATGCCCCTTTTACTGACCCGCTGTTTATGACCGCTATATCGAACGTAAACGATGATTCAGCGAAGCCTATAATCCAAAACGCATCCGGGTTGTCGGTTTCGCATGCTACATTAGCCATTTCTTGCAATTTTACTTGGTCGATACCAGCCCTGGTAGAATTGGCTAGTTTAACAAAAGCATCGGGGCAAGAAACGCTCATCGCCGTTGCTACTTTAAGTATAATAGACGAAGATATTAAAGCCATAAGATTTCCTTATGCTCTTTTTAAAAGAGTCTTACGCTTTCGCAGAATTCCATCAACAATCTCAGGGACTTCAAACATCGAATTAATAGTGATAAATTCTTTGCTTTTAACCTCCGAGTAATTCCAGGTAGTATCATCGGTTGAAATCAGAACCGGTTCGATGCCGTAAAGCCTGGCCGACCGCAATTGTTTCGGCGAATCATCGATTAAAATCGAGGCGTCTATAGACTTAAGGACAGGTCCTTTATCGCCCCTGTTTGTTAATAAAACGCCTTTATAAGAATCCTCCCCGAAATACTTATTAATCATAGCTTCGGTTGCATCTTTAACGTATAGAGACCTCGCTGTGATAAAGACTATATCATGCCCAGCTTTTCTCAACTCCCTAACAGCGAACCTCGCCCCCGCTATAACTTCGGGGTTGACGTTCCACTCCGGAAGGTCGAACTTCCTAAAAATCTCATTAGCAACTTTCTTTGGCAGTTCTTCGCCGATGGAATAAGTCTCGATTACGAAATCTTCCATTCCAAAATCAGCCATCGTTCGACGAATAATATCTTGGTCGAAGACGGTTTCGTCGATATCGATTGCTATTAAGTTTTTAGATTTCGATGACATAAGTACCCACAATTATTTGGTTTTTTTGCTTTTTTTCTTAGCTGGTTTCTGTGGTTGTTCCATACGCCACACGCCGTTGATGATAAAAAACATCTGACGTAAACCTTTTTCGAAGATTAATTCAGCAGCGTGCGCCCACGAAGATGGGCCGTCGTTGTAATCAAGCCTTAGTAAGCTCGATGTTCCAACACGACTAGCTCCACGAAGATATTCTGGGCTATGACTATGTCCACTTACGCTTTTGCCGAAAGAAACGAGGTCGCTCTTCACGGAACCTCGACTCCCGTTAGTTCCGCGGTGGCCGTGAGAGCCTACCTGTACACCCTCGATAAGCATACCGTCATTCAAACCAACCCAAGTAGCTAGGTCGCCGTCAGGGTCTACGGCGTATTGAAGTGGGTCAACTCCTTGATTGTGGTATACGTTAGCTAATTCAAGCGCCTTCTTGTAATTAACCTTATCCGTAGCCCAACGCATAGGCGCATTTAAATATTGGTGTAGGTGGTCGTTGTGGTTACTGGTAACAACCACAAGCTCGCCACCTTTTGGAAGTTGCGACTTAACGGTCTCAAGGTGCTTACGGGTTACATTAAGTTCTTTTTCGAGAGTATTAATCGTATCGCGCACAGATAGAGTCGCTAAGATATTGCCTTCACGGTGGTGCGAGATGCTGGCACTATCGTGTAAGTCATGAAGTACGACTTTCTCTGGCTTAAGTTTTTTAGCAACTTCAGCCAAAGCATCGTTCGCAATAGGGTCGCCATAAGCCTCTGGCCCACCATGCTCATCGCCGCGCACCAACGCTTTAACGGTAACTCCGCGGTCGATGGTACCATCAGCGTTGTAACGGCATGCCGCGCCATCGCCAGCGATATCAATAAAGCTACCTTTAGAATCGGCCTGGACATTCCTTACGAGGAATGTATCGCCATCGGTGATTTCAACCACCAAAGCGCCCATTTCGTGGCGTAGGTCGCCCATCAACCCTTGTTTATTGTCTCGGTAGAGGGGTTTGGTTAAAGACCCCGTACACCACTGAAGGCGAGGAAGGGTTTTAAGTCCGTTAGGGTAGGTCTTCATGCGCTGGGTCGTATGCGCGAAAATATAACTCCGTCCGCGCTCCGCGCCTAGCTCCTGGAGTCCAGCTAGTGGGTCCGGAGTTTGCGGCTTAATGTCGATATCAAGCGCCGAAAGGTGCTTATTAAGGATAATCGATTTACAAACGTTCTCTTGGTATCCATCAACGAGGATTGGGTCAATTGGGTATTCAACTTCGGATAGTGCCTTAGTATGTGCGCGAATGGTCAAAATAACCAATTCAGCGTCACGGTCTTTACAGTATGTTTCGATTGCCTGAAGGAAGTTTTTATCAACGTCAGCACCTTGCACCGCCGTAGTGATGATGATACGTTTATTACTATAGTCACGCTCATAAGCTCGGTCAATCATGTGACGCGCTTTATGGATTTTCTCCTTTTTAGCAACTTCTTCCGGAGAAAGGCCAAGACTATCCTCTACACGAATCGGTCCGCTGATGATGCCAACTGGGTGCGCAGATTCGTTTGCCTCAAATACCTCTCCGCGACGCATTTTAAGCTCAATGCTTTTTACGCCCCTGTCAGAGAGTGAGTCGGTGTTCATGACCGACTCCATGAAAAGTTTAGCGTCTTTTTTAGAAAGTTTAAGACTATCGATAATGCGACTAGCGACGCGAGGAGATAGATACCTCACTCCGCCCATTACGCGAGACAACACTGAATTGTCGATATTTCCGAGTTCTCGTGCGAATAATCGCATAGAGTATTTTGGGTTTTGCGCGAGTCTTTTTTCAAACTCTTTATGCAAAACTACGATATGGAAACTGTTATCTCTACGTGGTGTTTTAAATTGGCCTCTTGACATTTTTAATTCCTCTTTAGCTTAGAATTTGTTTAGAGCTAATTTCGTTACTAAAGATGCCATCGGCATTTAATTCGAAACAATTAATTTAAATCGAAAAAAATAATCAAAAAAGTTTTCAAAACAAAAAATAAAAGAAAAAACCGCACGACGGTTCGTTGTGCGGCTCGTGTCCAATATTTAGACGATTGTTACTTAATGAAACTACCCAAAGTCCGCCCCCACGATATGGTAACGCACAGACTGTCTTGAGTTTTTTTGGTTACAGAAAAGCCTTGCTTCTCTAATATCTGTAATACTTTAATATGCGGGTCGTAAACAACAACGCTTGATTGCCCCATTCTCGCAGCACTTTCTATCGCACATTTAACCGGTGCGACTTCGTTTCTCTCAAATGAAATTTCTTTATTTTGTATAGATATAGCAACCAATTCTTCCGGCTTAAACACGTATCACCTCATTATTTTTTACAGATTAAATTAGGCATCCCCATCGTGGTATAAGTTATCGCCAAATAGTTAGCTGTCTCGTGATTCATCGAAGATAAAGACTTTAAACCCTTTACGGCGTCGGAGTTTGGTCCAGCATTATAGGCCGCTAAAGTCAATGGAAGCGCCATCTTACGCTTATTTAAGTCCTCGTGATTACTGAAGATATTATATAAATGATTGAAATAACACGCACTAATTCTTGCGTTAACATCAACGTCACGGAGGTCTTGCCCGGTCAACCCCTCGTACCCGCAGATTTTACCGAAGTAGTCCGCGAATTGTGGCATTAATTGGCCAACACCGATAGCACCAACGCCAGATTTCGTGCCATTGTTAACGAATTTAGATTCGCGACTAAGTGCGGTAACCCAGAATGCCTGAAGTTCATTGGTGGGCAGAATCTCGGTCGCAACGGACGCGATGTGCTTCGCTGTCAATTTCTTCATATGTGGCGCTAGCTTGGTGCCAACAATCTCCATCTCATCGAGAATTAGAGATTCCACATCAAGAGTATGCCCCGTTGGACATACTTCGGCCGTTTTGGTTATATGTGTTTCAGCGCTGCCTACCACTTCTGCGATTACGTTATTTCGCTTACCTAATTGCATACCGACAAATAAAGCAATTGCTACAAGTAATGTTAATGCTAGAGTTTTCATTTTAATTCCTCCAAGTTCAATTTATTAACAAAACATCAGTCGGTAATTAATTCGGAAAACTTTAGGGCTAAATTAAATTAACGTTTTGGTCTATGATTTTAGATATTTACTATGTCTAAAAGTTAGACAGCGTCTATTTGATTTTTTTTTCCAATTTAATTCAATTAATCAATCGAAAAACCGACATCATATTAGATAGTTGATGATAATCGAATTTTATTCGGAGTTCTAAATGTCAAATAATGTAATAAATTTAAAATCTTTCAAGAAAAAGAAGGTTTCCAAAAAGCCAGTTTCTGATGAAGAAATTCAAGCCAGAACCAAGAACTTTCAGGATTTATCCAATATATCGATGCACAAAAACGTAGTTAAAGACATTAAAGAGTCGAACGATGATGATATCCCATTCATTAAAACTTCCATCGACGCAAAAGTAATTGCATCAGACCTTGAATATGCCTACCAACGAATGTTTGACTCATTCGATATGTACGGTGCTGCTGTTGCGGAACCTATGCGTGTTGGTACAGAGGATTCGTGGCACTGGGTATCAACGGTTGGCGCGCAGATTCTTGTTGCTTTAACAGAAAATCAGCTCCGTAATTTACTTGAAGGTAAAATGCCGCGAGACGGAGCGTCGTTAAACGAAGTTAACACCGCAGTAAAAAATAAACTAGACCCAATCATCGAGAAGTTCGGCCCTGTCGAAACATCTCCGCCGGAACTTGGGTTTAATTTTAGCGTCTTTGTTTGCAATTACTCGATGATTCACGATGAAACGCTAGACAAAATTTCCGTCTCCATTTCAATCGTCCGCACATTAAACAAACGATATCCACAAGACGAAATCTTCGAGTTGGCAGAAAAAGACATTCGCCTTTTAATCGATGCCGCATCGGAGATGGATAAATACGTAAATAAACCCAAATTAAGCTTGGTGAAAAAATGAATCGTATAGAAGAGAATGTTCATATTATCACAACGGCGCTGGCAGCATTTCTAGAAACCGAATACCGAGCACCAGGCCAGTCGGAGACGATACTTCTTATAGCCCGCAAGGCATTAGAGGAAATCTTAAAATTCGCAGAGCTAACAGGCTCCGGCGAGGTTGGTGTTTACGTACCCGTTTTCTTCACCGAGGAAGTGTTGCCTAATAACCAAGGGTCAAAATTTGATTATTTTTACACGGAGGCCGACGCAGTTAATTCCGCGGTAAATAACCAATCAAATAATAAAATTATTATGGAAAAGTATATCCACGGGCTAATAACGGAGGATGGGTTGTTTAGCGTTGATACCAAAGATGACGTTGAAGATGCGTTACTCGTCGCCCTTTCGTTGGCAGAGTGTGCTTTAGCCCCGTCATTCTCTCCGATTGTGTCAGAAATTAATAACCCAGAGAATTCGCGTAAAATTAGATTTAAAACAAATAAGAAAAGCACAACCAGATATAATGTCAAAGAAAAGAATTTTGGCATCGCGTTTGATAACGTTGGCGTCGAAGATATCGCAGTCCTAAAGTATGCATTCGCATCCGCTGATAAAGACGAATATATTGTGGACCCCATATCTCTTGAAGATGTTATGGAGGTATTTAATCTAGGAGAAAACACGGATTTCGGCGAGCTGGAGCGTTCGTCTAAGTCTATTTGTAGCAACCTGGTTAGGTACGAGAGTTCCGACCCAAGATATAAACACTCTTACGTAGTGTCGGTTGCTTACTATCACGAAAGCGAGAATAACAACGGCGAGCCGTCGCTTGCTTCTGTTGTACTGAGCGATATCAGACGCGGCAAGGTTTTGAACAGCTTTATCATCCACCATTCTGACGGTCTTGTTATTGATTCGGGCGATATAGCAATAACGCTTTTAGTCAAAGCAATTACGGACTCTTTGGAACTCTATGGAATTTCGGAAGAGGATTACGCGCTTGTTAATTTCGGCTCGGATGTAAAGAGAACAATTGGAACCGAACTTGTGACCGTTTGCGTTACTCAACAAAATTATAGCAAATGGCAAGAAACTGTCACGAAAAACATGGAAAAATACAACAACTACAATGACGCAATTTTAGCAAGCAACTTACTCTTAAATTAAAAAAGAAAGGAACATTAAAACAATGCTGGTACTCGTATTAGACACCGAAACAACAGGAATAGACCCATCTAAAAACAAAACAATCGAAATGGCAGGGGCTTTGGTCGACCTTAAAACTAAGACTATCTTAAAGTCATACTCGTGTTTAATGCCGTCAGAAACGAACGAAGCTGAAAAATTTAACGGCATTACCACGGAGATGTTATCTTCGCCCGCAATCAAAACGGTTGACTTAAAACCGTTCCTTGATATGGCAAAAGAGGCCGGGTGTTTTATCGCGCACAATGCTCAATTTGATAAATCCTTCTTACTACGAGCGTTTAAAGACCACCTTCCCGACGCACTTCTGGCGACTAACGAATTTAAAATCGGCCAAGTCCCTTGGTTCTGTAGTTATCAAAACGTTAATTACCCAGAAGTATTTAAAATGAAGATTTCGAGCCGCAAATTAACTCACATAGCGGTGGATATCGGCCTTGTGCCGACCAAGGCTCATAGAGCGCTGGCTGATGTATTAACGCTTGTTGATATCATCCTGGCCATCCCTGACGTAAATGACATGATAGAGAAATACGTCGCATCAATCCCACCAACCAAACCTCTATATAAAGCGCACTTCGATTTCCACGACAAAGATATCCCTAAATCGCACGGATTTAGGTGGGAGCCTCTCGATAAGAGCTGGCGAAAAGAAATGACCGATGAAGAGGTTACGGCCTTACCTTTTAAAGTCGAGTTAGTCGATGGCTAAAAGTAAACCAAAAAAAGAGCCATGGGATGTAGAAAAAGTCGACGTTAAACCGATTTTAGAAACATTATCAAATCCAACAAGGGATATAATCTCTATCGACCAAGCATTTGATGGCATTGGCGTTTCTATTCTTCTTAGAAACGTCGAGTTGTCGCAAGCACTTGAAATTGTGGATATTATATCATCCCACTTAGATGATAGATATCAAGAAAATAATTATGAGATTAAAGAGTCCCTCGCAGGCGTTTTCGGTACAGAAAAGAGAAAGCACCTATCGGTGGCGCCGGTTGGAAGAAACCGGAAGCCTTTCAGCGTAGGTTTCGTTGGCAGTACGCTGAATGGCGGTGATAAATTCCAATCAAGAAGGTCGCTTTTACTTCACGCTAAAATAACGCACGAATCCGGTATCGACCCAGAATGGAAACAGGCTAGAAAATCAGCCAAGAGACTGGCGAAGACCGTTAGAGACGTTTTAAGCATTAAAAATGACCCAGAGTGCGCCAATACGACGATAAGTTTAGAAAGCCTCGCTCTACACGGGAGCTCGTCTAGTATCGCAATTTTGCCGTGTTTGGGTATCGTATGGGGGTCGATATGGGAAGAGCTAGATGCGGTTGGGATTAAGGGGGCTGTTGAGCTACCTATCGGCACTTGGAAAAAAGCATTCTCTGGTTACGGCCACGCTAAGAAGAAGGATGTTCAAACAATTCTTTACAGAGCAGGATTTGAAAGATTTTCTTCGGATGACGAATCGGACGCTGTGGCCATGTCTATAGTCCTAGCGTCCGGCGAACACCAAGGCAAGAGCAGCACCGGACGAATTAGGCCTAAAAAGGTTTAATTCAAAAAATATAACGTATTGAAAGTATTGATTAAAATAAGATTTGCGCCATTAACCGATACCTTAAATTCAAATCATTAACTGGAGATATAACATGTTACAGGTTGAGATTACTGGCAAATTTACAGAAGAGTTAGTCGAATTCGTTACAGAGCAGATGAGCGGTAAATTAGATTGCGTTGTTAAAATCGATTCGAGGTCATATAATTCGCTTCAATTATCGGTCGACCACAAGGCCGAAGAATCCGAGATTAAAGATTGTTTAAAACGAGTTGTGTTTCGCAAAGCTGGTCTTAAGTCTTTAGCTGGCGGTTTATATGATATAAAAATCAAAGACGCTGGTACAGAAATCGCATCCGATTCATTCGTTATATCAGGAACGCCATCCCTTAACATTGAGAGCATCAAAACGGCAACTAGGGCTTTATTTAAAGTTCTCTTGGTTGCCGCTATACCGTTAACCGTGGCTTGTGGTGCAAATGTTAAAACTACGGAATCGCAGTTACTCAACGACACAATGAAAATCCCTGACGAGAGCTTGGACCCGATGATTATGAAGTACGTAGCCGAGTTTGAGGTCGAGGCAAACATGAGGGGTTATAACGTAGACCAGGAAATTAGAAAAATTAGAATCGCTAATTTCTCAAATAAAATCCTAAAGTCAGATAATAACGACATAAAGGGAATGAATACCACACTTGGTTATTGCGAAGAGAAAAACGAACAAATCGAGCTTGTCGGTGGTAAAAAGATTAAACGAAGCTATAAAAGCGTCCTAATTCTAAATCCCAGCGTTAGGTTTAAGCACTACGAAATCGACCAAGACTCAGAAGAGGCGGAGCTTAATATTAAACGGGTTATTTACCACGAACTCGCTCATTGCCTTTTAAACCTAGACCACACAGAGGACTACGAAGAGAGCGGTATTGACGTGAGAAGACCTGGTATGGATATCATGGCTAGGTTTACTCCTCACGTTTATTATGGAATCGAAGATGAGTGGGAGTCCTCTGTCAAGTCTATGTTTGATATGAGCGACCAAGTTAAGGGAAGGGCTCGTAAATGAACATATTAAGACTAAATTGTTTATTCGACGAGTCTTTGTTAGATAATATCGAGACTCTAACGAAACAGGTTGATTTAGACTTAGTTAAGTATTCATCATCTAGCGATAAAATAGAACTAACGATAGACTCAAAGACAACAAGTCCGGACGGTATTTTGAAGTCGGTTGAGAAACTGGTAAGAAAAGCTGGACTGAAAAGTCTTTTATTGTCTGACGTTAAATTTGATGTAGTTTCCGAGGATGGCTCGATTTTGTTGAGTAAAATTGTATCCAACTCATTTGATTCTCTCAATAAAGAAAAGGTAAAAACTTTAACCAAAGCACTATTTAAAGTCCTTATCGCATCCGCCCCCCTTCTTATCACAGCCTGCGGCTCTGACGAACGCAGTAGCACCAAGGGCAGCGACGTTAGTGGTAGATATGATATTAATCACGACATCCCTTTAGACAGGTCAAATCCGCTTCTTGAGGGATATATTGCTGAGTTTGTAATCGAGGCGGAAAATAGAGGTATAGATGTAACTCTTAACTTAGAAGAACTCAGAGTCGCTAGGTTTGTGAATGAGATAGTCGACGAAAAAACGGGGAACAGGGGGGTTCTCGGTCAGTGTACGACGGGAAGTATCACGGCGGGTAAAAATAATGTGTCGCTAGGCGGTTATAGAAAAATAACAATCTTAGAGCCCGAGATTAGATTTGCTGAATACAACAAAGCCCCATTCGCCAACGAGCAGGATAAAGAGTATAGCCTCAAAACGACCATATACCACGAATTAGGTCACTGCTTACTCGACCTAGAACACGCCGAACAATACCCAGATTTTTCTGGTAGAAAAAAAGCTAATAAAAAAGGTGATATAAATATTATGGCAACTTACTCGCCAAAAGTTTCTAACATTTCTGATGACGAGTGGTCTAACGCTGTAGACGACCTTTTCGAGCTAAAAAGAACCAAAGACGGTAAATAGTCT
>JACCDO012335558.1_pt1 | contig 14689 bp, 6 predicted proteins | sample 7446101 | NCBI WGS metagenome assembly JACCDO01 (sample SAMN15323440, study PRJNA562643) | freshwater metagenome | isolation source: river surface water | place: USA:Blue River Watershed | collected 2017-08-16
ACTGCGGATACGGACCGTATAGTGGGCGTGTGCATGGCGAATCAAGTGCAGAATACATGCGATGGTCTTAGTTATAGGGATCCGTGCTCGATATCTATCTCCACAACAGCATCGCGCTCTGGTACATACACTCACTCACTTACCTACTTACATACTTACTTACTTACTCCTAGGTATGGTTACTTATTGTAATGGCTTTGCAACAGAGCGGAGAGCAGACAGTGCTCTGGGTAATGATATCAGTAGCACACTTACAAATATATATGGTAAATGCGTCAACGGCTTTCTTCAAGGGCTAGGTAGAGAGGATCCCATGCTCACCAAGGGGCGCATCTTATGGGATAACTTCACTGCCACAGGTGACATCTCTGGTGTGGAATCCCTAGAAGAGTATAAGAATGGTAGTGTTATTGCTTCAACATACAATGCAGCAACAGCTTTATGTATCAGGAAAACAATCCCGAAGCAACAGAAGCGAGTATACACGTTTGCCTTGTCATGGGACTGTCCTGTTGCTCGCTTTGGTGATGGAGGAAGCGTGACTCGGTATTACTCTCAATTCTTTAGTGGGTCAAACAACGCTGGTTTAGCTAGTGCAAGTATAAGTATCTATGCTTTATTAAGGTATAAACATTGGCAGTTGGAGATAAATAACTGGCAGCAAGAGGTGCTGCAGAAGGCGCGACATGGGGCGAAGGATGAGTTGCCTGAGTACTACTCGCATCAGCTATTCAACGAGCTGTACTACCTAGTGGATGGCGGCAGTATCTGGGCTAGTGCAACACCAACAATAAGCAGCGACGTGTATCCTTATGATATTACCGAGGTGAGTAAGGCTATCAACAAGGATGTGTTACGCATGTCATTACTCTCAATAGTACCAACTATGGCGGTACACAATGAAGTAGTGCAAGGTTGTGGTGGGTTAAAGGACGTGGTAGGGCAGTTCTTATACTTGGAAGGGCATGAATACCTCATGTATAACACTTATGATGTGCATTTCTATGCTTCTTTTGCTTTATTGATGTTGTTTCCAATGATTGAGTTGAGTTTACAGCGGGATATTAGTGCTACAGTGCCTCAAGAGGATCTTTCTACTCGCCCGTTACTCTCAACTGGTGTATTCACAGCAAGAAAAGTAATGAATTGTATTGCGCACGATGTTGGGTCGCCATTCGAACAACCTTGGACCAAATGTAATGCGTATAACTTGCAAGATACAACAAAATGGAAGGATTTAGGGTCTAAATATGTCTTACAAGTGTATCGGGACTATTGTTACTTGGCAGAGACGTTGACTGGCACTGGTATAGCCGAGTCCTTGCTGCGTTTTCTTACTGATCTTTACCCAACTATCTTGTTAGTCATGAAATCCCTGGAACAGTTTGATCCCGAGAATGATGGGATGATCCGCAATCAAGGATTCCCTGATCAAACATATGACGTGTGGACTGCATCGGGTATTCATGCTTACTGTGGTGGCTTGTATATCGCGGCAATGGATGCAACAGCTGCTATAGCGAAGCTGTTAAATGACACTGTTACTCATGAATACTACACAGTTCGAAGTCAAAAAGGTCGAGTAGTATATGTAACTGCCTTGTGGAACGGCAAGTACTTGAACTACGACTCGAGTGCGCAGCCCCACCACGATAGTATCATGAGTGACATGCTAGCAGGTCAGTTATACTCTTATTGTTGTGATTTACCACCAGTAGTGTCCCATGACATTGCCCAGTCATGTCTCCAACATATTTATGAGTACAATGTGGTGAAGTACTCGGCTTATGCCGCGTGTAATCAAGGAAGTAACACGAGATTCAACAAGCAACATACTTACATTGGATGCGTGAATGGGATGCGACCCGATGGTACAGTGGATAATACTTGTATTCAATCAAGAGAGGTGTGGACTGGCACCACCTATACAACAGCTGCAACTATGATATTTGAGAGTAAGTTTAGTACTCAAGTAGCTGTTGTTGTTGCTGCTGCTGATGATATACTAGCAAGTGAACTAGATAGTCCTGTAGTTGATAATTCACACCATAATAATGATATGTTAAAGAAGGGATTTGCAACAGCAAAAGGTATCCACGATGGTGGTTGGGACTTGTTTGGGTACCAATTTGCAACACCAGAAGCTTATGAAGCGTCGGGTAACTACAGAAGCCTTGGGTACATGCGCGCACTCGCTGTATGGTCGATCCAGTATTCATTAGAGAAAAAAATTTAAAAATATAGTACAGTATATGTATCGCTATTGTTGTTATTGTTGTTATTACTAACGCTTTTTGCTTATTTAACCGCTTATTAGTTAAAATTAGGGCGTAGGTGGGTACTTTTGGGACCGGGTCAACGGTACCGGTACACACTTCTTGGAAAGAAAGATGGTTATTCCATAGAGACAGGATGTTAGGATGGAAATAACTCGGTTGATATGGGTAAGTAGACATATTTTTAGCGGGGCTTCTACTTAGAGAGAGAGAGAGAGCGAACGGAGTCGGGAAAGCGGACGGGGTACCGGCTTTTGCGCGGCAAAAAAGGAACAACCTAGATAAGAGTTAGTTAGCTTTTGGCTTTACTTTGCTTTGGAGTTAGCCAAAACTCACTTGATTCGTTGAATATAACATATTAGGTGAGTGGTAGTACTTCATGAAATGAGCGAGTACTCACTTGCATCATCATCAACTACATCATGGTCATCTCCAGTATCTGTGCCGACACAATTACTAGGAAATGTTGCAGTAGTTAATGTTAGGTAGTAAATCTAAACTTATTTATTCATATTTTTGCATTATCTTACTATTGTTTATTATGTACTATAGCATTCATGAAACAGTTGCCTCGTTTGTTTCTTCAACTATAAAGAGACATCGAACAATATTTGGTAAAATTAAAATAAAACAAAAAATACATAGTCTAGATGATATTCTAGTTGTTATTAATGTGAATAACCAACGAATCCTGCGGAATAATGCCAATTTAGTAGAGCAGATTAATAACTACGATATGCTTTGGTTAGTGACAGAATTTGAATGGAAACAATTTACACAAGAAAATTTAGAGGTAAAATTTCTTAACTTATTCATTCAAATCATTTGCTTACTTGCTTATTCAAGGTTCATTCGCCAATAAGACATGGCAAAAAGGTTATACCATTACATCCAAATGCTTTATCACCTGAAAAAATGCAAGATTTTATAAGAAGATTTGTTGTGAATCCATTAGATTTGACTCAACGGGTTTCTCTCGTTGATGGTAACACAGGTCAATCGTCATCACAAGAAGCTACTTTAACACCTATGACAGTTACTAAACAGATCTTAACGGCTACATCGCCAACAGATGACTGGTATGATCAACCATTTGAACCATCAACTAATCAACATGTTCCAACCGAAGTAGAAGTAACAAATACAAACTCCAAGCGATTGATACCACGGAACGTGCCACAGATATTACCCAGAAACGAGGACATTGATGACGGCGTATCTATCGATTCGGACTCGGACTTAAGCTTTGTGACGACAAGAGGTGATAGTATAAAGAGAAGTGGTAAGCGCAGCTACTCTTCAAGTAAGAAAGTAGAAATAAATAATATTGATGCAGGGGCATATGAAGCTATTAACTTGGCAGAGGATTTTGAGCCACTTAGTGGCGCGGATGATGTTGAAATACACGCAACACATCGCATAGTATCTAGCGCAACTAAGGTGAATATAAGTAGTGAAATTGATAGTACTTCAGTGAGTATCTCACTCGCACAATTCATGCCAAGAGTTGTCTCTGATCCCTCCATTGCTGCGGACATTACGGCTTCGCCTAGTATTAGAGTGCGTGCTACTGCGGCACCCGAGGTAGCGGTAGAAGCTGTGCCAAATAGAAGTCGTGATACCGTTGCAAGTCCAGGCAAAGCAGGTAAAGCAGTCAGTACTAGTCGTGATACTCTCCCTGCTCCTAGTAATGATGCAGTAGATAAGGAAGCGTCACCCATAGCAGGTCCAGGCAAAGCAGGTAAAGCAGTAAGTGCTAACCGTGATACTCTCCCTGCTCCTAGTAATGCAGTAGACAAGGAAATGTCACCCATCGCAGGTCCAGGCAAAGCAGAGACACCATTAAGTGTTAAATGGGACGCACTCACTGCTCCTAGTAATGATGCAGATGGTAACATCACAAGTCCAGGCGAAGCAGTCTCGCCAATCAGAGTAAAAGCAGACATTGCATCATTGAAGAAGAGTATAAGTAAGCGAAACATAGTAGGTGCTAGAGTAGATACGAGTGAAAAGAGTCCGTCTATGTATGAGAAGCTAGCTAAGTTACACGCAACACCATCACCTCTTAAGTTGAACTCTGCACCATCAACTAGAACCAAGCGAATACGCACGAAAGCAGGGGAAGAGACACCAGCAGATAGCCGAGTTATTGAGTTAGACCAGCGCCTCGTGCGGGAGGTTGACACTATTATGCTAAATTTATTCACTGACCAGACCGCTGTTAGTGCGCACAACAAGAATGTAGCTAATGACACGGGGATAAGTGCAGATGATGCGGTGAATACTAGTAATAGTAGTCTGGAGAATGAAGATAGCTTGCATATCCGAGCTTCTGCAAGGGATGAAGAGGTCAACGCATACCAACTGCTAGAAGCGCAGGTATTTTCTAGCACTGCAACACACACACAAGACAATCTATTTAATGAGAACTATCAGAATGTAGTCGTTAAGACTGCTGCCACGAGCACCGCTAGCTGCGACAAGATTGGTGATAGCTCAACTGTACATACCCATGACAATAACATATTCAACGTAGAAGAAAGCGCATCTAACGAGCTGACACACCCCGCCGACGCGAGCACAGACGTCGGTAAGGATCCAATAGTGATCGCATCCGATGGAGGCATTGCAGTCAGTAAGAGCGACACAAGAGAGGCTGCGGATGTAGTGGTAGCAACTGCTAGTATAAGCACAGATGATATCGTTATTATTGATAAGGAGCTAACACACAAGCAACCTAGTCTCAGCACCACAGACAGTGCAACGAGCTCAGAAGCGACCAGTAGCAAGGCTGCGGATGTGGTCAACATAACTGCGCACGACGTTACCATCATTAATATGGTAGCAGTAACGACTGTTCCTGGTACAACAGATACTACAGTGAGAGTAGTAGATGCAAGTAGTAAATCGATGGATGTAGCTACTACAAGCACAGAACCAGCGCAGCAGCATGTACCAAGTCTTAACACTATAGGCAATAAAATGGGATTAGTAGAGGTGAGTAGTAAGTCTGCCGATGCCGTGGTGATCAACAATAGCTCAAGCACAGAACCAGTGCAAAGTCCAACTATTATAGATACAAATCACAACAAAACGGGTACAGTAGAGACAGTAAACAAGGCGTTGGATGTGGTGGCAACCACTGTAAGCGTAGAACCAGTATACAGTATTGTGCAGACAAGTCGTACTGCATCAGGCAACACAGCGAGAGTAATAGAGGCCTCCAGTAACGGCTCTATCGATGCGAAGGTGGCAACCAGCAGCATAGGTATAGCCGATGTTGCCATTATTGATAAGAAACCAGCAACGGCTAATCTCAGTACGGTGGACAACAGCTCATCGAGTGCAATAGAGGCGAGTAGCAAGGCCGTGGAAGTAGTGAGAATGGACAATGTCACTGCTATTAGTAACAAAGTGCCACCAAATAGCACGGTTATAGCAAATGCAGGCTTCGCAGGTGAAGCGACTAGTACTATGTTGACCGATAGCAAGTCTATTAATACTATTATAGCAGCCAACAGGGATACCATCAATAGTAGTGCACCAGCACATAGCGAGGTTTCACCTGATACGAACGTTAGAGTCGGTGAAGCTAATGTATCGGCGGTTAGTAGCAAGCACTCTGATCCAGCGGCGAATACTAGCGTGAACCCAACGAATACTAGCGTGAACTCGACGAGTAGTAGTGAGTCAAGCACACGCACTGTGTTATCATCTAATGCAGACGTGACAGTTGGTGTACCAGAAGCAAGCAACAAGGATGTGGCTGTGATAGCCAACCCTTCTAAGACAACCACATCTGATGATGGCAGTAGTAGAAATGAGACAGCACTCCATGTGGTCCCTTCCGAGGTGCGTACTGCAGACAGAAATGACAACATAATGGCAGGTAGTAAAGCAAGTAATCCACTGGAACGCACTGACGTGTCCTGTGTAGGCATCGCTGACAAGGAAATGAACGTGGTAGCAAGTCAGAGTGGTGCATCAGTACGCACTGGCTCATCCTTCGATGTAAGTACTACAGCCAGTGTAGTAGAAGCAAGCACCAAATCGAGCACTGATTCTATGTTGCGATCACCACCAAAAGCAATAGTTATCCAAAATGATGTGTCTTCTGCGGCCACTAGCAGTGAAGCGGGGATTGTGTCCGTTGGCTCGTCACTTGCAGAGAGTAAACCAAAGCCATCATGGCACATGTACTTAGACAAATTAAGTAGCAAGCGTGCTGATGAGAGTAACCTTGCTGTGATAGGGGCGTCAAATGAGACCATCAATGCAACCGATATCGTGGTAAGCAAGGAAGAGAAGAGAGTGGAAGACACAAGAAGAAAATCGACCGATTCGGTGGCTGATTCGATTGTATCTAGCGCAAGTGCTGAGCTACCATCAGTCCGCAGTGATGTACCAGTTTCACCGATAGCCCTCTCACCTACAGCTCTCTCTCCTATAACCCTTTCACCTGCAGCTCTTACATCACCTGCCAACAGTGCGGTTGCAATAGCATCAGTTGGTTCACCAGTCACAGAAGCAAGACCAAAGCCATCATGGCACATGTATGTAGATAAGATAAGCAGTGCTAAACGCGCTGTTGATAGCATGACTCCTGAACACAAGAGCGCTAGTGGAGAGAGGATAGTTCATAGCCCAGCAGGCGATGTTGGTAACCATTCCACTCCAGTAGGAAATAGCCAGCTTGCAACTGGGACTGTACCTATAACATTGAGTATGGAGTCAGCTCTGTTGTCAGTAAATCGTAGCCCAACAACTTCAGTGGCCCTATCACCCACAGCTGTTACACCCTCAATCGCCAGTGGAAGTATCAATACACCAGGTAGTTCAACGGCTACCAAGTCATCGTGGCACATGTACGTAGACAAGCTGAGCGGTGTGAAACACACGGAAAACAAAACGGAAAATGCAAGTGAGTGTGTGGAAGCAACTAGGAAGTCAATTGACATTGCCAGCACTGTCGCAGACCATACAAAGGCTCCACCAGCACCAAATGTTAGTACTACCAACAGCGGATTAGCAGTGCCGGCTGGATCTGTTGATGTAGAGGTTACCAGTTCCACAGTCAAGGCTGATGTTGCCAGCACTGTCGCTGACCATACACAGGCTCTACCAGCACCGAATGTAGGTACTACCAACAGCAGATTAGCAGTGCCGACTGGATCTGTTGGTGTAGAGGTTACCAGTTCCACAGTCAAGGCTAATGCTGCTGTCAGTGACACCAACTTGCCGAAGAATGTCCATAAGGATGATACAGTAGCATCTGAAACAAGCATCAAGTCCGTCGATCAGGTTGTTGTGTCTGGTGCTAACACAGTCACTGCCGATAGTAGTAACGAGAACCTTAAAGCCAGTGTGATGTCTGCTAGTACAGCAGAAGTAAGTGGCAACTCAGTAACTACCACTGTTAATGCTGCTAGTAGCGACGTGGAACCATTGCACAGTAGTGCGCCATTAACTGCGAGTGATACAGTCAGTGCAGCAGAAGCCGGTAGCAAGTCATCTGATGTCGTGGCGCTTCCTCCAGTATATCGTGTCGATAAGACTAGCACAGCAGAGGCGGGTATCCAGACTGTCGATTCACCGGCAGTCGCCACCAGCGTCCAAGCAGACAATGCAGCTGCAAGTAGTAATAAAGATTCCATACCGAAGCATGATGTAGTACCAGCTCTTACAACCAGTGATACGGCATCAACACGCAGTTTGAGTTCATCCCAAGTAAGTTCAAAAGATGGGTTAGCAAGTGCAGTAGTCGCGAGTAACACGCCTCTTGACGCAACTATTGCAACCACCATCCGCGTAGATAGTACTACAAAGGAGAGTGATGGGGTAAAGCCTGTGTCTTCTGGTGTGACGGCTACAGACAGTATATCCAACGCATTAGAAACGAGTGTGAACACAGACACCAAGGTAATAAGCAGTACCATCACAGCAGAACAGAGCCCTGCATCAAAATCTACTCCATCCTGGCATTCGTACCTCGATAAACTAAGTAACCGCAACACTTCCACGGACAACACACAAGTAAGTAGCGAGTCTACTTCCTTAGCTATATCTCCTAGAAGTAATCCCGCACAAAGCGTGCGCAACACAGTTCCCGCTAATGCTATTGCAGAGAGTGTGCGACTTAAGGCAGCAGCTGCTGCGAGTACTCCAACAAGTAAAAGGAAGCCATCTATTGATGAGAGTGAAAAGATGTCACTACTAAGTGAGTTACGTGTTAAAGAACAGTTACTTGATCAAGAAATACGTAACCGCATTGTATTAGAAGCTAGGTTAGAAGAAACACGCGCTTTTTTACAAATATTATCTAGTCGTGGTACTGAAAAGAGTGATGGATACCGTCCTCGTAGTGCAACAGAAGAAATTAATAGCTTGGAGAAATCATTGCAAGGGTTGTACCTGTTCCCTGAGCTAGTGCAGTCACAAGGGAAGTCACAAGGGAAGTCGCAAGGGAAGGTGGAGTTGAAAGATAGCAGCCCATCCAACAAGCGATCGATCTCACCAGCTAGACCAAAGCCACAGCAACCAAGTAGGGATTCATCCCCGGTTCGAGTGACTAATAACGGTAACACTGTGCCAGTAGTTTCTATTGAACTAGATGATAGTGATGATGAGAGTGCTCATGCGGCGGGACCTGTCACTACTACCACTACCTCCACAATAACAGCTACTACAAGTAGTAACGACAGCAATACTAGTCCACAGCCACCGGCTTCTGCAAGGAAACGATCAATAATTGCGACATTATTTGGCTCCTTCTTAGCCTCAGCCACGAAAAGCAAGGCAACACAGTCAACAGTAACAAGTGAGCTCACCAAGGTATCCGTTGACACGCTAACTACTCTAACGAATGAAGTCCCACAAGAGATAGAAGTAAGTGACAATATCAGTGAAACCGTTGAGATACCGCAGACAACACGTGCTGAATCACCTCCTTCATCACCTGATGAAGACTTACAATTCAGTGTTCGCATGCTCTCAACAACCGCAAGAAACCAAGAAGTGTCACCTATAAGCCACCTTGTGTTCTCTCCAACACCATTGAAATCACCTACTATTGCATTCTCTTTTGCTGCTGATAAAGCACAAACGGAGACATTTTCTTACATTCAAATCTATTTTAAACCGTTTTTACAAGCCTATTTTTGTCACGAGTCTAACGTACATGACGCACCATATCACAGTGTTGATGCGCAAGAGCTAGTGCTTTGGACTACATACCAACTCTATGGGAAGCATGAGAACACTATCATTGCCTCGTCTATTCGCTTGAGTAGTATAGTAAAAGCTATTCATGAAAGTGCAAGTAAAAACAAGCAACAAACAGTGGTAATGAAGAAATTACGCAATATAACGGCTCCATCCCTAGAGCAAACCATGAGACAAGTACCTTCTACTGAGGATAGACGTGGTTATTCATCACCTAGTCATCGAGGACATAAGGATACCAGCTTATATAGTATCTTTAACTATGAGAAGTATAAGTGGATACTGCGTCAGGTGGTACCTGTTATAATGGACAAGAATGCAAGTACAGACGCAACTGTTGCCTCAGATCGGTATAACATGCTACTGAATATACTTAAACAGCATGTTGATACTACCTACACTATAGAGAAGAAGCTGAGTTACCAGGTGGTATTCATCCAGTCTCGTATTTGTATCTGCGGCTTTATACGCCCGCAGTGCAGTGTAGTGAGTGGAAGTAGTCATAGTGATTATGCCAGTAATAACCTGACTTCCATGTTGGATTTAACCCGGGAACGCGCTGGTTCTTCTTCTTCAATGACAAATAGAGTAGCATGCAAGCTATGGGGGGTTTTTATTACGGAGAGAGATATCCGTTATGTAAAAACTCACATATGGGATCGTAATTATGAGCAAATACGTCATATTTACTCTTTTTATACTGACGTACATGGCCCGCGTCATCTGGGCTCTGGCTTGAACGGCTACTTACTGTCTTATGAACGATGCCGTGAGATGTTGCATGATTTTGATGTGATACCATCAGTAGTTGATAACCACACTCTCTCGATATTATTCCAATCGTGTAAGATATGGGAGTGGAATATGGCTGCGATTGTTTATACTCACAACCACCAACACCCGAACCCAGTGATACTAGATGCATATTCTGCGCCGATACCCGAGGATATGCAAGGCTTTCAACCTCATTATCCAGATATAAATGATCACCAGAATGACTTCAACTTATCCGTTGGTAACTTTGCCTTAACATTAACTGGATTTATTGAGTTATTAACCCGAATAGGATGCAATAATGGTAAGTTATCAGCAGTACCTGCGGAGGCAATGAATATGCTTCTGCATATCATGAATCGTAGTAATGGCACGGCTAAGATGGCGAATGCCAACAGACGATCCGTGCAAGTCCGCAAGTTCGACGTAACCAAGTAACAACTCTCATATATTGTATTTATGTATATTAACCACTGTGTATTTGGGTTTCTCTTTGGTGCATAACCGCATTGTTTACCTGTATTGATAGCAGTATAATCAGTTGAGACTCTAATGAAATGACTCGATGACAAAGAGTTCACGAAATATCCTTAGAATTAGCTGTAGTGCACATACTTAAGCACATTCTAATGCTATTCAAGAATTCTTTGTACTTGAGTCACTAATACATTAGATTTGTTGTGGAAATGGAAAACCGTCTTCAAAACCTTCTGGATCTTGATGACTAATCTATTTCAAAACAAAGAAAGCTCTTTGCAAGTAGTAATTTACTTTTTTCTTGGTTAGAAGCCAACTATATTGATGCCTAGACTTTTCATCCTAGAGTCATCCATTCACCTTTTCCTTTTTGATAAAACTGATATGTTATTCGAATTATCAGATAAAATTAAGTTAGACATTTTGCATGATAATTAATGATATGTTTATTTATTTCTATAAACATGTAATCATCGTACAAAATATCCAGCTTAAATTTATCTGATAATTAAAACATTTCAGTTATATCAAATACAATAACAATAAGTTAACGATCAATAAATTCTTAATGAATAAGATAACTTGTTGCTAATGTAGACAAATTTATAACAGTTTCATATGGAAATCAATCATTCGGTGAGTTTATTAAAGAGGAAGAAGTTAAGGCGCCAAACGCTTCACTAACATCATCCTTGGATGCTTCCTTCTTCGTTGGTAATATATCAAAAATATATTGTTGGTAGAATATAACAATTTATGATATATTACCAACGAAGAAGGGAAGCATATAGTTATGTTATTGTTATATATACCACTATGAAGAGATGTGCGAGTTGGTGCAGAAAGAATTTAAATTAGATTATTCGATTAGATAATCTGTGTTTAATGCTTTGATACTACTTAACATTTCTCTTCGTTGAGTGAGTTATCACCACTCGCACTCTCTTCACTATTCCTCTTCGATCTCTCCAACTTTTGTTCCAGATGGAAATTGATCACCTAACGTTATCATACCAATAAGTGCGAGTTTATCTTTAGTTACACCAGACTCTGATAAACTCGCACTTATTGGTATGATAGCCGATCAATTTCCATCTGGAACAAAAGTTGTAGAGTTCGAAGTTCAATATATATGTTGGTTACTTAGAAAGTGGTAAAAGGAGACAAATATAGAGATGTTTTCTGAAATGCCCGCGGTCCACGCTTTTGCCGTTGAAAATTTTGTATAATTTTAAGAAAACACGTGATAGGTAGTTAGCTGATAACTACGCTACTCACGCTACCCCTCCAAGCCAAAGTTCTGTTGCTACAGCACACTTTCTTTCGTGTTTTTCTTGGTAAGGTACCGTTGAAAATTTAGAATATTAATGAATGATTATTTGATGTCAAAGAAAATAAATTTCAATAAATCTTTGTGTATCGACTGAAATAATAATATGCCAATATTAATTAAGATAAGATACCGCAGACCGCGGCTAGTGAGCAAGTTCCTTTTTTGAAAACATCCCTACCAAATCAGAAGGCTGGAAGGAAGTCCCTTCGGAAGAAAGATTGGAACTACCTCAGGATTCTTTGCTGTTGGTAACTAGATAGTTCAGAGTATTGTCAGTGTCGTATTGTAAGTAAAGTTTTACAATCAAAAACGAAATGAGTGATTAATGCATCATCATTATCTAATACTATTCATCTGCATCGCGATGTTATCTTCTATATACTCGTATTCTTTGAAAGCATTTCTTCGTCCTCGTGGCGCTGCACAGCAAGCTATACTACGCGAGAAACATGTACTGAAAGAATCATTCAAGAATCAAGTTTCATTGGTTCATCAATATTGGAAAGAGGCAATTAATGTACAAGTATCTTCAGCAGTTGTTGTAGATTGCACTGCTGGAAACGGTCATGATACTTTGTATTTATCTCAATTATTAGCCAAGACACCACTTGCTACGTATAAATTGTATTATATTGATATTAACCCGACAGCTATAATGAAAACAAAGGATTTATTAGTAAAAAATCAACAGAATTTAGTTAATTGTATCGGTATCACTGGCTCTCATGAAACATTTCCAAGTGAAATACAAGCCGAATCAGTGGATATAATGTGCTATAATCTAGGTTATATGCCTGGTAATATCGATGATTATCAAGATGGTAGTCGTCAGTGTACCAAGGGGAGCAGTACAACTATCTCGATAACGAACGGATTACAATTATTAAAGAAAGGTGGACTAATGACTATTATTGCTTATCGCGGACATGAAGCGGGACTCGAAGAGGAGATAGAAGTGAAGAAAATATTACAAAAATTAGATGCAACAAAATGGCGTGTAAGTCAAACTATGAATATATTAGTTGAAAATAGTCCGGTTGTATATTGTGTTTACCGGAGGAATAGAACACCACGAGGAAATAATATAACGTGAGCTACACGAGGCAGTAGCACATGAGAGGGTTGTATTCTCTGATAGGGAGAACAATGAGCATTCGTACCGATGCAAGCTTCAAGTACAAATAAAATATTGTTATAAACTGTTATAAATTGTGTCTAAGTACCTTACTATACAACAAGAGGCGTGGCTTATGACAGTCTATTGCTGCTGCAAGAATCTTATCCAAGATATACGTGGATGTGAAGGCAGCAAGAAGGGCGAATATCAAAGAACCGAATTTGCTAAGTTCAAACTACGCGATAAAGGCATATACTGTGCATTTCTCTGTCACTACCTCACTCGTTTTAGAAATGTCATATCTTAACTAAACACACACTCACTACCTCACCCGTGCAACGGCCGCGGCCTTGGTACAAGGTAAGCTCACGATGCAAAAAGGGAAGACCAAAATGACAGGTAGACTATGACTGAACTAAGTGTATTGAGGTAGAAATAATAGTCTAGTTTAACATGAGTGGGAAGCCTCTCACTAAAGCAACGTCTGATTTGGTGCGGGTTGTTGGTATTGATGATAATCATCATGAAAATATTGAAATAACAAATATAAATAGTCATGGTAGTGCTATATATGCTTATGACTCTATTCTCTTTATTAGTATCTATACTAACTCTCTTATTTAGGCAATATTACAACAAGTAATCAGACAAGTTGTGATAATATACGTGCTTTAAAGAAAGAAAATCATTTATTTCTGCGTGCTGCACTACAATTATTAGAAGAAAATGAAGTATTAAAAGGGACAAATTACGAGAAGAAAGACGATTCATCAGTTGATTTAGATATCATAAGATTTGGTAGGTTGAAAAAAGCTGCTCGAGGTGGTGCGTCATCATTCTCAGCTATTGCACCTTTATGGAAGTGGAAATATGTAGAGTTACGTCATGGTTCATTTATTTATGAAGGTTTGTTATTCACTGTTTATTCTTGTTTACTCACTTACTTATGCTTACTCGCTTGCAGATGATACCAGTTCAATGAATGTACCGTTCTTGAGAAATAAAACAGCAAATAGTAGTAAAAAAGTTATTAATTTATCTATAACAGCAGTATCTTGTCGGCCGTTTAAAATACGTACAACTCAAGGTACCGAAGCACTCACTCTTACTCACCTTACTCACCTACTCGCCTACTCACCTACTCACCTACTCACCTACTCACTCACCTGCTCACCTACTCACTCGACACTCACCTACTCACTCACTCTTACTCACTTACTCTTGCCCACTCTTACTCACTTACTCTTTCTCACTCTTGCCCACCATTACTCACTCGTCTTATCTCTGTAGGTGATTGTGTGTTTGAATTAACCTTATTTGGCGGCGCCCGTCGCTTGTTTATGGCGTCGTCGGTCTTGGAAAGGGATGCATGGGTGAGTGCCATTAAGATCGCCATGACTGGTACACTTGATTTTCTAAGTGATAATTATATAAAACCGGTAAAATTTGCAGCATTTTTATCAACGGCTATTAAAGGAAGTCAATATACGG
>JACCDO011282654.1_pt1 | contig 14687 bp, 7 predicted proteins | sample 7446101 | NCBI WGS metagenome assembly JACCDO01 (sample SAMN15323440, study PRJNA562643) | freshwater metagenome | isolation source: river surface water | place: USA:Blue River Watershed | collected 2017-08-16
AAAAGCACAAGTTTGCAATCACGCTGATGATGTCGCTTCGGCGAATATTACTTACATGGTTACTACTAGCGTGTGCGTCTCAAGCATTGCTGCGTTCCTTTCATCAACGAAAAGCTGCACATATTCGATGGAGCAGCAATGACATCAGCGAATATGATGATACCTTGCCTGAATCGGATATGTTAGCAGAGTTAAATAAATTAAAATTAGAAGCAAAATCGAAACAAGATGAATGGCTGAAACTAGAATTAATGGTACAAAAAATGTCAGAAGAGTTAAAATTTAAAGGAGTAAAATGCGTGATTGATTACGGCTTTCGCTCCAAAAGTCAAGGATCATCGAAAGGCACAATAGCACAAGATGGCTCGATGGTGCCTGAGAATGCATTTGTATTAGCTTTGGACACGTTTAAAATAAATTTATTAGAAATATTCAATTTAAACAAGAATGAAAATGATAACATTGATGACTACGTAATGAAATGCAGAGATCAGCTCAAGTTACTGACATTAAGTAACGAGGAAATATGGAAAAGAGAAGATTCTCGACCACCAGTGCGTGCTCCTTATATAATCAAGATCCCATACTACGTTCTGTGTCTTATGTTAGATAAGCTTTTTGATGGAAGACCATTAGATAGGTTCTTTTTCCTTGAAGTTGTTGCAAGAATGCCTTATTTTAGTTACATCACGCTGCTGCATGCATATGAGACTATTAACTGGTGGCGTAGAAGCGTTCAAAATAAACGAGTGCATTTTGCGGAGGAGTTCAATGAATATCACCATTTATTGATCTGGGAATCTTTGGGCGGAGATCAAAATTTCGCCGTTCGTTTCTTTGCGCAGCACTCTGCGATCGCGTATTTCTTCATATTGGTAGTGCTGTGGTTGTTCTCTCCTTCATTAGCTTACAACTTCAGTGAGCTCCTTGAATCTCATGCTGTCGACACATATGGACAATTTCTTGATGAAAACGAGGAGATTTTGAAAAAGTTGCCAGCGCCCACGATAGCACAGCAGTATTATGAGAGCCCAGGTACTCACTTACTTACTCACTCACTTACTCACTCACTCACTCACTCACTTACTCACTCACTCACTCACTCACTCACTCACTTACTCACTCACTCACTTACTTACTCACTTACACTTACTTACTCGCTTACTCACTCATAGATCGTTATATCTTTGATGAATTCCAAACGCAGGTGAAGGCAGGGACTCGACAGCCAGTTATAAATAATTTGTATGACGTGGTCCGTAACGTTGTAGAGGATGAACGTCAGCATGTGTTAACTATGCGAGCTTGTCAAGATCCCGTGGTTGCAGTCAAGAGTCCCAACACCGAGGCTTCTCTGTTAATAACAACAGCTATTGCAACGGCGATAACTTACTACCTAGATGGTAGCACTGGTGACACGGATTTTATTGATGTTTTCAATAACGTTATCGTTGGACTTGGCAATTCCAATGTGCCCGCGGCGGTGTCGGAGTTAGGCGAGAGCATTGACAGTTCCGTTGACATTGGCAATGAGCTAGTCGGCGCTGGACAGCTATCACTATTGGTGTGGATAGAGCAAGTAGTGGCATATATTGTAAAATTTTTGAAATATTTTGTTTAAATAAAAAAATCCATCTAACGGCTATATGTCTACGACGTGTCCTTTCCTGTCTTGATCATGTCCTCGAGCACGGCCTCTGGCGGGCGATAAAGATGCGGTAAAAACGACGCTTGAAACTTGTTTATACTATATACTGGCTTCCCAATATTCTTCTCGCATACTTTTATCCGCGTGCCGTATTGACGCATGATATTCGCGTCTTTAAGAACACGATCAAAGCCAATTCCAATTCCAAATCGCTCACCTAACTGTCTACTTTGTTCTAAGGTAACGGCCATACCGGTGCGATCCTTGCCACTTTTACAAAATGTAACGCGGCAACCATTCAACATGAGACATATTCGCTCGATTTCCATCAACATTTCAACGTTTTTGGTGCCAAAGTTAGCGTTGCGTATGAGCTCACTCAGGTCCTGTATCAAGGGATGGGTGTGGCTTTGGCGGCTGCCACCTGATTTGCCGTTATCACCGCTGTCGCCACTTACGCGATTGATTGGTTGACTTTTGTGGCAGTAATTGTTCAAGTACTTCAGTCCGCGTATGTTGGTGGTGTGTTGAATATATATAGCATCAGCACTGAAGGTACTGGCAGTTGATTGAACTAAATCAATACCTTGTGTGAACAAAATTGGTTTGATCTTAATCACTACCTTGTTGCTCTCACCTGAGGGAGTGTAGCAGGGAGGCAGCGCTGCCAAGGCAGCTTTGGACAACTGTAAATTGATTTCACGGCCATTTATCTCAACGTTACTCAACCTAATAACACTTGTCTCATGACTTTCCTGCTTCACTTCCGTTATAACAATGCGGTAAAGTCTGAGGGTTTCGATCGCACTGATGGTGTCCTCCAACATAGCTCGCTCATTGCCGATGACAGACAGCAAGCCTTCGAATACGATCAAGAAGCCATATTCCAACCATCGCTCAGCTGTTCCAGGCAGAATGTAACCCTCTGCCACTAGCGACAGCTTCATCAAGAAGCAGTTGATGGCGGTGTTCACTACTTGTGCAACAGAAAACAAACGTCGATGACCAATATTCAACAATAAAGTCTCGTATTGCAACACTTTGCTTCCTATGTCCTCGAGTAGTTTGTGCGCGTTGCTGTTAGGCTGCAAGCCGATCTCCTCCTTCCTTGCCTCGTTATCGCGCACAAGTTTATTAAAATCATCAATTTGTTTATGTAACAACAGCTTCATGTTCAAGAGGTCGTTCTCCATCTGATACAAGCCACCTTTCTTGTAGCCCAGCCCATGCGAGGCATAGCAACCAGATGTGACCGAGTCCAGCACAACGATAGGCTTGTTATGGTTGTCTTGGTCGTAGCTACGCACGACTGATATCTGGTACTGCAGATTCACTGGTAACGCCTGCACCGGCTTCTGCTTCTTCAGCGCGGACTCTCTTATAGTAATGCTCTGGGCGATAAATTTATTCTCTAACTCACTAATACAAGTGTTTACATCTGATATAAGATTATCCAGCGCTGAAATGTGGTAATCGATCCAGTCCAACGGATAGGGGTAGTCCAGCCGCGGCACAATGGCTTCGCCTTCTTGATACAACGACTTGCTGTTGATATCAGTGAAATTATCAAAGATGGTTGTACCTGCACTACCAGCTCGCTGTGTTCTTGTCGCGGAATTACTCGAATCTCCTCCGCCACTAGCGGCACTTGCATTATCTACAAGAATATGGTTGTATGCGTTAGTACCGTGGACATCGATCGGGGCGAAGGAAGCCAACGGATCTACACCTGTTAGTCCCACATGCCAAAGCCATTCATAAGATTTTGCGATAACTTCCTCATAACTCAATGTTCCAAGCAACTGATCTAACTCGGCGCTATTTGTTACACTGCATCGCTTGGGGTTGGTGTAACTGCCATCATCGTTGTGCTCAAACACAGCTGTTCGCCCCATGGTGTGTGCCGCGCGTCCCGTGTTGGATGCAATTGTAGAACTGCCGCTGCTTTTCTTCAGAGGATTCGATTGCATGAACTCGTTTTGGATTATTTGCATCGTTTCCTCTTCAATAACAATGTGGACACAGACTTGTATATCAATATGTCGGTTAACTATGCTGTCATTAGCTACGTTACCCACCCCCGTGACGGAATCTAGTCCAGTATCGATGCACTCCATAGGCACCACCACGTCCCTATTGATATTGGTTAGGATGATAGATCCGTTGGCATCACTCAACGGAATGGTGCAAGTTCCTTTCAAGTACGAGGTGCTCCCTAGCAGCGCCACCTCCTCCAAGTACAGATTCAGCCTTATCACCGTGCCTTCGATGCTAGGAATATATTTACAAAAATAATTTTTCTCGATTCCACTGGCGGTTGTGCTGCAATTCAGCTTGACTAAACGAATGTTGTTGGTGGGGTTAACACTGTAGTTAGTGCTGGATTTCAAGGACAAAATACTGTTTTTGTTGCTGCCGTATGACGGCTCGTACGTGTGGTACTCGGTGTTGGTGCGCCCGATAAATGTGTCCAGCGGCTTATCGGCCTCATGAAGGACGACTTCTACGTATGTTGATGGCGCTTTTTCCTTTTCTTTTGAGTTGGAGTCCTTATTAGCTGCTGCAAGGGATATATTTTTATTTGTTGGGTTATTTTGTGTTCGTGGATTGATACCAACGGTAACATTATCCGAACCATACAACTGACCAATTGACATCCTTTCGTTCTCGACTTTGTCATCAATACTGACGCTTTTAACGCATATCTTCAGCTCCTTCCAGCCATAGCTAAATGCCTCCTTGTTGTCGAGGAATTTACTTTGTCTCAACCGTTCCAACACACGTCGTCGACGCCACGCATGGACTGATTTGGTTAATATTGGAATGAAATTCTTGAGCAATGACATGGATATCTTCGCAAACAACCTTGGTTCAATCGTTAACTCGTCAACGTCAATCATGGGATAAGTATAGTCCTCGGGATTATAAAATGAATAACTTTGTTGCAATGGATTATGAGCTTTCGATTCCGCACCACAAAGGAATGGCAAAGATGCATTACTATACAATACCAACGGCAGTAAGTCACGCTTTTGAATATAAATGTGACTACCATAGCAATACTCAGAGGTCATAATATCAGTAATTACGTCCGATGATGACTGTAATATACTCTTTAAATTAAATAAACTACCACATAAGACTACATCTTTTCCGTTGGTTTTATTACTTGAATAATACACATTCACTCGAATGTTATAGTCCAGTTCTTCTGAATACTTAATTGTACAAACTAAAGAAGGAAATATATCAATATTATTTTCCATAACTTCACTTTGATAGATAATCTCGTACTCAAAAGTAGTTGGTCTTCCACCTGGTTTAAACCCTTCACTTTTAGATATTTGGATATATCTTTTCTCATGTTTGCTTGCAACATCAGCGCCTGTGCTTATGCTGATGGCTTTACGGAATAAATTAGACATGACGCCTATTGATCCCATACCAGGGAACACTACTGACGAGTCCACCTGCAAACCGAAACAGCGTACCAGTAATAGCACACTTTGCGCCATTCTTTATACAATGATACCCAATCCAACAAATTTAAGGTAACTACCTAGCACTTCTGCACGCAACTTTCAAACCAAGTAAGGATTTTTTTGATTTCCGGACTTCGGTAGTCTTACCGGTATTCAGTAGGCCCTCAAATTGACAGTTAACTGCTCCTTTACCGCGTGGTGAGCGGTAGAATAGGGCGCGACGCGACTGTTACTTCATAAGTTTACAAATATAAAATTTACCTCTTACAATTTTACAATTTATATACTATTTGGCTTCATAACCACAGTTCTGTGACTATGTGTTGCACAAGGCGATTATGGGGACTAGCAGCAGGAAAATTCCCATCTGCTCATCCTTTTTTGTCGCTTAATCGATAACGGATTGGGCGAATACAAATTCGAACTCGTAGATGGGTTGAAACCAGTAATTTTGCCTTCTTCGAGCAAACTATACATCAAGTCAACAATTGTATCAATGCATTGGAACGTATAATCAATGTAACATGTTTCATCTGAACCATGAGATGAACCATGAGATGAAACGTGCTACGTCGACTATATATTCCAATCCATTGATACAAATGTTGACTTTATGTATAATTTGAAGAATGATCACACGAGCACGACCGTAACGAACCATCTAGGGACTGCACTCCTAATGGTGGAAAACTCTGCATTTCCATTACGCAGATAACAGAAGTGTAACGACCACATCCAACACCGGAAGCAGTTGAGTTATGCGAATATTCTTAGTGTTGATTGAATCGCGGTTTTACACACTGGACAGCATGCGTTTCTCCTTGCACCAACAGCCATATGTTGCTCGATACAAGCTTTGCAGTAACAATGACCACAAGGAACGAGGGCTACTGCGTTTGTCATCGTGGATTCTAGACATATAGGACACTCACTGTTTTGCGATGTGCTAGTGGAAGGTGGCGGAGTATTCCCATTGCCAGTGTGACTAGGAGGTTTTGTGACGTATCGATACAAATAGACGAGTCCCACGACTCCGGTGGCTCCTAACCCAATAAATGATAACTTTTTACACATTTTTTCAACTGAGATGTAACTAACAATTGATTCCTCGTAAAATTTAATTAAATCAGGAAAGTGAACAGATCTGAACATGATTAAACCAACGAGTGGATGCGGACTCAGATAAAATTTCCCGTCCGAATCAATGCTTAAATTACCGATTATACTACAGTTTAAGAAAGTTGGAACAATATATTGAACAGCTTTCCTAAAGGTGCCTGACCAGTAGTCATCGTAGGTATGGTCCTGACGTGACAAATCAAACTCATCAGAGCGAATGAATGAACCATGATGCACAGCCTTCGGAGCTATTATATCTAAACCTTTATTACGCATCGCTTTCAATTTGAGTAATTTCTTTCTAACACTTCTTGGTAGTTCGTTCAATTGAGGAAGTAATTCTAATGTCACCAGATCTTGTAGCTCTTTACTAACGTGAATGTCACTGAGATGCAAATTAAGAACTTTATTATTCTTAGTTGACTCATCGTGTCTTTGTGAGTTACCACGAGAAGACAATATCATGGGTGCTGTTTTGATTGAGTTTATATTAAATTTATTAATATCATCGAGTATTTTACCATTACGTCTACTGTATTGAATATCTTCTATCGCTAGCGCTGTTGAATCTTCAACAAATTTATCGCCATACTTCAAATATCTAATTTCACCATCCTTAAAACGTGGTGCTAGATATCCTGTCACACATACTAATTTAGGCACTGTTACTTCCGACAGTATTTTATTCGCATTCTGTTGCGTAATATCAATTTCAACTGCATTTTGAAATACTTTTACATATTCCTTTGCTTCCTCTCCTGTTGTATAGCTTGCATACATAGCAACATAGTTAAGAACAGTAAAACCTAATGTCGCATAAAATGACCAACTTAAAGCCTCGTCTATAGGGTCACTCATTTCGTCTCATGGATGTCTCACTGAGACTCACTCTTGGAAGCTGCACCCAGCATTTTCTACACCGGTACCATACTATTTCCACAGCCTCTATATAATGTTAGTAAAAGGAAAAAGAATTAAATAGCTATCAAAGTCACAAGGTACTATGAATTTCTCGCTGCCTGCGGCTTTAGTGTGCAGAAATGGCTGCTTTAACAGACTTTTCTTGTCGCAGTTGGGCCGGTATTATCTTCATTTTTTGGCAAATGGAAACCAATATAAAAACTTGTTGCAGTGCTTGTCGGGTTCCCGCTTCACTGACTACTCGCTCACCAATGGATGAGGACTGGGACGATTTCACAGCTGCACCCATTGTCCCCGCGACAGTTCAAGCTGATTCCAATTTAGCAAATGAAAATATAGTAAATGAGGACGAGTGGAATGGCTTCGAAACTAGTAACAGTGCATCAATAGCAGCACCAGAATTAGTACAGGTTAGTATTGAAGATGAAGTAGAGCCAGTCATGGTTAGTACGAATATTGTTAATAACAGCGCAGCAACAGCGAATGACGATGATGGCTGGAATGGCTTCGAAATAAGTAACAGTACTTTAGTTACACCCTCCGTCGCACAGGTAAGTATTGAAGATGCAGTAGAGCCAGTAGCTGTTAACGTGAGTATCGATAATGTCAGCGCAAGCACAGCGAATGATGATGGCTGGAATGGCTTCGAAATTAGTAACAGTATAACTGTACCAGTAGTAGCTTCGGTGAGTATTGAAGATGAAGTAGAGCCAGTCGCGGCCATCGCAAGTATCGATAATATTGAATCAACAACAGCGAATGACAACAATGGTTGGAATGGTTCTGATAGCGTTAGTAATAATGCGCCATTAGTAGCTTCGGTGAGTATTGAAGATGAAGTGGAACCAGTAGTAAGCAGCGCGAGTATCGATAATATTGGGTCTACAATAGTGAATGACGATGGCTGGAATGGCTCTGAAAGCGTTAGTACTAATGCACCAGAAGTAGCGCAGGTGAGTATCGAAAGTGAAATAGAGCCAGTTGTGGTCAGCGCAAGTATTGATAATATTAGCTCAACAACAGTTAATGACGACGATTGCTGGAATGGCTTTGAAAGCGTTAGTGATAATGTACCAGTAGTAGATTCGGTGAGTATCGAAAGTGAAGTAGAGCCAGTCTTGGTTGCTAGTACGAATGTCGTCGTTACAACGACAGTTAATGATGATGACTTCGTTTGCGTTAGTAATAGTGATAGTGGATCAGTTACGCTCGCAGTAGCACAGGTTAGTATTGAAGATGAATTAGAGCCAGTAGTTGTCAGTGCGAGTATCGATGATATCGGCGTGAGTATAGCTAACGATGATGGCTGGAATGGCTTCGAAAATAGTACGTCAGTAGCAACACCAGAATTAGCACAGGTGAGCATTGAAGATGAAGTGGAACCAGTAGTGGTTAGTGCGAGTATCAATGATATCGGTACAAGCGCAACAAATCACGATGAATGGAACGGCTTTGATAGCGGTAGTAATAATGCACCAGTAGTAGCTTCGGTGAGTATTGAAGATGAAGTGGAACCAGTAATAAGTAGCACAACAACAGCGAGTGACGATGGCTGGAATGGCTCTGAAAGCGTTAGTAATAATGCACCAGAAGTAGCGCAGGTGAGTATCGAAAGTGAGGTAGAACCAGTAGTAAGCAGCGCGAGTATCGATGATGTTGGATCAACAACAGTTAATGACGACGATGGCTGGAATGACTTCGAAAGCGTAAGTAATAATGCGCCAGAAGTAGCACAGGTGAGTATTGAAGTAGAAGTAGAGCCAGTCGTAGTCAGTGCAAGTACTGCCAATAATGTTGATGCATCTGGGAACGACGACGAATGGACTGCTCTATCAGTTACAAAAGACTCCGTCGCAACAAACGATTCAACAGAACCAAATAGTGATATCAACAACTCAGCACTTCCCGAAACTAGTAACGCTATTGACACACTGAAGGGCGACGTCGCGAATGAAAATTTTGTCGGCGGAGATGACGATGACGATGAATGGGCTGATTTTGAGACCGCGCCTGTTGAAGAATCTTCCAATGTTTCTGTCAATGAAGTTGGAATCGATTCAAATGCATCAAATTCTGTTATCCACGGCGATACCGCGTTGTCAACACCTACTCCTCCCGCTTTTGTCAATCCAACCTTGTCTTCGGATGCTGAAAGCGCTGAAATAAATGCCTTGAAAAAGCTTGGCGTCAATTGCAACTTTGACACGAAGCAGTACATGTCGATACGCGAGTTGATCGCTCCATTGTATCTCTCGCAAGTCTCTGGTACCTCAAGCAATAACGGCATTTGTATTAACACTGAACGCACCAATGACATAAATAATCATAGAAATATTGCAGTCGATTTACGTAGTAGTGAATTGCCAAAGCTCATCACAGACAAGAGCACAATAGAATACATAAGCCATATCGTCGCCACAACAATTCCATCGGATGCGCTGCCGTTATCACAAATTGAAATGCCAGTTTCATCACACACCCGAAGAACCTCTGTATCAATAGAGGGCTTGCTATTAACCCCTTTAAGCAGCCCCAGAATGGCGGGAAAGTATGACACCGCGAATAAAAATGCTACGAATAGCAACGATGAATTAGATATCACCGCCGACTTCCTAGTGTCACATTTAAGCACGAGCCAAAGTAGCAAGACAGGTAGCAGCGATGAGTACGACATGTCGTACATGGAAACCAGCCACAGCACCGGAAGCTCTCACTCGCCAAGCAGATCCACGAATAATAGTACCAAAAGTAGCGTGACTAATGAGTCACACACCAATAGCGCAGTTGAAGCATTTCTGAAATCAATTCCTGATTTCTCTTTCATGCTGCGTTGATCGTCTGCGGGACGCCAGAGGATATTTGTTGTTTGTATATACTTTAATGGGTCAATCCATATCATCACATTGTTAACGGACGGATCCGAACACACACACCGGTACTGCTTAACGGTTGTGCGAAACATCTTCGCCCAACAAGAAGCTTTTGCACCAGATTGTAGTGTGAACCTAGATAATTACGACGCTATTTTCTTGCTGATCCACCCTAATTGATCTCTTAATAATTGTTAGAAGAAAGAAATGGATTTGTATGAGGAGTTGTCGGATATGTCGCATTTACTTATGCAATTAGAGGATAACATGACACCTTCGTCGTATATTCCCGTGGCTTACAACGAAGAATTGACGGCGCTTAATAGCCTCCGATCTAGCAAGCGTTTTGTGAAAAACTTAAGAGGAAAAGCGAATTCAAATCCTTTATTTCCAGTTATACCTACTCGTACTAGCGATTTAGTAAACTCTAATTGCGTTGTATATAACGTTAATATAATCGAAGAGAAGGAGAAAGAGAAAGAGGAAGCGAGGAGAAATATATTATATAATAGTTATAAGATCAAGAAAGGTAAAATGAAGAAGAAGAAATATGAAGATCTTACTGCTAGAGAGCGAGCTCATTACGTACCAGAACCAGTTATCACTAAAGTTGTTCCTAGACTTGACGCTGATGGTGTACCAATATTCATGAAGAATTCTTCACATAAGCAACACTTAATTGATTTGCAAATCGAATTAGAGAGGAAAGAGGCGATGGAAATGGAAAGACGAAAATTACTAGGTGATCGCCAATTCAATTTATATGATAAAGATGGTGTTAAATTTATGTATGACTACAACGGCAAGAAGTTGCGCGAAGATAAATACAAGCCAAACCAAAGAAGACCGACTTCAGCGCCAGCTAAAGTTGTCAATAGTGCTGTCTTTAAAGGTAATATATTGAAGAAAACGACTGATCACTTGGAGCATAACAAAACTCTGGATATAGTCGGTTCTGCCAAGATCCACTGGGAGCCAGGGCTACTGCCGTTCACTACATTTAGAAGGAAAAATGCGTTCAATAATTCACAAAGTAAAGCGGTATTACCCATGCACTACGTCCGCTACTGGCCGGAGTACCAGGTTTTGGAGGATTTGGATGTTGTTGTTACTATTGAATACTGCGACGGTTGCGAGAATCACGAGTACTTTTGCCGCCATAACGAGGGGAAGTATCTAGCAGTAACTAATGCTATAGCAGCGACTATAACTGAAAAGTTCAGTAAGTATAGATGTCGGTACACCTGTATTGTGAAGCCCATCTCTGAAAGTGGTAATATAGTGCCAAGTTTGAGTCAAAAATCCAACATGGATAACTCGATGCATTCTAATGTGAAAGTATCGCAGCTCGTGTTGCAGCAGCAGTTATTGTCTGTTGACTACACCGTCAGATATGGCGCAATGGAGATACAAATTGCTATCCTTAAAGACTACGTTCCCATCAAACATGTTCTCTTCTCGAAGCTGTTGCACGGCAAGTGGCCCACGAAAGTGTTAATAAACAAGGTTCTTAGTAAGTTCATTGCTGAATTTCAACTCGATGAGTTAAAGGAGCCAATGAAATTTAATGAAACTATGGTTACAACGGCTATTACCGTTGCTCCACCCTCGCCGAAGGAGGGATCTGCGGCTAACACGGCTATCGCTGCATCTACAACTCCTGCTATAAACTGGATATTTGATGGACGATATAAACCGTTTATAGTAAAGGAAGACGAAGCAGAAGCACAGCCTCATTTCACTTATTTAACTAACGAGTTTATGCACTCAGAAGATGTGAAGAATGCAGCAGTAGCGCACAATAATGAAGTTTTGGAGAAAGCAAAGGAACAAGAGCGTATTGACGCAGAGAGATTAGAGCAAGAGCGTCTTGAAAGGGTGAGAGCTGAGGAGGAGAAGCATGAAAATGAGAGACGTGAGAGGGAAAAACTTGAAATTGAACGGCTCGAAAAAGAAAGACTGGAGAAAGAGAAACATGAAAAGGAGAGAGCTGAGAAGGAGAGAGCTGAGAAGGAAAGACACGAGAAGGAGAGACACGAGAAGGAGAGAGTCGAGCAAGAGAAAGCTATGCAAGAGATACTATATAAGGAACGACTTGAGAAAGAGAGAGCGGAGACGGAGAGTATTGAGAAAGTGAGAGCTGAACAAGAGAGACTAGACAAAGAGATAGCGGAGAAGGAAAGGGCGGAGAAGGAGAGAGTGGAGAAGGAAAAATCTGAGAAGGAGAGAGTGGAGAAGGAAAGGGCGGAGAAGGAGAGAGTGGACAAAGAAAGAGCTGAGCAAGAGAGAGCTGAACAAGAGAGACTAGACAAAGAAAGGGCGGAGAAGGAAAGAGCTGAGAAGGAGAGAGCTGAGCAAGAGAGAGCTGAGAAGGAGAGAGCTGAGAAGGAGAGAGCTGAGCAAGAGAGAGCTGAGCAAGAGAGAGCGGAGAAAGAGAGAGCAGAAAAGGAAAGAACTGAGCAAGAGTCTGAACAAATCACCGCAAAGGCAGCAGAAACTAAAATCAGTCCTGATGCTATAATCAACGAGATCAAGAACATAGTAGAGTTTAATGACATATATGCGGAAGCAGACAGTACTGATGATATTCTGCCCGACGATGACAAGAACGACGACAATTTCTTCAATGCCGCCTTTGGCTTAGAACCCTTAATACCTGAAACAGACGAGGGATACCTCGACGACTGGCTGGATGAAGAAGAAGACGCGGTCGATAACGATGGCTTTGACGAATGAATGTTTAAAATTATATACATAGTTGTTATTAATTATATTTCTGTTTGTCCTCGCGGTTGGTGGGTTTATTTTGTGTCAATTAATGACGATAAATTGCTTGAATTTCTTCTTTGTCTCTTCATTATAGCATCTTGTACATGGGTGAATAGGGGCGATCTAGGCATGCTTCGGTGTAAATATGGCGATCGAACTTTAACAATATTGGCAATATTTGGGTGAATTGGAATTGCTATCAACTCTTTAGGCTGTTCCACGACCTCGTCAGCGTCGAGGCACATCACATCTAGGTTATTATCACTAAAAGTTATAGTTAAATTTTCAATATCTACAGCTTCTTCATCATCTAGTTCAATATACACGTTTTCATCAATATCAATGCACTCATTAGTGCGCTTCACCTCTTCCGTCTCTTCCCACCACTTCAACACACTCATTGGACCGTGAGAGCTGTAACATAACGAGTTTTGATTGGTATAGTTATAACGGACAGTTGTAATTGCATTTTCATCGATTTGGTCCAAGTCAAACAAGCCGTACATACTATCTGAGTTCTCTGGCATCACGTCAACATCCAATGTCAACGTCTTGCTGCCAGTCATCGATGGTTTCATGTATGTTGTGCGAGCCCAAAAGGTATCATGATCATCTTCTTGGTCATCATCTTGAGACGAGGAACCAAAGATAAAGTCAGGGATTAATGGGGCGTCTATCTCCATAGTGATGCAAGATCCTTCGTTCATAATACATGAGTCAATGTAGGTGTCGTCTAAGTCGGTGTGGACGAATGATGAGTAGTCAAGCCTTGGTGATCGGACGCAGGAATCTAATGGAGTTTCCTCTAAATAATTCATACGCGATGATGGTGGCGCAGACGCCAAGGTAGATCTAGCGCTAGTGCGACTGGATGTGACGGTGCGACCACTTCCATGGTCATGCATCATGTGATCATATGAGGCTTGATTGATGATATTCAATGAGTCCATGTTTAATAATGATGCAGTTCTTTCACGTATAGCTGATAGATTCAGAGTTGGGATCAATGGGTGTGTGGTCTTTCTCTTGGTACATGGCTCCTCCTCGTCATCGATCATTGAGGTGTCATCCAATTTACCAAATCGATGAGCAGCGTGCCAACGATTTTTTACTGCATTATCTGTTCTACCAGGTAACATTTTAGTAATTTTGGCCCAACAGTTGCCGTGAATTGCCTGCATTTGGGCGATTATCAAGTCTTCTTCTGGGGTCCATTCGCCTTTCTTAATACCATCTTGTAAGTGATTGTGCCATCGTTCACGGCACTGTTTACCAGAACGAGTTTCCATCTTGTCGGATATTTCGATCCAATTGGCTACTCCTAATTCCTTGACAAATCCACGTAATTTCTCATCTTCTTCATTGGACCACGGACGTTTGGCACCTAAAATTAATGAAATAATAAGTAAAATACGCAATAAAGTTACGTTGGATAGAGGAGCAGTATATAGCAATGTTTTGAAGGTCTAAATGCCCCCAAAACGACAAGAATCTTGTCATGGGATCAAGTGAATGCTTAAAATCAATAATATTTGCAAGTTTAACCAGTTATCGCATCATAACAACGACACTTGCAATAGGTACGTTGTATCAGCGATAAGCGAAGTCAAAGTATGATCAAATATACAGATTTCAATGCAAACAAAGCATATTACCATCCCAAACTATCTATATGTTCGATTTAATAGAGAAAAATCGCCAATTTACATTGGTTTCTAGAAATAAATGCTACTTCAATGCCCACATACAAGCTCAGCATAGAGGACACAATATAGAAACATTTTAATGATGAAATTGGAGAAAATTGCATACCTTTGCTTGTAGCGAACAACGATTGACTCATTTTCACTGACATTTCTTAATTTTCTTGCTTTCTTT
>JACCDO012387067.1_pt1 | contig 14686 bp, 15 predicted proteins | sample 7446101 | NCBI WGS metagenome assembly JACCDO01 (sample SAMN15323440, study PRJNA562643) | freshwater metagenome | isolation source: river surface water | place: USA:Blue River Watershed | collected 2017-08-16
AGTTCCGCAAGCGATTGCTAAGGCTGTTGAAGAAGCGAAGAAGTCCTTCTTCAAAGTCCCACGTATCCAAGGAACAATTCCTCACCCAGTACAAGGTGAAGATGCAGCCGGTGTAGTTCTGCTTCGCCCCGCAGCTCCTGGTACCGGTGTTATTGCTGGTGGCCCAGTCCGTGCAGTTCTTGAGTGCGCAGGAATCACTGATGTTCTAACAAAGTCTCTCGGATCAAATAATCCGATCAATATGGTCCACGCAACTGCAACAGCGCTAAAGAATCTCGAAGATCCTGCTGCGATTGCTGCACGTCGTGGTCTTCCACTTGAGCGCGTTGCTCCCGCAGCAATCATCCGCGCTATGACAACAACGGCAGGTGCGTAATGCCACGTTTGAAAGTAACCCAAGTTCGTTCCAAAGTTGGCAACGCCCCAGACCAGCGCGAAACTCTTCGCTCACTTGGTTTGAAGCGTGTCGGTGATGTCGTTGTTAAAGAAGATCGTCCGGAAATTCGTGGCATGGTCTACAACGTCCGTCATCTCATCAAAGTTGAGGAGGTCGAGTAATGGTGCTTAAGGCGCATCATCTCCGTCCAGCACCAGGTGCTAAGAAGGAGAAGACTCGTAAGGGTCGCGGTGAAGGTTCTAAAGGAAAGACCTCAGGTCGTGGTGGAAAAGGAACGCGTGCTCGTAACGTTGTTCGCGCTGGTTTCGAAGGTGGCGCAATGCCGCTCGTACAGCGACTTCCAAAACTCCGTGGTTTTAAAAACCCAGAAAAAATTGAGTACCAAGCCGTCAACGTCTCAACTATCAATGCGCTTTTCCCAAAGGGTGGCGATGTAAGCGTTGAGGATCTCTACAAAGTTGGCGCTGCGCGCGCTGGCCACCCAGTAAAGGTCCTTGGAAATGGCGATATCTCCGTTAAGGTAAATGTCTCCGCACATAGCTTCTCTTCATCAGCATCTGAAAAGATCGCTGCTGCAGGTGGAAGCGTAAAAACGCTATAGATTAAGAACTAGATCGAAAACTAGATCGAGGAGAAGAAAGTGTTGCTATCAGTATTTGGTAAGGCATTCAAAACGCCTGACCTACGTCGCAAGATCTTCTTCACTCTTTCAATCATGGCGCTCTTCCGTTTTGGATCTGTCGTCCCAACTCCTGGCGTTTCATATGTAGCGGTCCAAAAGTGTCTCGCTAACGTTGATACTGGCGGATTGTTGGGGCTAGTAAATCTATTTAGCGGTGGTGCTTTACTACAGCTCTCGGTCTTCGCACTTGGAATCATGCCTTACATCACGGCATCGATCATCGTCCAACTTCTAACCGTCGTAATCCCAAGGTTTGATGCGCTGAAGAAAGAAGGACAATCCGGAACTGCGAAACTCACTCAATACACTCGTTATCTAACGATTGGTCTAGCGATCCTACAAACCTCAGGTTTGATCGCAGTCGCTCGTACCCCAGGACGTTTAATCCAGGGATGTAACGAAAACATCATTCCTGATACTTCTTGGATAAGAATTCTTACGATGGTTGTTGTCATGACCGCCGGAACATCGGTTGTTATGTGGCTCGGTGAATTGATTACCGACCGCGGCGTTGGCAACGGTATGTCGATCTTGATCTTCACTTCAATTGCGGCAACCTTCCCATCACAACTCTGGGCGATCCGCTTGGCTCGTGGCTGGTTCACCTTCGCATTCATCATGGCAGTCGGTGTTCTCATCGTTGCTGCGGTTGTCTTCGTTGAACAATCCCAGCGCCGTATCCCAGTTCAATATGCCAAGAAGCAGATCGGTCGCCGTGAATACGGTGGCACCACTACCTATATTCCAATCAAGGTAAACCAATCAGGCGTTATCCCTGTCATTTTTGCCTCTTCACTTCTCTATATTCCATCGCTAGTTGCTAACTTCACCAACTCACAAGCCCCATGGGCAGTATGGATTAGCACAAATTTCGTAACGGGCGATCACCCGATTTATATCGCCGCCTACGCGCTATTGATCATCTTCTTCGCATACTTCTATGTTGCGATCACCTTCAACCCAGAAGAGACCGCTGAGAATATGCGTAAGTACGGTGGCTTTATTCCTGGTATTCGTGCCGGTAAGCCCACAAGTGATTATCTCCAATACGTTCTAACTCGTATCACCGCACCTGGTTCGCTCTATCTAGCTTTAGTTGCAATCATCCCAATCATCGCGTTGATTCTCTTCGGAGCATCTCAACAATTCCCATTCGGTGGAACGGCGATCTTGATTATCGTCGGCGTTGGTCTTGATACTGCTAAACAGATCGAGTCCCAGCTGCAACAGCGTTCATACGAGGGATTCCTCCGCTAATGCGCTTAGTCCTGGTTGGACCACCAGGTGCAGGAAAAGGAACGCAAGCAGCTCTCCTCGCCGGTCATTACAAGATTCCACATATCTCAACCGGTGACATCTTCCGTGCGAATTTGAAATCTGGAACCGAACTTGGCCTTCAGGCAAAGAGTTACATGGATAAAGGCGAGTTGGTCCCGGATTCAGTAACAAATGCAATGGTGAAAGATCGCCTAACTCATGGCGATACCGAGAATGGATTTTTACTCGATGGCTTTCCGCGCAATGTCGCTCAAGCCGAAGTTCTCCGCGCATTCTTAGGAGAACGCTCACGACCACTTGATGCGGTAGTTGAGTTCTCAATTGATAGCAACGAGATCATCAAACGTCTTTCTAGCCGTCGTACCTGTAAAGCTTGCGGAAAGATCTTCGCCGCTCACCTTGATAAATGTGATGCATGCGGTGGCGAGCTCTACCAACGCGACGACGATAAGGAAGATGTAATTGCCCGGCGCCTTGAGGTCTATGCCGAACAGACCGCCCCAATCGTCACTTTCTATCGCGGAGAAGGGCTTTTAATAACGATTTCTGCGCTAGGCGATGTCAGCGCAATCACCGATAACGTGATTCGCGCGCTGAATTCAAAGGTAAATTAAATTATGGCGATCCAGATAAAGACTTTGGATCAGCTAAAGACGATGCGTCGTGCCGGACTACTCGTTCGAAGCACGCTTGATCTAATAAAGTCACAAATCAAGGCAGGAATTACTACAAGCGCTCTTGATGCAATCGCAGAAGCAAATATCAAGCGTGGTGGTGGAACATCAAACTTCAAGGGCTATCACGGATTTCCGGCAACAATCTGTGTCTCTATCAATGATGAGATAGTTCATGGAATTCCCGGTGAACGGATGATTATGCCGGGGGATGTTGTCTCAGTTGATTGTGGCGCAATTATTGATGGTTGGCATGGCGATGCTGCCTTCACGACAATTGTTGATCCAATCAATAACGAAGAGAAGAAAATGCTCGACGTCTGCGAAGAGTCTATGTGGGTTGGAATTGCAGCCGGCATTGCTGGTGCAAAGTTATCTGATATCGGACATGCGATTGAGAGCTATGTGAATTCCCAAGGCAAGTATGGAATCTTGCGCGAATATGGTGGCCACGGAATCGGAACTGCGATGCATATGGAGCCACACATACTTAACTATGGAAAGCCGGGAAATGGTCCGAAGATCGAGGCGGGCATGGTCTTTGCAATCGAGCCGATGATTACTATGGGCTCAGAGCGCACTCGAGTGCTTGAAGATAATTGGACGGTTGTTACTGTCGATAAGTCTCGTGGTTCGCACTTTGAGAATTCGTATTGCATCGCACCCGATGGAAAGCCATTTGTGCTCACAGTTGCCGATGGTGGTCGTGCTGAATTGGCTCGCTTTGGCGTTGAAGTCTCGGAGCTACTCGCATGAGCCAAGCTGAACAGCGTGAAAAACGAGCCAGAATCAAGGCTCTGTTGGCTGAAAAAGGGCTAGATGCGGTAGTCCTTCGTAAGGGGGCAAATGTCGCTTGGATTATTGGTGGCCGAGCCCATATCCCAACCACGTTAGAGCTTTCATGTATGGATGTAATTGTCTATCAAGATCGAATCGTTGTAATTACTAACAAGATAGAGGCGCAGCGCCTTAAAGATGAAGAGCTAAGTGGCGATGAAGAGTTGATAGTTGTGAATTGGTTTGAGGGCAGAGATGCACAACTTCCCAAAGGTCCTCGGATTGGCGTTGATGGACCTGATTCTGAACGGACTAACATTCAAGGCGAAATCGAATCTCTCCGCCGTAACTTAAATGAGTTTGAGGTATCTCGACTCAAGGAAATCGGCCGTGATGCGACTTCGGCTCTTGAGGAAGCGATGCTTGATATTGATAGTGATGCAAGTGAAGTCGAAGTTGCCGGTGAAATAGCCGAAGAGTTATGGGAGCGAAATCTAGAACCAGTAGTTCTACTTGTTGCTGGGGAAAATCGAATCAAGAGATATCGCCACCCACTTCCAACCACTTCTAAAGTTGGGAATTTGGTAATGGGAGTCATCTGTGCACGGAGAAAAGGTTTAATTGCTAGCGTTACTAGATTGGTTCATTTTGGGGAACTAAAGAATGAAGTAAAAGAGAATTACACAAAGCTACTAAATGTTGAAGCAGCTTTCCTTGATGGAACAAGACCGGGAGCAACCCTTGCCGAAGCTTTCAAAGCCGGCCAAGTTGAGTACTTGAAACAAGGATTTGATCGCGATGAGTGGACCAATCATCACCAAGGTGGACCGACTGGTTACCTTCCAAGAGATTTCACTGCACATGAGAAGACCGAACAGCTAATCCAAGTTCGAAATGCGATCGCGTGGAATCCAAGCGCGGCTGGGCTAAAGGTCGAAGACACCTTGGTGGTAACTGAGAGTGGCTTTGACTTTGTGACCGGGTCGAGTGAGTGGCCGAGCCTGAAAATCGCAGGTCGAAGCCGTCCCGATATCGCTATCCGTTGACCTAATCGTTATCTAGCGAGCATTGACCAGCCTCAATTAGGGCACAAGACTGCCTAGTGGTCAGACCTCTTTTGGCTGACCGCTGTGACAAGGGAGTCCAAATGGTTCGCTACGGGGTCATCGGCGTTGGCGCCATGGGCCGTGAGCATATTGAGAACCTAAAGCACATTCCCGGAACTTCAGTTACTGCGATCGCCGATCCATTTCCAGATTCGCTTGATCGCGCCAAGAGTTTGATTGACGGTGAAGTAAAGACGTTTGCTGATTATCGAGATTTACTCAACTCAGATCTCGTCGACGCAGTCATCATTGCTACCCCAAATTACACCCATATTGATGTCTTGAAAGATGCGCTTGCGACCTCGTTACATGTATTTATTGAAAAACCGCTCTGCACAACAATTGAGGATTGCCTCAATGTCATAAATTGGTCAAAGAATCGAAAAGCTTTAGTTTGGATGGGGCTGGAGTACCGATACATGCCACCAGTCGCTGAACTAATCAAGATTTTTCATGGTGGCGGAGTTGGCGAAGTACAACAAGTAACAATCCGCGAACATCGTGAGCCTTTTTATCCCAAAGTTGGGGATTGGAATCGATTTCGAGCAAAGACGGGCGGAACGCTTGTTGAGAAGTGTTGCCACTATTTCAATCTTATGGATCACATTGCTAAAGAGACTCCGGTACGCGTCTTTGCTTCCGGCGGTCAAAGAGTCAATTACTTGGATGAGGTCTATGACGGAAAACCTGCGGATATGCTCGATAGCGCATATGTGATTGTCGAATACGCAAGTGGCAAGCGGGCGATGTTGGATCTTTGTATGTTCGCTGAAAATACCGTTGATAAGGAGTACATATCGGTCACCGGTAACGCTGGAAAGATTGAATCCTTCCTGCCATCTCTTGAGATTCGCCATGGAAAGCGCGCCTCAGTCGGAAACTTTAAAGAGTGGACTTATGCAGCCGGCAAGACTAAAGATCTTGATATCCGAAAGGTCTGGGATGACTCAATTGAGTACCTCGGCTTCCATTACGGAGCCTCATATCTTGAGCATAAAAAGCTACACAAAGCGATTGTTGAGGGCGGAAAGCCTGAAGTGACTTTGGAAGAGGGGCTAAGAAGCGTTGCTACTGGACTTGCAGCTCATAAGAGTATTGATGAGGGGCGCCCAGTTTTGATGAGCGAAGTTTTACCAGCGGGGTGGAACTAATGAGTAGCGCCACTCTTATTGCACTCGCTCGTCCAACCTTTCAAGTTGATGCCGCGCAAAAGTTCTTTGATCAAGCGCGTGAGTTAATCGAGAGTTTAGGTGTAACCCTAAACGGACCAGAAAACTTAGTGATGACCCCAGAAGATACTGAAGCAGCTAAAGCTAAATTAAAGAGCGATGAGGATCTCTATATCCTCTTGAATGCCTCGTTCTCTGATGCATCGCCTGCGGTATCGCTCCTAGCTGGCGTTAAAGGAAATGTTCTGCTCTGGTCGGTTCGTGAATTTGGAAATGTCGGTGATCGCTTACTTCTAAATTCAATGTGTGGCTCAAATCTTGCTTCCCATGCGCTTCGTACTGCAGGTAAGAAAGCGGTGCACATCCACGGAAATCCTGACGAAGCACACATCAAGGAATCGCTACAAGGTGCTCTAGCTGGAAAACTTCCTAGCATTGGTGAACCTGCTCGTATCGATGGCGCAAAAGCCGATAGCGCAAGAGTTGATTTAGCGCTTGCTTCACTAAAGGGTAAGAAAATCGGCGCGATTGGCGATGCTCCTACCGGTTTCACTCCCTGTAATTACGATGCCGGAATTTTGAATGAGTACTTTGGAATTGAAGTAATTAATAAATCTATTCCAGAAATCTTTGCTGATATCGCCGCTGTCTCACTTGATGAGGAGAGTGCGGAATATAAAAGCGCTTGCGAAGCGCAACCATCTCTAAAGGATGTCCCGGAGAAAGAGGCGCGGGTAAATGCGAGCACTCGAGTGGCGCTTCAAGAATGGGTTGGCGCTAACAAGCTCTCTGCAATTGCCATGCGCTGTTGGCCGGAATTTGCCGTTGATTTGGGGGCATGTCCATGCGGGGCAATGGGAAGAACCGCTACGAGCGGGACCCCAGCTGCCTGTGAGCGCGATGTTTATGGAGCGGTGACCATGCTTCTTCTGGAGGCGCTCGGTTCCGGAACTAATTACTTGGTCGATACGGTCGACCTTGATGAGAAAGAAGGAATTATTCGAATCTGGCATTGCGGTTCTGCATCAACAGAACTTGCAGTAGATCCGAATAATGCAACGCAGTACATCCACTGCAATAGAAAACTAGGTGTGGCCGGCAACTTCCCCTTGAAGACCGGTCCCGTTGTCCTTGTTCGGCTGGATTCCGATATCGATCCAGCAAACAAGAGCAAACTCCGATTGGTAATGACTAGTGGTGAATCACTATCGGCCCCTAATCGGTTCCAAGGCAATACCGCGACGGTGCGGACCAACGCTCCAGCAAGGCAACTTGTGAATGGGTTAATCCAAAACGGATTCCCTCATCACACCGTTGTCTCTTGGCGCGATATCCGTCCCGAAGTACGAAGGATGGCGGAACGGCTCGCCATTCCGCTAACCGAGTGGTAATCGAATGATTCACCACCCCTCGAATAAGGAGAAAGAATGAAAGTAAGCATGAGCGCGAAAGCGTTCCGTTTGCTGCTTGCTGGTGCATTTGCTGCATCGGTAACAGTTCTGCCTATCTCCGGTGGTTTCGCAGCAGGCGAGACTCTCGGAGCTAAGTGCACCAATGAAGGAGAGTCGACTGGAACCTTCTCTACTTCACTTGTTTGCGCAAAGAACTCTGCTGGACGTCTTGTTTGGACCAAGGTAAAGCTCAGCGCATCAAATCTAAAGCCAGTAAATGCACTACGTGCACCACGTGGCTCAATTGAGTTCTGGCACTGGCGCGCAGAAGATAAGGCATGGTTCGATAAAATCATCGCTGACTTCGAAACGCTAAACCCAGGCGTAAAGATCTCCCAGGTAATCTCAAACTCTGTTGATTACCAGGCAACTGGAATTCAGAAGGCTCGTACCAATAAGAAAGCAGCGCTTTTCACTACTTTCCGTGGTGCTCAATTCAATACTGCAGCCACAACTGATTTCTATACTGATCTAACAAACGAACAGTTCACCAAGCGAAACGTCATCAAGTCGATGATGGGCGCAGGACAGTATCAAGGAAAGCAACTTGGTATTCCTTACCAGTCGCTCTTCAACAACCCGATCTACAACATAGAGATCTTCAAGAAGGAAGGCTGGAAGCTTCCTAAGAAGTTCTCCGAGTGGATCTCCTATTGCAAGACCGCTAAGGCTGCTGGTTACACACCAATGGCTTGGATGGGTGGATTCCGTGCACAGGCTGGACAGATCATCAACTCAGCTTTGATGAACACTGCTTCAACTGATGCGCTTCTTGCATCTCGCATTACAGCAATCGATACCGGTAAGGAACCAATCACAACTGCATGGTTCAAGGAGATGGCTGAGAAGTATGCCGAGCTCCGCGATGCAGGTTGCTTCCCAGCAAACCCAACCGGTGTTACTGAAGCCGCAGGTAACGCTCTATTTGCAACCGGCAAGGCACCAATCCTTCCAACCGGTTCATTCTCAATGGGTGGAATTGTCACTCTTGAGCCAAAGATGAGCGGAAATATGGGTATTACTGGTATGAACTGGACCGAGGATGTAAATGCTCGTTACACCGGTATCACCAATAACACCTTCATCCTTGGTGTTAACAAGAATGCTGGAAAAACTGAGCAACAAATTGCTCGCGCATTCATGTCCTACTTGCTAACTGGACCAGTCGCTACTTACTACGCGAACAGCTCCAAGCAGCATGTAACGGTTCTAGATGTGTCATACACAGATGTGAACCTACGTAACACCTCATCCATCATGTCGGAGCGCTTGGTTTTGGCTCCTCGATTCCAATTCCTAAACATTGGAGTCCGTGATGCGCTTGAGGATGCACTGATCGCAATCGTCGGCGGAACAAGCGTTGATAAGGCGCTTACCGATGGCGCAGCCGTGATCAAGACAAAGGTCTGATAAGGCCTATGAGTAGAACCGAAACTGGCGCCCGAAAGGGCGCCAGTCCTCGGCCAAAGAATAAGTTGGCCAGGTCGAACGATCGCGTCTTACTTCTAATGACGCTGCCGGCTGCCCTTATTTACGCACTCTTCTATCTATACCCAACAATCAACAACCTTCGGTACTCACTTACTAATTGGGATGGTTTTCAAGAGGCCAAGTTTGTTGGGGTCGAGAATTTCTCGAAGATGGCTGGCGACAGCGTCTTCACCAAAGTTCTCGGAAACAATATCGAGTTCACATTCTTAGTCTTAATTTTCCAGACATCACTATCTCTCTTGTTTGCGATTTTCTTACTGCAGAACTCAAGAATTTCAACTTTCTTGAGAACGCTCTATTTCTTCCCAACCATCATTTCCTCAGTCTCTGTAGCGATGGTCTGGCAGTTTTTGTATGAACCAAATCTTGGCCCATTAAATGTATTTCTAAATTCAGTTGGGTTAGATTTCTTAGCCTTAAATTGGTTGGGAAGTGAGACTGCGACCCTACGAGCTATCGCATTCACTCAAGTCTGGTTCCACACCGGCCAGATGATGGTCGTTTACATTGCTGGCCTACAACAAATACCCGCCGAACTCTATGAAGCTGCGGAAGTTGATGGCGCTTCTAGATGGCAACAATTTAAATCCGTAACCTGGCCAATGGCGCTACCAACTACTGCGGTAGTCATGGCCTATACAACTATCCAGTCTTTCCGTGCCTTTGATTTGGTCTTTGCGATGACAGGTGGTGGACCGAATAACTCTTCTAGCATCTTGGTAACAATGATTTACCTAACCGCATTTAATGAATTCAGATTTGGCTACGCAGCTTCACAATCAATTTTCTTGATTATCTTTATATTGGCCATTACGGCGCTGCAGCGCCGTATCTTGAGGACGAAGTACTGAGGTCGCCATGTTCTATAAAATAAGTCGAATAGTCGCACTCACAACTTTTGCAGTGCTAATCATTATTCCTACGTTAGTTGTGGTCTTTGGATCCTTTAAGGGCGATCTTGAGTTGATGACCAAACCGCTTGCGCTTCCCGAGAGTTGGTCTTTTGGAAATTATCGAGAGCTCTTCAACAACGGAGAGATTGGGCGGAATTTTAGGAATAGTTCAATTGTCACTCTATTTTCAGTTCTAATAACTCTATTTATCTCTAGCTTGGCATCATTTGGAATTGCCCGCGTTATCAATGTTACGGGGCGGGTTCTTTTTGTCCTCTTCTCATTGGGATTAGCAATTCCAGCTGCCACAAGCATCATTGGTATCTATGAATTGTTTGTAAGATTAAATCTCACAAATACGCTTCACGGTCTAGTTGTGATTAACGTTGCATCCACGCTACCTATATCTATCTTCATCTTGACCGCTTTCTTCAGACAGATTCCTAATGAACTATATGAATCTGCATCGATGGATGGAGCGAGACCATTTCGTCTTTATCGTTCGATTGCGTTGCCGCTCTCTAGGCCATCGATGGCTGCGGTAGCCATATTCCTATTCGTTATTACTTGGAACGATCTGCTTTATCCATTATTGCTACTCACTCAAGCAGATTTAAAGACGCTCCCATTAGCGCTATTGGATTACCGCGGTGAATACGCAATCAATTTCAGCATGATCTTTACCGCTGTAATGGTCGCCTCCTTACCAATGGTTGTCATGTATCTCTCGATGCAGAAAACTTTCGTATCCGGTCTAACAGCAGGTGCGGTCAAGGGCTAATGAACTCTCCGGTCGTAAAAGTCCCACCTCGCCTCCAATCACAGGCGCGGTTGCTGCTTGATTACATTGAGCGAGAAGAGTTAAACCCAGGTGATCGATTGGATTCCGAACGGGAACTGGCGAAAAAGCTTGGAATTAGCCGTTCTTCGCTTCGCGAAGCTATCCAAGTCCTACAGACCCAAGGTCGCTTGGTGGTCAAACATGGAATTGGCGTTTTCTTACTTGAAGATCAAGAAGGCGAAGAGTTACGTAATTCGTTGCGCGCCGCACATCACACTATTGAAGAGCTATTCCAAATGCGCGAAATCCTCGAAGCGCCGGCAGTCGAATGGGCGGCTGAACGGAGAAGCGAAGCGCAACTTCAAGCAATCAAAGGTGCGGCACATTCCCTACAAGAAGCAGTAAAACAAGATCCAATTGATTTTGACAGAGTTCGGTTACTGGATATGAATTTCCATCTAACAATCGTCAAGAGCGCCCAGAATCAATTCTTAAATCAAACCCTAGGAACCCTGCAAGAAATCATGTATCGCTCTATGGATAACACGCTAAAACTTCCCGGACGAATCGATGCATCTGAACATGAGCATGGCGTGATCTTGGAAGCAATTGAAAAACAAGATCCAATTACGGCAAGACTTACGATTATTCAACATATTCATAACGCTCGCGATGCCTGGATCCAGTATTTGAAGAAGGTCGAGGATTAATGTCTAAAGTCCTCGCCGTCGGCGTCGCTACGCTCGACACTATTGTTTTGGTGGAGAAATATCCGAACGCTGATGAACGGGTAATCGCTAAAGAAACAATCCAAGGTTTTGGCGGACCAGCCGCAACCGCTGCGGTAACTATGGCGCGCTTGGGTATCGATGTCTCACTTGCTTGTGTGATTGGCGATGATGAAGCAGGGCGAAAGATTTTTGATAATTTGAAACGTGAGGGAGTTGATACCTCAAATGTGGTAATTGATTCAAAGATCAATACTGCAATTGGAACAATCGTTGTCGCAGAATCAACCCAGAGTCGGGCGATAATGGCTCAACCACATAGCGAAATACCTCGAAAACCAAGCGCTATCGAGGGTTATTCATGGATTCACGTAGATCACTTAGGTATGTCAGCGCTTAAAGCTTGGGGAGTCGCTAGAGGTGGCAGCGCCAAGTTATCGATTGATATTGGGTACAAATACCCGGGGTTAAAATCTTCAGATTATGACCTTTATGCGCCCTCTGAAAATATAACTACAGATGTAAATAGCGCAAAGGGCGATAAGAATTTAGTTGTTATCTCCAAAGGTGGGGCCGGAAGTGTTTATAGCGATGGGGTTGAAAGCGGCGAAGTCCCAGCTCTAAAAGGTGAGATTCTCTCAACTCTTGGAGCAGGCGATGTCTTTCATGGCGCGCTAGTTGCGGCACAAGTTTGGGGTAAGAGCGCGAGAGAGAGCGTTGAGATTGCAAATGTGGTTGCGGGACTTTCATGTCGCGCACTTGATGGCCAAAGTGGAATTCCTAGCAAAGCCGAACTCGATGCATATCTTGCAGGAGTACGAAGTTGATGGGGATGTATTCAGTAATCGAGAGAGAAGGGAAGTAGAAATGGCAAAAGTGCCTGATTTTCTCCTTCACCATGATGGTGACTCGGTAGCGGTTGCAAATGATGACTTGCAACCAGGAACGCTACAAGGACTATCGGTGAAAGAGCAGACACCGCACACAGCTGTTCTTAATCACGCAATCCCACTGGGACATAAGTTTGCGTTAAAAGATCATGCTGAGGGAGAAGCAATTATCAAATATGGAATTAAAGTCGGCATCGCTTCAAAGCCGATCAAAAAGGGAGATTACGTCCACACACACAACATGAGGAGTTATCGATGGGAAGCAAGCCGCGCTTAACCGGATACCGCCGTCCAGATGGTTCGATGGGTATCCGCAATCACGTAATTATTTTGCCGGTTGACGACCTATCAAATGCTGCCGCTGAAGCTGTAGCAAAAGTAGTGCCTGGCACGCTCGCGCTGCCTCATGGCTATGGTCGCCTCCAATTCGGTGAGGATCTAGAACTAACGTTTAGAACCCTGATCGGTACCGGTTTGAATGGCAATGTCGCTGCAGTCGTTGTAATTGGTATTGAGCCAAAGTGGACTGAGCGAGTTGCCGCTGGAATCGCTAAATCTGGAAAACCAGTTGCATCCTTCTCTATCGAAGGTAAAGGCGACCTTCAAGTAATCGCCGATGCCGCTCGTGTTGCACAAGGCTTCCTACAAGATGCATCTGAGATTCAACGCGAAGAAGCAACTGCAGGTGACTTGATTATGTCAATCAAGTGCGGTGAGTCTGATACAACTTCTGGACTTGGTTCATGTCCCACAACTTCACAAGCTGTCGACCGTTGGGTTGCAGCTGGTGGAACTGTCTTCTTCGGTGAGACATCCGAGCTAACTGGTGGCGAGCATCTAATCGCAGAGCGCTGTATCGATGATGCATGTCGTCGCGCATTCCAAGATACCTATGACAACTACATCAAGGTAATTGAATCAACTGGTGCAAACCTGCTTGGCTCACAACCAACTCAAGGAAATATCGCTGGTGGTTTGACCACAATCGAAGAGAAGGCGCTTGGAAATATTGCAAAGACTGGTTCAGTTCCTGTCATCGGAGTCTTGAAGCCAGCTGAAGCGCCAGATCGAAAGAAGCAAGGTCTTTACTTCATGGATACTTCATCTGCTGCTGCAGAGTGCGTAACTCTTATGGCTGCAGCTGGCGCTGTTATCCACTTATTCCCAACTGGCCAGGGCAACGTAATTGGTAATCCAATTGAACCCGTCTTGAAGTTGACTGCAAATAAGAAGACCGCTGCAAGCATGCGCGAGCACATCGATCTCGATGTCTCTGGTCTGCTCCGTCAGGAATATGACCTGACTAAGGCAGGCGACATGATGATGGAGGTCATCGAAAGAACTGTGAATGGCCGACTTTGCGCTGCTGAGGCGCTGGGCCACCGCGAATACACCTTCACCAAGCTCTATATCTCGGCTTAGAGCAAGAAACTCGATACTGAAACTGGAGAAACTGGCTCATGATTCTGATTAGTGAAGATGTTTGGAGCGATGATTTTGTAGAGCTCCAAAAGCGTTTTCCAATCACTCATGAGCCAGATCTCTGGAGTAGAAAAGAGGATTTAAAAGCAAAGCTAGCGGATGCGACTGCGCTAGTGGTCAGGAATAGAACTCAGGTAACTAGAGAGTTAATTGAAGCGGCTCCTAAGTTGAAAGTAATCGCTCGTGCTGGCGTTGGGCTAGATAATATTGATATTCAAGCCGCGGATGAAAACGGGGTAGTAGTTGCCGCAGCCCTCGGAATTAATGCGGTAGCCGTTGCAGAACACACCTTAGGACTAGCTATTTCGCTCGCTCGCTCAATTGTCGATCGAGATAAGAGCACACGCGCTGGCGAATGGAACCGCGCCGCCGGAACAGAGATTTCAAATAAGACCTGGGGCTTACTCGGATTTGGTGCCACGGGACGAGCTGTTGCAAAGTTATTAAAAGGCTTTGGTTGCGAAGTACTTGCCTACGATCCATTTGTTAAGAGCGCTGAGGGTGTAAAACTAACTAATCTCGATGAAGTCATCACTAAATCTGATGTGATCTCAATTCATCTGCCCGCAACAAAAGAGACTACTGGCATGATTAATCACTCTTTGATAACGAAGATGAAGAAGAGCACATTATTAGTAAATGTTGGACGTGGTGAAGTGATAAACGAAACCGATCTCGAGAGCGCCCTAAGAGATAAATTAATAGCTGGAGCAGCGTTAGATGTGCGCGTCAGTGAGCCACCAAAAGATGATTTGTTCAAAGATCTTTCAAATGTAATTCTCACGCCTCATATCGCAGGCATCACAAAAGAGAGCCAGGCTGCGATAAATCAAGTATTGGTAAGTGAGATCGAAGCGGCCCTGACGGGTTCTCCGCATAAATACGCA
>JACCDO010589778.1_pt1 | contig 14684 bp, 11 predicted proteins | sample 7446101 | NCBI WGS metagenome assembly JACCDO01 (sample SAMN15323440, study PRJNA562643) | freshwater metagenome | isolation source: river surface water | place: USA:Blue River Watershed | collected 2017-08-16
CTGGCTTATGCCATATGCAAGACTATCCCCCCAGTGGACAACCCACTGAAAACAAGCCGCACCGCTCTTTATTTGAGCGTCTGACTGCCTTTATCTCTCCTGAACCCGAAAACCGCAGCGAGCTACTCGAGCTACTGCATGATGCGCATGAGCGCAATCTTATCGACGCCGATGCGCTCTCGATGATAGAAGGCGTGTTTCAGGTATCCGATTTAGCTGCACGCGACATTATGATTCCACGTGCGCAAATGGATGTAGTGGACATTAGCAAGCCTATTGATGAATGGATGCCCATGGTGCTGGAAACAGCCCACTCACGTTTCCCCGCTGTGGATGGTGATCGCGACAAAGTTATAGGCATTTTATTAGCCAAAGATTTACTACGTTATTACGCAGAAGAGACATTTGATGTGCGCGGCATGTTACGTCCTTCGGTTTTCATCCCCGAATCTAAACGCCTCAATGTTCTTTTACGTGATTTCCGCTCGAATCGTAATCATATTGCTATCGTAGTTGATGAATATGGTGGCGTAGCCGGCTTGATTACGATTGAAGATGTATTAGAACAAATCGTAGGTGATATCGAAGATGAACATGATGTCGACGAAGAAGAAGATAATATTTTAGTCATACATGGCGGTGCAACAGGACAGCGCTGGCGTATTAAAGCACTCACTGAGATAACGCAATTTAATGAAGAAATCGGCACAGACTTAAGTAGTGATGATGTCGACACCATAGGTGGACTCGTTGCCAATCATTTAGGCCGTATGCCTCGCAAAGGCGAAACATTTGAAATGGATCATCTGCGTTTTGAAGTATTACGTGCGGATGCCCGTCAAGTGCATGTCTTACTTGTAGAAAAGTGCGCAGACTGGCAACCCCACGCTGACAATTAAGTACTTGATTTAAGAGGTTGGAAGTTTTCCTTCCAACCTCACTATTTTCATCGACTCTATGCAGTCTTTATCTTCACCGTTTTTCTTTACACGCACTTTTTTACTTTGCTTAGTGGCAGGTGCGCTGACTGTTTTTTCATTCGCGCCATTTAAGATCTGGCCGCTACAATTACTTGCTCTCGCTACCCTGTTTTATTTTGCACAGCAAATGCCCAATGTGCAGCGTGCAGCGTGGCTAGGATGGGCATTTTCTTTTTCTTCCATCGCCAGTGGCACGCATTGGTTATATGTCAGCCTGCATGACTATGGTGGACTGCATCCATTACTGACTATATTGGCAGTCTTACTCTTAGCTGCTGGCTTAGGATTGTTATATGCCACAGCACTTGCCGCTGCCACATGGCTAAGTCTGCGCATTAAAAATGCAGCCATCTCTTTTTTACTCATCCTGCCTGCATGTTGGATGCTCGCGGATTGGACACGCGGCTGGATTTTTACTGGCTTCTCTTGGTTGGTGACAGGTTATGCACATACTGCCAGCCCACTCTCTGGTTATGCTGCATTAATCGGTGTGTATGGATTAGGTTGGCTAGCTGCTGTATTAGCAGGATGTCTAGCACTCATGCTGCATTTAAAAGCACTACATAAAACTGCGCTTGCATTACTCGTCTGTATTCCTCTGCTAGGTTTTATTTTGCAAACACAGACATGGACCAAACCAATAGGCTCATTGATTTCTGTACGTCTGTTGCAAGGCAATGTCGCACAAGAGATGAAGTTTGCACCGAATCAGTTGCATCAAAGTTTGCTGATGTATCAGCAAATGTTAACTGCAACACCGGCCGACTTAATCGTGACACCGGAAACTGCTATTCCCGTTTTTATTTCAGAACTACCAACAGGCTATATAAAAAATTTATCTGATTTCGCGACTAAAACGCAGAGTCAGTTAATGATAGGTTTACCTTGGACGACAGCACCTGATGTGTATTTCAATAGTGTGATGGGATTAGGTAGTGCTAGTAACAACATCTATCGCTATGACAAACATCATCTGGTGCCATTTGGTGAATTCATTCCCGTTGGTGCACACTGGTTTATCAATCTCATGCACATACCATTGGGAGATTTCACGCGCGGCGATCTCATACAAGCTGCCATGCCCGTAAAAGATCAGTGGATATTGCCGAATATCTGCTACGAAGATTTATTTGGTGAAGAAATCGCCAGTCAGTTAAAAGCAGCGCAGCAGCAAGGCAAACCTGTCGCCAGTATTTTATTAAACGTTTCCAATATTGCATGGTTTGGTGACACCATCGCTTTACCGCAGCATTTGCAAATTTCTCAAATGCGCACGCTAGAGACTGGCCGCCCCATGCTACGCGCAACTAACACGGGCACTACGGCGATTATTACTGCGCAAGGCCGGCTTGTGGATGCTTTACCCGCCTTCGAACGCGCAAGTGTGTCGGGGCAAGTGCAAGGCATGCAAGGCCAGACGCCTTACGTCTTATTCGGGAATGTTCTACCTGTAGGACTAGCATGCTGTGTTCTCATCCTGCTCTGGTGGAGAGCACGGCGTAATCCGTCTTAATTCGCTCTATTCCTTAGGCGACCTGCAGCATAAAACCCGTTAAAATCTAGGGCTTAGTGAATTCATTTTGCTCTATCAAGGACAGTTTGCATGCTCACCTTCCAACAAGTGATTTTGACTCTACAAGAGTACTGGGACGCACAAGGTTGCGCACTCCTACAACCCTATGACATGGAAGTAGGTGCAGGCACTTCACACACTGCGACTTTTTTACGTGCCATAGGGCCTGAACCTTGGCGTGCTGCTTATGTGCAGCCATCGCGTCGTCCTAAAGATGGTCGTTATGGCGAAAATCCAAACCGCATGCAGCATTACTATCAATATCAAGTTGTACTCAAACCTGCACCAGAAAATATTCTCGAATTATATTTAGGATCACTGGAAGCACTAGGACTCAAACTCAAAGAAAACGATGTCCGTTTTGTGGAAGATGATTGGGAAAATCCTACGCTGGGTGCATGGGGTCTAGGATGGGAAGTATGGCTAAATGGTATGGAAGTCACACAGTTCACTTATTTCCAACAAGTGGGTGGCATAGACTGCAAACCCGTACTCGGTGAAATCACCTACGGCATAGAACGACTCGCTATGTATTTACAAGGCGTAGAAAATGTTTTTGATTTAGTGTGGACGGAATGGGAAGAACATGGCGTGAAACGCAAACTCACCTATGGCGATGTGTTTCATCAAAACGAAGTCGAACAATCGACTTACAACTTTGAACACTCGAATGCTGAATTTTTATTCTCACTGTTTAGTAATTACGAATCCGAAGCAAAACGTTTATTAGAAGTGCCACTGGCCTTGCCTGCTTATGAAATGATTTTAAAGGCAGCCCACACTTTTAATTTACTCGATGCACGTGGTTCCATCTCTGTGACTGAACGTGCCGCTTATATAGGCCGTATACGTAATCTTTCGCGCGCAGTAGCACAAGCCTATTACGCATCCCGAGAAGAACTAGGCTTTCCTATGTTGGGTGACATACGCGCTGCTGCTTAATGTAGTGCGCACGCCTTATTTTTTTATTCGTAAACCGAAACTATTTGTCTGAACAACATGAAGCAAACACTGCTAGTTGAACTGCTCACCGAAGAACTACCACCCAAAGCGCTCGCCAAACTAGGCGAAGCTTTTGCTGCTGCGATGTTTGAAGGTTTATCCTCGCGTGCATACTGTGAAGCGGATGCAGTCGCCACTGCTTATGCAACACCTCGTCGACTCGCTGTTAGCATTACAGGAGTGCGTGCCACCTCACCCGATAAAGCTATACGTGAAAAAGTTTTACCCGTTGCGATTGCTCTCGACAAAGAAGGTCAGCCCGCACCACCTCTAACTAAAAAATTAGCTGCACTGGCACAACAAGCAGGATGCGATGCTATCTCATTGAATCAACTTGAGCGCGCACAAGATGGTAAAGCCGAGAGTTTCTTCTTTACCTACACAGCAGCAGGTCAAGCGTTACAGACTGGTCTGCAAACTACATTAGAAGAAGCCATCACAAAATTACCTATTCCTAAGGTAATGAGTTATCAACGTCCAGATGGCACTACAGTGCAATTCGTACGTCCAGTGCATAAGCTGATTGCTTTACATGGCAGTGACATTATTCCCCTTAGCTTACTAGGACTGCAATCGAGCAATGTCACTTTAGGTCATCGCTTTTTAAGCACACAAAAAGAAATTCTGATTCCCTCTGCCGAGAAATATTCTGAGTTATTAGAAGTACAAGGCAAAGTCATCGCCAGCACACCCGTGCGTAAAGAAAAAATACGCTCCGCATTAATGAATCAAGCAGGCGCCGATAAAATTCTCATGCCTGAGTCTTTGTTAGATGAAGTCACTGCACTAGTTGAATGGCCAGTGGTATATGAGTGCCACTTCGATCAAGAATTTTTATCCGTGCCTCAGGAATGCTTAATCCTGACTATGCAAACGAACCAAAAATATTTTGCATTAACAGATAAAGAAGGCAAGTTACGTTCTCGCTTTTTGATCGTCTCTAACTTAGCTACCGATGATCCACAGCACATTATCGAAGGCAATCAACGCGTCGTACGACCACGATTGTCCGATGCAAAATTCTTTTTTGAACAAGATAAAAAGAAAAAACTCAGCGACAGGCTAACAAATTTAAGCAGCGTGGTGTATCACAACAAGTTAGGGTCACAAGCAGAACGCAATCAACGTGTCGTCAACATTGCGACGGAGATTGCAGCATCGTTGGGAGCAGATAGCAAACTTGCGCAACGTGCAGCGCAACTATCTAAAGCTGATTTACTCACTGACATGGTAGGCGAATTCCCTGAGTTGCAAGGCATTATGGGTACATACTATGCACAGCATGATGGCGAACATGCTGAAGTTGCCACAGCAATTTCAGAACACTATCAACCACGTTTTGCAGGTGATGCACTGCCAACTACCGCAACCGGCACTGTTGTTGCATTGGCAGATAAATGTGAAACCTTAGTCGGCATATGGGGCATAGGTTTAGTACCCACTGGCGATAAAGACCCTTACGCACTACGCCGTCATGCTTTAGGTATTTTGCGCATGATGACGGAAAAACGTTTGACGCTTTCTCTCTCACATTTAATTCAACAAAGTGCTGTCAATTTTTCTGGCAATGCCAATTTTTCTGATCCGTCTCAGGATGTACTGCATTTTCTATATGACCGTCTGCGCGGCTTATTACGTGAACGCGGCTATGCACAAGATGCTATTGAAGCTGTGGTAGCACAACATCCTGATCGCTTAGATGACATTACCGAACGATTAGATGCAGTCAAAGCTTTTGCTGCACTACCGGAAAGTCAATCATTGGCTGCCGCAAATAAACGCATCTCGAATATTTTGAAAAAAGTCGAAGGCACGCATGGTGAAGTACAAGCCGCTTTGTTAGAGGAAGCTGCTGAACAACGCTTATATGGTGCTATGACAGAAACCCGTGTTGCAGTCGATCGTGCTTTTGCTGCTGGAGATTTTGCAGCTACGCTAAAAGCACTGGCTGCATTACGTGATGATGTAGATGCATTTTTTAATGATGTCATGGTGATGGCTGAACAACCAGCATTACGCGCGAATCGTTTAGCTATGTTGCATACCTTGCATGGCATGATGAATCGTGTTGCTGATATTTCTAAATTGGCAGCTTAATTAATTTGCTTAATCTTCTCACCACATGATGTCGTTACGATTTTTTATCAACCTGTGTTGTATTGATCTCTCATGAAGCTGATTGTTATTGATCGCGATTGCGTGATTACTCATCACTCTGATACATCAGAACATGGCCTGTCAGTATGGCATACGCATTCTGAAGCAATAGCAGAAATAGCCAAACTGAATCAAAGTGGTTATCACGTTGTGGTGACGAGCAATCAGCCCGGGATTACAAAAGAACAGTTTGATATGAAAGAGTTGAATGCTGTTCACAACAAACTACATCGCACTGCACAAGCTTTAGGCGCACATATTGATGCACTCTTTTTTTGCCCACATGCTGCACAAGATGATTGTGATTGCCGCCAGCCTAAGCCAGGCATGTTGCAAGCGATAGGAAAACGTTTCGACGTCAGCTTAAAGTATGTGGCTGTAGTAGGTGATACCCTACCAGTATTACAAGCTGCTTTTGCAGTTGGCAGTGTGCCTTATTTGCTGCTCTCAGAAAAAGGACAACGCACGAAAGAAAAAGGCGGACTACCTCCTAGCACTATCGTTATGCAAGACTTACATGCGGTAGTTGAGAGCTTACATCAACGTGAAAAATTAGCAGCTGAAACTGTAGAAGCTGCTCGCCACGCTCTACACAAGAAAAAATAATTTTCACTCCATAAAATTCATCCATAGAATCAACCCATCCCTTGCTGGAGCCAGTATGTCCCAAACGGGTCTGTTTATAAGATCATTACTATTTGCTGGTTTGCTTTTGATTGCTACCGTAATCTGGGCCACTGCATGTTTTGTTTTTTTCTTATTCCCTTATCGTCAACGTTATTGGGCAATCTCACGTTGGAATGTATTTGTGATCTGGGCAGCACGCACAGTATGTGGCATAAGCTATCAAATTAAGGGATTTGAAAATCTGCCTGATGCGCCTGTTATCTTGCTATCTAAACATCAGTCAGCATGGGAAACGATTTTTTATCTCTGTGTTATGCCGCGTCCTTTGATTTTCGTTTTTAAACGTGAATTATTGTTTGTACCTTTTTTTGGTTGGGGCTTAGGCATGCTGAGAATGATTGCGATTAATCGCAGTAAAGGACGCGATGCTATGGCGCAGGTAATCGCCACTGGCAAACAACGCTTAGCAGATGGGCAATGGGTCATCATGTTCCCAGAAGGGACACGAACCGCAGTTGGCAAACAGGGGCAATATAAAGCGGGTGGTGCGCACTTGGCCATAGGGACTTCCACTCCGGTCGTGCCCATCGCTGTGAACTCTGGTGACTGTTGGCCTCGCAATGCTTTCATTAAAACACCCGGTACGATTACAGTGTCTATTGGTAAACCCATCTCTCCAGAAGGGCATAATCCACAAAGTCTGATGCGGGAAGTCGAAAATTGGATAGAATCTGAAATGCGCGTCATTACACCTGATGCTTATGCACGAAAAAATGACGATGTTTAATCTCACGGCTTATATTGCAACCCACACTGCATGTCACTGACACGGCACTTACGCAAACATATGAATGATCCTAGCCAGCTATCACTGCTGCTGGATGCTTGCACGCCAGATGCCACTATCGCTGCTACGCCGACTAATGAGATGCAGGCTAACAATGCGCCATCAGATAATTTTGCTCTTGAGTCTCAACATATTAAAAATGATTTAAGTGAAGCAGCGCGCGCAGTTAGTCCCAAACCAGGATCGCGACGCATTATGTTGGATCAAACCGCACTGGATTACCAATTACTTCGCTCTAAACGCCACACCATAGGTTTTGCGGTTAGTGAAGAGGGATTAAGAGTCACTGCACCACGCTGGGTACCTGTCTCCGAAATTGAACTAGCAATTATTGAAAAACAAAATTGGATTTTCAATAAGATGAATGAACAACGCGAGCGTTCAGTTCGACGCTTGCAACCACCTATGCGCTGGCAAGATGGCGCTACCATTCCTTATCTGGGTACGACCATTACAATTAAACTGGATGAGTCTGTACAAGCGGGTGTGCGATTTGATGAGTCTGCACTTGTTTTATATATCAGCCTGCCCGCATCGGCTAGTGAGCAACAATTAAAAGATCGCGTACTAGGTTGGTTGCAAGGTGAAGCGAAAAAATTATTTGCAGAACGACTCGCAATTTATGCGGAAAAACTGCAAGTCAGTTTTCAAAGCTTTGCACTTTCTTCTGCTGCGACACAATGGGGTTCATGCACAGCTGAAGGTCGCATACGCTTAAATTGGCGGCTAATGCATTTTGCGCTACCTAATATTGATTACGTGATTGCGCATGAATTAGCGCATCTACGAGAAATGAATCATGGCCCTGAATTTTGGGCGACGGTGCAATCTGTTTTCCCGGAATTTGCAGCAGTACGCAAAGCTTTACGCAATCACGAGCCAGAAAAACTACCTGTTTTTTAAAAGGAATATACATGCGCTTACTTCACACCATGCTGCGGGTAGGTGATATGCAGCGCTCCATCAATTTTTACACCAAAGTCATGGGCATGACTTTGCTGCACACTACAGATAGACCTGATCAAAAATATACCCTCGCTTTTTTAGGCTATGGCAGCAATCCTGATCATGCAGAAATTGAACTAACCTATAACTATGGCGTAGACCACTATGACTTAGGCACTGCTTATGGTCACATCGCTATCGGTGTACTAGATGCTGCTGCAACTTGCGCTGCTGTCAAAGCCAGTGGCGGCAATGTCACTCGCGAAGCAGGTCCTGTTAAAGGCGGCAATACCGTGATTGCATTTATTCAAGACCCAGATGGTTACAAGATAGAGTTAATAGAGCGGGATGCATAAGTAGTTCAACGCACCCGCTTAATTTTAAAAATGTCATCTATGCTTTTTTATCTTCATTCACTAACTCTTCAACACTCTCAACGATGAGCAGTAGATTTTCAGTATAACGCTTAGCATAGTCATCACATCGCACGGTAATCAATCGATTTTCATTCGCCGGCATATAAGTAATTTTCCCTCCGCCACAAGCTACAATCAGGTCTATTCTTAATTGATAATCTGACTCACATTCTTTATTTATAAACTTAATGCTGCTGAGTGCCAGACTAGGCAACGTTTTTGCTGAGATACGGCAACTAGGTCTATGTACCTTTAATATGCGCAATCCCATTAACTTAGCTGTGTGTATAAGCAAATCAGTTGTATAAGGCGCAATTAATTCGCTTATAGATAAAACTTCATGCGCAGAGATTTTTTTTATATCGCATAAAGTATTCAATGCCCAAAAGAAATCTTCTTTTTGTAGAGCTACACTCTCTCCTACCATTCGTTTTTGTAAGCGCAGGAAAGTCATATAGCTTGTTCCGTTTATTATTTAAAAAGGAAACAAATCTATTTTCAGACATGCTAGTGGTCAATCTACTTTTTAATCTTATGCAGAATACGCACAAACCAAGAGCATTCGTTATCGCAATTCAAGCAATCTAAGTGATTACACAACTTATGCTTGTGCAGCTAATGCCTTAGCTAATTGTACAAATTGTTCAACTGAGACTGTTTCTGGTCTAACAGTAGGATCTATGTGTAGATCTATGAGTTGGTTTTCAGTGAATAGGCCAGACAAGCAATTGCGTAAGACTTTACGTCTTTGAGAAAAAGCTTTCATCACAACGAGTTCTAGCTGATGTTGTTCACATTCCAAGGGCTTAGCAATTGGAATCATACGTACTATGGCTGATTCCACTTTAGGTGGCGGATCAAATGCTGTCGGCGGCACGATGAATAAACAATCCATTGCATAACGCCATTGCAGCATGACGGAGAGGCGACCATATTCTTTACCGCCAGGTTCAGCCACCATACGCTCCACCACTTCTTTTTGCAGCATGAAGTGTTGGTCAATAATCTGCGCACTGAAATCAGCTAAATGAAATAGCAAGGGGGTAGAAATATTATAGGGAAGATTACCCACCACGCGTAACTTACGCTCAGGATCCGATGCATTTACTATCGTAGAAAAATCAAATTGCAAAGCATCAGCAGCATGCATGATGAGATTAGCAGACTTGAATTTTTTTTCTAGCAGCACAACTAAGTCACGGTCAATTTCAACCACATGCAATGCTTTTAATGATTGCAATAACAAAGCAGTCATTGCACCCTGACCAGGTCCAATTTCTACCATGTGGTCATCGTCTTGTGGTGCAATCGCACTAATGATGCTGCTTAGGACTAATTGGTCCGTTAAAAAATTCTGACCAAAGCGTTTTCTGGGAATATGCTTCATGAATTAATGCGCTGCCATCTGCGCAGCGACTTTAATTGCAGCCGTCATACTACTAAAGTCTGCACGCCCTAATCCTTGCGCAGCAAGATCCAGTGCAGTACCGTGATCAACTGAAGTGCGTATCAGTGGCAATCCTAAGGTGATATTCACACCTTGACCAAAGCTTGCGTATTTCAAAACAGGTAAACCTTGATCGTGATACATCGCTAATACGCAATCTGCTTCTTGTAAGTATTTAGCTTGAAACAAGGTATCAGCAGGATAAGGACCTGACACTTGCCAACCATGCGTTTTTGCTTGGGCAATGACAGGTGTAATGACATCAATTTCTTCACGCCCTAAATAACCGCCCTCACCTGCATGAGGATTTAATCCTGTTACTAAAATTCTAGGATGCGTTAGTCCAAAACGTGATTGCAATTCTTGATGGATGATTTCTATCGTTTTGAATAAATTATTTTGCGTGATGGCTGCAGATACATCTTTTAACGCTAGATGCGTGGTTGCCAGTGCTACGCGCAAACTGTTTGCTTCTGATCCTGCGGCTAACATCATTACCACATGCGCAGTCTGCGTTTTTTCTGCCAGATATTCTGTATGGCCTGTGAAATGCAAACCTGATTCATTGATGACACTTTTTTGTATGGGTGCTGTGACGATAGCATCAATCACATTTGCACTTGCAGCAGCAATAGCAAGATCTAATGTTTGCAATACGGCTGGCGCATTCAATGGATTGGTAAGGCCTGGAATGACGGGCACTGCAAGAGGGCAGTCCATCACAAGAATATGCTGGGGATTTTTTTCTATTAATGCTAACTGCTGCAAAGACTCAATCACATGCACAGTCTCTTTCAGCTGCAATCCAACAGCTACAGCCTTAAGCTGCGCTGCATCGCCTAACAAGACGAAGTCAGCAAGTTCGCAATTGTTAACAGCTGCAAGCAGAGAAATTTCTGGGCCTATACCTGCAGGTTCGCCACAGGTGATGGCTATGCGCGGCAACATTTTTTGATTGATCTTCACAACGCAATGCTGCCGCTAAATGATTGCATCGTTTTAGCGGATTTGATTAATTTCATCCTGTCTGTACTCAACATAGGCACGATCACGTAATTGGCGTAACCAATCTTCATAGGCTTCTTCTAATTTGCGATCTCTCAATGCCTGACGCGCTGTCATACGCAAACGTTCACGGGATATTTCTTCGGTTTTGCGTTCTACCACTTGAATTAAATGATAACCAAATGGTGACTCTACAGGCTCACTAATTTGACCTGGTTGCAATGCATTCATGGCACGTTCAAATTCAGGTACGGTATCACCTGGATAAACCCACCCCAAATCACCACCTTTGCTGGCAGATAAGTCATTTGAATACAGCTTAGCCAAATCTTCAAATTTTGCTGCTTTATTATTCAAGCGAGTTTTTAATTCAGTCAATTTACGTTTCGCTTCTGATGCAGAAACGACTTGATTTACTTTAATCAAGATATGACGCGCTCTAGTTTGCTGCACTACAGCCGCACTTCCACCTTTTACTAAGCTAGCACTACGTTTTCCTAATAATTTAAGTATGTGGAAACCATTAGGACTACGCACAATTGCTGAGACATCATTAGGGGCTAGTTTCTCTGTGACTTCTACATACAACTGCGGCAAACGAGAAAGACTACGCCAACCAATTAAACCACCCGTCATGGCATCACTCGCATCAGAAAAACTTGCAGCCACTTTTGCAAAATCACCACCTGATTTTAATTGCGCCATTGCTGCCTCAGCACGCTGACGGCGATCTGCGATTTGTTGCGCTGTAGCGTTTTCTGGCACGCGCACTAATATATGGGCAATATTAATTTCATCTTCTGCACCCTGAGTTTTACCAGCAGAAGCCGCAAGATAATTATCTATTTCTGATTCACTAATCTGCAACTTGTTATCAACTTCTTTCTCACGCAAACGCTGCAAGGTAATTTCTTCACGTATCTCTTCACGAAAACGTGAGAATGGAATGCCATCTTTTTCTAGCTGATCACGAAAACTTTGTATGGACATATTATTTTGTTCTGCAATTCGAGCAACAGCACGATCCAACATGATGTCATCTACTCGTATGCCACTTTCTTTAGCAAGCTGCATTTGCGCACGATTCACTATCATGCGTTCTAACAGCTGACCTTTCAACACATCACGACTAGGCATCTGCATTTTCTCGCGCTGCATACGACGCTCTATCAGCTTTAAACGATCTTCTAATTCTTTCAGTGTTATGACTTCAGAATTCACGACAGCGATAATCGTATCAACTAATACTGGCTGTTGTTTTGCTTTTTCTTGTGCATTAGCCATGGATGTGGTCGTTAGCAAACATGCAGAAATAAGCATGGTCGCGATCGATTTCATTACTGTAGTTGCTTGCATCATCTTCATGGGTGAGTTCCAGTGACGGTTCATAGGATAAGAACAGATTAATCAGGTTGCGTTAGTTTTTGATAGCCAGGCACATTAGCACGCAAAGCCGTTAATGGATTAGAACCCAAGGACGACAGACCATTAAATTCTAACTGTAAAAATACGGTGGTATTGACGACGCCTTGCGCTGTCGGTGTACGTTGACCTACGAAACGAAATATCCAGCAATCCGCTCTGTATTCCGCACCTATCAACGATTGACCGATATCTTGCTCTTTAATTAGGTAGTTCAGTCTTGCTACACCATACCAACGTGCAGATAGAGGCCACTGACCCGAGACATCAAAGATTTCAAAATTAGCTGCGGGATCTGTGCTGCGTATATCGCGTCGATACTGCACATTCAAAACCTTCATAGGTTCAGGCTGCCAAAAAGTACCGAAATTAACGCGATTGAAAATTTGATTCGACTGACTGTATTGGAAATTTGCATCCAATCTTAGTTCTCGCGTCACTCGCCCAGAACTCAGCAGCAAAATATCTGATTTTGTGTCTGCTATCGTACTTGTTTGTGAAGCAGGGTCTCCTAGAATCACACGTGGATCAGAAAACGAAAAACGCTGCGCAACTGCCACACGTAATCTTTCTTGTCCTTCTATCTCAAGATAACGCGACATTAAAGCAGTTGTGACTGTACTTGCGTCCCCTACCCTATCATGACCTACAAAACGATTTTCTCTAAATACTTGTGCGTAATTAAAGTCAGCCTCAGCAGAATCAAAATTCGGATAGAGACTTAAATCTTGTTTGACGTAAGGTGTGTAGTTAATGAATACACGAGGCTCTAGTGTCTGCGTTGCATCTCGTCCGAAAAAGCTTGCATCACGTTCAAATATCAATCCAGAATCTAACGACGCAGTCGGTATTGCTCGGCTAGGAGCCGTCATCGTTGCATAAGGAATTTGATCAAGGTTATAGCTAGTCATATGAACTGACAAGCTAGGCTTAACAAACGCACCTGGACGCTGCCAACGATAAGTCATGCGAGGGTTGAGCACCATACGATCTGCGTTCTTAACAATTGCAGTATTGCCAGTTGTTGTTGTTATTAAACCAGTGGCATGGGAAAACCGCGTGTAGTCAGAATTTAATTCCAGACTCAATCCATTATCGTAATAATTAAATTTTTGATAGGTCAGCTGCGGCAATCTGGCATAGGGAATCGCAATCGGCGCATTCACGTCTTGTAAAACTTGAAAATCCGTTACGCGAAACATGGCACGCTGATCTGCATCGGCATAGTTCAGCATTGCATCACGCAATAGCAAACGTCGACTCGTACCCGGATTACTAAAACCTAAGCTGAATGGAAAATCATTTGGATAACCATCATCTGATGCTGCATTCAAATTTGAATTAAAGGTCAAACCTGAACCAAAATTTTGTCGGTGTTGCGAACTGACGATGTAACGATTTTCATTGGTGACTGCATCACCATTCAAATATTCTGCTTTTGTTTGACCCGCATAATCTCTATCAAGATAACGAGCCTCACCACCTAACATCAGACCGCGCCGAGATATGTAGTGTGGATATAAAGTCAGATCACGATTCGGTGCTATGTCGACATAATACGGTGTGGTGACTTCCAAACCACCTGTCGTCGAGGTGGTAATGGTAGGTGCGAGAAAACCTGACACGCGCTCTTCTACCAATGGGAAAGAAATATAAGGCGTGCCTGCAATCGGCACACCTTTAAAAACCAAAATCGCATTGCGTGCAACACCAGTACCACTATCATTATCCAAAGATAATTTGCTAGATTTTAAATACCAATCAGGATTCGGTCCTTCGCAGGTGGTGAAATCCCCACCCAACACAGTGGCGGAATCTTGTGAATCAAATTCCACACGCTCTGCACGACCCTGTGCATTCTTACGCAATAAACGGTACACAGGGCTATTCATGTAACCGATACCTGTATCCATTTTCAATTGCAGTTGATCGCCAGTGAATTTATCACCCGCTCTATTTATGAATACATGGCCAACTGCATTCACTTTGTCATCCACGATATCGTAATGAATATCATCTGCTTCGATATGTGAATTACCTTTATCTACCTTTGCATCTTTTTCTAATGTGATTTCACGATCAGGACGGCCGTTAATCTGTTGTGCCTCTATTTGCACCGGACTATTTGTATCCGATTCATCATTCAAAAAATCAGCTGAACGAGCACTGGCATGCGTCAACCACAGTAACAATCCGAAGAAGATCGGGCTTACGCGGAATGACTGAGAAGAGGATGAAAATACCAAACGCTGATTCATGGAAG
>JACCDO011047081.1_pt1 | contig 14681 bp, 7 predicted proteins | sample 7446101 | NCBI WGS metagenome assembly JACCDO01 (sample SAMN15323440, study PRJNA562643) | freshwater metagenome | isolation source: river surface water | place: USA:Blue River Watershed | collected 2017-08-16
CCTCAGCGCATGTTGGAGACAGTGACCTTCTGAATATCATGAGAAAAAGTGGACGTGGAGTGGATATTCGGCCGGCTTGGATGACTGCTGCATTTGTCGATAATTCAGATAACTCTAAGCACACAATGTCTTCCAGTTTAAATTCTCGACCTCTGCGAGCTCAAGAAGATTCAGATTTGCTTAGATTGAATATTAAACCCTCTAATTCAGGAAATACGCTTCCCATTGATGTATCCAGTAGTGATTTAGAAGCGAATAAAGTGCAAGCCCTTGAGAAAATGATGAAGCGTAGTGGGCGAAATGTTGATATTAGGCCTGCATGGATGACTTCTGGTGAAGCAGCGCTTAGCATTGCCTGCGCTGATAACGGCGGTAACGGAGTTTATAATCGTACAAGCGAAGTAAGTATATACCCGGCTACCGTGAAATATATAGCAGACAAAAATCAAACGTACCCACCGAGTGATGCTAGGGTGCAGGGTCTTCCCGCGAAGGGCTCAGTGGCCAAAATCAGTAAAAATAAGAAAAAAATGAAGACAGCACAAAGTAGCGAGCCCGCCGTCGTAAGCACATATGGGATCGAAGATGACAGTGAAACTAGGATTAGGCTCTTGTCGCGGCCCTCAGGTAGAGGACGCGCTGCTCTACTTCCCGCATGGATGACACAGCAGTCTTCTTCAGTCTTAGGCACCATTCACGCGGGACATAACTTGGCTGCCAATGAAAACCAATATGCGCGCAACAGTGTGAATGAGTCCGAGGCCGATGAGGACGACGATGAAGACGAGGACTTCTGGGAGCAGTTGTTAAAAAAGCGCAGACTTCCTGACTCGACAAGTACAGACGCTTCAGAATTCCTCAGGGGCATAGCGCACAAGTTACCGTCGGAGTCTCGCGAGGAAAAGCTCTCTGCTCGGGAAGAACTTCCGCGAGGTGTAACTAACCCTGGCTTTTCACATAATGTACAAAATAGTCGCGTAAGTATTCCAAGGGACACAGATCTGCTGGCAGATTTGTTCGAAATGCCTTGAGATATACCCTGTATCTTGTACACATATAACGTTTTTTTAGATGTTTTTAATTGTGTATAACTATACTATACAAACTGCACAGAAAACTAAAATATGTTCAATAGCGAGAGCCGATTTGGGACTATAATCGTCTATGGAGGAATATCAGATTCAGCATAGACCTTGCAGATGGTTTCGATCTGATCTACCTGAGATTTGATATGATTCGCAAATGAATTGGCGTAAGTTTCAAGGAATAGCGTTTTGACGCCAACGCTAAGGAACACGATTTGGTCTTGCTGCTCCCTTGCGTACATATTTCCTTCAACCGCGAGCATGCACCGTACAATTGTCAGCCAAGATGAAATGTATTCTATACCCATGTTCATTTTTGACTGTTGGATGAACTTCGCCGAATCAATTATATAAACAGCATGATCGGAGGGCTCATTTATCTGCGATTCGGTGCTCGTCAACAGCAACTTCTTCTGCACGACCACATCACAAAGCATGCTCTTAAACCACAGACAACTCGCACCGAATTCTATAATAGACAGAAATGATGTAGCAAAACCGAAAACATTATTTGTGCCTATGAAATTTGGTTCAAGAAATGCTTTACGAACGACATCCACGTCCACAAGAGCCTCGCTAAATCTGGCGCACATAGCAGACATGATTCGGACACAATAAAGAGAGCCGCATTTATGAACATTAGCGTCTGCTGCAATAAAAAAAAACAACTGTAGTAATTTTGAAAGTTCGTCGGCATGTATTTCTTTTTGTGTTCGTAGGAGAAATGTCCCAAAACTAAAACATCTTTGCACCAACTTTAAAAATCTCTCTAATCGCTGCTGCTTCGAAATAAAACAATCAGGTTTAATGCAAAAATTATGCGATGAATAATTTGACTTGTTTTGATGCAAATATGATTCAACCTCTTGTGTCATTTCGGACAAAATAGGACAAGGTCGTTTACGCAGTAAACCAAAATACATTAAACTCAGCTCTACATCATCAAACCTTGGGGAAAACGAATTACTATCACAGTATTCATATAGCAAATTATGCGATAGCTCACTTAAACGTTCATGCCCCACAACTGATAAAATAAATAAAGCTCGTAAAATATCTTCATGTAAAGGTGCTCTTGTTAAGTGGAACCTTTCAAATACTGTCTTATCTTCTAAAGCGGCTATCATTGCACTTGAATGACGAAAAAGGAAGCTTAGTTGCGAATTTGGTCCTAAAATATGTTTTATTTGTTCGAAGTAAACGCTAATATCTTGGTAAAAAACATTTACCTTTTCAAAATCTAATAAAGACACCTGGGTTCTTACTTGAGGCGAAGCTAATGAATTAATTTGGTCAGGAACAGCCTTCAAATGCTTTTCCCTACTTTTAGCTAAAAATACTTCAAGATCGTCATCGTCGCTATCTTCAGCGAGGCAAAGTTGTTCTGCAAGTTGTTTGGTTGCAAGTGTAGCAACACCTGTGGTTGCCATAAGTGAAAGACCTATTTTCATTATTCTAAAAAACAGTATGTAGCATTTAAAATATGGATATGATTTCAATAACAAACTAACTAACAAATATACTATTTTCCTTCATCCCGTCTAGCCCTTACCCTTTTGAAAAGGTTTTCGGATTGTGTGTTTTTTAAAGGGAAAGGTTAAAGGCTTAAGAAGCGTAAAAGGAAAAATAAACATTAGGATTTTAGTTTATTTGGGGGGCATTATCAAGAACGTATTTTTACGATAAGTTGTGTACAAATTGATGTTTTAAAATTCATGAGCGCATATTTCACTTACGATGATTCATCGTATCAAGGATATGATCATTCATATGATAGTTCCGCTAGTTTTCAGCATGGAATGCTAAATGGAGTTTCGGCAGAATATAGCCAAATAGGAAGTTCTTCGCTTCCAATGGAAGAAGGTGTCTGGACTCATCAATTGTCTTGTGTGATGGATGATGCAAACAATAGTGTTACATCAATGGAATATGACACATGCTATGAGCGTCTGTGGGTTGGTCATAGAGATGGTCGAGTAAAAAGCCTTCGTTTTGAGCGATCATCAACCGGGCTGCACGAAGCTTTCATTTATAGCAGTTTTTCGAGTACTAGAAATAATCAAGTGGTAGGATTACACCCTGTCAGTGATTATATAATTTCAACTACTACGTCTAATATTAGAATTAATACTAATGGAGGCATTTCTGTAGCAAGCGTGGAATCTCCGCAGGTCATTGAATCAGGTGGTATTAGTGTTAGTGCAAATTTCTCCTGCAGCGGTTTATGTCATCCTGGTGGCTACGACATGATTGCAACTCATTTATTGGCGGGAACAAAACGAAACATAACTGTTGCATACGACTTATCATCTTTGACAGTTCCAGTTCTTACGATGGACATAGGTGCATCTGCTGTGTGTTGTCGGGAAAATAGATTTTACAGTGGCATCGCATGTGAAGACGGTAAAGTGAAACTGGTCGACTGTCGCCTACGTAGCAGTAAGCTATTGCACACCTTGGATGCACACAGCGGCCCTTGTTTAGATATGTGGATGTCTCCGAATGATACTACTCTCTTTACCTGTGGAAAATTTGCCAGAGTAAATACTACCGATGGGAATGCGATGAAATACTCGTACGATCCGCTTGTGAAGGTTTTTGATCTACGCACAAATAGACAGTTACCGCCATTGCGAATGACTGGAACCACTCCTAATTTTATTCGATTCATACCATCACCTTCTTCTCAAGGCGGTTACGGTGCGCAGATCATGCTGGTCTCTGGAAATGGTCAATTGCAGCTCTTTGACCCCAACGGCAATGGATCCGATGCTCAAATACTATATTCTCAGATGGCTTCTCAACGAGATTCAGTAAACTCCGTTGCTGTCGCTTCTTCCGGACAATTGCTCGCTACTGCAAATTACAGTGGCGTCATTACGCAGTTTTCTGTGGGGCTAGCCGCTGATAGCGTCGCATCAGACAACCATAAGATCAATTCAAATTCTTTAGAATTGTCTATGCCGCCGCTTGATCCGCGTCCGCCGATGTCTTCCTTTGGAATCAATAGTCAAGTGCTGGCTTCAGCATACGTCTTGAGTCCGTCTTCAACCGAAATGGAGCCATTGGCTTCCTCTTTCTCAGGGACGAATGTTCTGCGTACAGCGCGGTACAAACTAACCAGCAAGCGTGTGATTAGCAAAGAGCTCCTCAATAAAGTTCATTATAATGATTTCATTGGTAATGTGAATAATCCCGGCTTTTCTCCGAATTCGATGCTGTATTCGAGTTCTATTAATGGCATGAGGGCCTACGCCATCAGTGACCCGCGCAACGTCGATACTACGGAACTAGGCCTGACTCCTGCAAAAGTAAATCCTAAAAAAGAGTCTGCTCCACTAGTAGAACGTCCCAATATTCTTCCTATACAATATAGAAAACAGCATTCGTATCGAGGAAAAGCGAGGATGAACAAATTTAACTACTCCGTGCACAACTCCACTGAATGCATGGCACTTGAAAATGTGTCACCCAACTCATACACAAATACCATTTTGCAGATTCTGTTTTCAATGCCTGAAATACGCGCCATAGCCTTAGCATCACAAGCAAGCACTTACCATCATCAAAACCCGCACACCTTATGGTGCGAACTTGGTTTTCTGTTCCACATGATTCTGTCGGTTCAAAAGGAATACGATTCGAGCAAATACGAAGATTTAGAGCGTATTGTCACTCCTGCTAATTTCCAGCGAACGTTTCAATGCATTCCCGAAGCCGTGGCTTTGGGGTTATTCGACGGATCTCACGCGGATTCCCAAGCACTGGTTCAAACCTTTATTCGCTTTATTCTACAGCAGATGCACAAGGAATCAGAGCTTGAAAGTCGGTCGCAACACGATACAGGAGGAAGAAGAAACACTACCCGTTCATTTTCAGCGGTAGATGACATTTTTGGGTTTTCCGTCGTTAGTAACACCAGGTTCTTAGTATCGAACAAAGTGGAGGTTGGAGTCCCCATACGATCATTTGCGTTAGAAGTTGTTTATCCTTCAACAAAGGGACAACGGCGTGGAACCGGAGCGCAGTCTACGGAACTGGACCTCACTAAACTTAATGGGGCGCATCTGAAACCTGGAGACCAGCCTTCATCTTTCGCGCATGCCATTTGGGGTTCGCTACGCAAAGAGACGAGCATGCGCGGCTGGTGTAAAAGCAGTGAATCCTACGAGCCATTTAAGCAAGTGCGAAGTCTTCTTAGTCTCCCGCGTGTGCTTACCCTTTTATGCGGGGAAACCCAAAAAGACGCTAGTAGTAGCACCATCAGCGGGGCGCTGGGTGAAGTACAGAGCCAAGGTAGTATGCACGCGTGCTATTGGAGCTCGAAGAGTGTCGTAGGCGGTGCATGGCTTCCTATTAAATTGGAAGTAGCAATGTTGCGGGTTGGTATAGAATCCGCTTCCCAAACGCGTTTAATAGTGTCAGGTCTCCTTGTTCCTGGACCCGATGCTCCCAAGAGTTGCGCAGAAGTGTGGGTCATTTACGACGGTGTTAATGACAGCATCGCATCAGTGCCAGCTTCCATGATACCATCTTATGGTATCGTACTGAAGGCAGCAATTGTGCCTGTAGCCGTAAACCTAAATAAGCCTTATAATCCGAATCCACTCCCGCCAGCCGTGGAGGTGAAGAGCGACGAGTGGGAGGTGGTCACCTTGAACTTGGCGGCCGTTATTTCGCAAGTGCAAAGCGAGCTCGAACCTTCCAGCCCCGATGGGATCGTTGAGCATGCAGTGCTGCACATTAAGAGAGATTTCAGTCAATTCCGCAACTCAAAAGAAAACGCCGTTTCTGAATGGATTCTGTGTAACGATTTCTCCATTCAGTCTTCCGAAGCGCTGGATGTGGTGAGCTTCCCCGCTTGGCGCCACCCCTGTGCGATATTTTTTAGTCGCTCAGACTATCATTTTGGCGTCGCACCTATAGACACCAGTAACACGCTTGGGTGCACTTCAATTCCAGTGACAGTCATGAATCTGCCCTCGCAAAGCAGCGTTCCTTCCATCCGATTGGGTCCAGCCACTCTGCCTGGAAAAGGCGAACTGATCGCATTTGATGCAGAATTTGTTACCGTGCAACTTGAGCAAGCTGAAGTAAACGCAGAAGGTCAGCGAGTAATCGTATCCGAAGCACGGCAAAATGTCGCAAGAGTGTCCTTTGTTCGCGGTGGAAAGAAGGACTTGGACGAGGGCGCCGCTCCTCCTGCCATAGAGGTGTTGGCTGACGACTATGTGATACCTAGCGAGACTATTCTGGACTATTTAACCCGGTTTTCAGGTATCGTCGCCGAAGATCTCCAACCGGGAGTGAGCAGAAATGCCGTCGTACACAACCGCACTGCGTACCTCAAGCTCAGACTATTCGTTGACCGAGGCTGCGTTTTCGTTGGGCATGGCCTCAACACAGATTTTGATACTGCCAATATATACGTTCCAAAAGAGCAAATTGTCGATACTGTGGAGTTGTGGCGACTTCCTGGGCAAAGAAAGCTGTCTTTGCGGTTTTTAGCAGCCTATTTCCTCAAGGAAGATATCCAGGACGAAGTGCACGACTCTATCGAAGATGCGAAGATCGCGCTACTTTTATATCGTCATTATCAAAGCGTTGCAAATAAAGGGCATTTGCATTTACAAGGGGTATTGCAGGAGCTGTATGCATATGGTGTGAAGACTAACTGGACGATTGCCGCCTAAAGACTATTTCATCAATTTAAAGATATACACTAAAAATATTAACTTCAATACTTGCAGACATTGCTTTGATTTATTCTTGTTTTTTATTCCATTTCTCGATGACTCTGACGATTTTCATTCCGTCGCTTCCTCATCGCGGAAATTGGTTCTTGAACAGTATCGGTGCTTGGCATAGGTTTGACATCTATTTGCGCGGTCTCTTTCGGCAGATTAAGATTTTCTTTTAAAGCAGCCTTCAATGCATCTAGAACAGGATTTTGTTCAGTTTGGGAAGACATGTTTTCTATGCCGCGTAATGCCAAATTAAGAAAATACGCCTTAAATGCTGGAGCGTCTTGTTTGGCTTCTTCATTATCTTGAATAGTTGGTTCAGAAACTGAATATGATGCTGCTAAAAGAATTGCTAGTATGATCGGATTTGATTTTGCAATAATATTTTCATCCAACCTACAGTTTGTTCGCATCAGATTGTATACAATGTGCACGTTTTCACGCATGCGATCCCTGTCTGTATTCACACTTTCAAGTTTCGCAAAATAGTGTTGAGGAATCTGTGCAAAAATGTTTTTCTTCGCAATAGTAAAAACACTTTCTGATTCGACTGCTTGTTTGTGTTCCCATGTTGAGACATTGTGCAAGACAACCCATGTCAAAGCTCCGGGTACAAGAGCGAAAAGAAATTGCCGTAATTTCCATGCTGTATTTAGTCGAAGCCCAGAAGGGGTAACATCATTGACATGCCACCACCGTACCATGAAAAAAAAATGGATCCAAGAAGGGAAGACTTTCTTTTCCTCGGATAACATTGGACGCTCCAAAACTCCGGAAAAGATGAGAATTAAAAAAGAGGATTTCAAGTGTCTTTATTTTTTATGAATTCGAGTAAGAGTCTGTTGACACGCTTTTGGACGTGGACCGCTCAGAAACGACCTTCGTGGCGTGAAGATAAAACAGAAGCTGCCGTCTTGTTCTGTGTGTTTGGAGCCACTGGTAGTTCTTCCGTATATTTTGTCCGCCCAGCTCTAACCAAGTTAGGAATAGAAGGTTCTCTTCGAGATGGACCAAATTCTTATCGAGTTATTTCCATTTTGAGCGTTACACCGATTTATGCTACCATACTTTTTGTTTTGGGGACGCTCTCTGGGAGACATGCTTACTTTGCTGCTCAGTGGCGAAAGATTATTAACCGTTTTGTACCAAGTTCAGCAATAAGTAAAATTGTTCCAGAAAAATGCAAGTCAGTTTCTAAGCCCAGTGCCATGTAAAGTTTGCATTAGGAAGCGCGTTGAATAGGTAATTTAAAGCATCCACGTTCTGGCGAAAGTTCAATTCAGATCATAATATTGTTCGAATATGACGTACATTGATAATATAAGTAGCTATAGATTTTGTAATTTTTGTTAATGATAATTAATCTTCTCAGAAATGGTTCTTACGTGATTACTGTCGGAGAGGCAAATCCCGTTATGTCAACAATTTTGGATATTTGAAACGCAACAGACACGAGATCCTTAAGTGCATCGCGTGTTGACTGAATATTATCTCCGCATGATCGAATAGTTTCTGCGGAAACATACTTTTCAAGATACATTCTCACAGTTGCTCCTGAACCGGCAGTTCCGGAAAGGCGGAAAACCACGCGACTTCCGTCCGAAAAGATAACTCGAATTCCTTGATTAGGCGAAACAGAAGCATCTATCGAATCGACGTAGCAAAATTCGTCAGCAATTTTAACTGTATATGGTCCAAATGATGTACCAGGCAATGCTGTAAAGCTAGATCGCAAATGGTTCATAAGCTGTGCGGCGTTTTTTGAGTCTACGCCTTCGTAATCATACCGGCAATAATAATTTCGTCCATAGGTCTGCCAATGATTGTTCATTATGGTTTCGAGATGAACAAAGTCAGCAGAACTGTTTTGGTTGTAGTGTGCTAAGATCTGCAGCCAAGCCAGCACTGCCCACATCCCGTCTTTCTCTCGGATGTGGTTGGATCCCGTGCCAAAGGATTCCTCGCCACACAGTACAGGGGAGAGATCTTCGTTTTTGAATACGACTTTAGAATCCATAATGTTGCCGAAGAATTTCCATCCCGTGGGAGTTTCAAAAAGACGAAGGTTGAGGCGCTCTGCCACGCGATCGACGGCTCCAGATGTCGGCATGGAGCGAGCGACCGTTTTCAAGCCACCTTGCGCAGCAAAAAAAGGAATAAGATGGGCATGTGCTGCAATGATTGCAAGAGAATCACTTGGTGTGCAAAAACATTGTCGGCCCAGAATCATATTTCTGTCAGCATCACCATCGGCAGCGGCGCCGAAGCAAGGAATGCTCTGGCCGGGAATTGCAGGAAGAGCCAAACCTTCTTTGTCCACGCGTAGCAATTCGCAAATGTCACGTGCGTATGTAAGGTTAGGGTCTGCATGATGGCCATTGAAATCTGGGGACGGAGTAGCGTTGAGCAAGCAGGACGCGGGAGCGCCGAGCTCCGAGCAAAACACTTCTTTGGCATAGGGCCCTTGCACGCCGTGCATGCAATCATAGGCAAATGAAAAGTCAGAGCGGGCGAACAAATTGCGTATCTTGCTGAAGTCAAAGATTGTCTTCAGCAATTGGACGTGCTCTTGGGTGCTTGAAATCACATCAATCGCGACACTGCAGCTGTTGTCGGTGGCTGACACGATCTGTTTGCCTACTTTACTGATATCGATAGCAGGGAACGACTGACACATGTGGATTTTGGAAATAGTCAACGAATTGGCATATATATTGTCAGTAAGAGCTTCCGGAGCAGGTCCGCCATTATCGCAGTTGTACTTTATGCCAAAGTCCTCATCCACTCCGCCGGGATTGTGGCTTGCAGTGAGAATGAAAGCTCCGAACGCCTTTTGCCATGTAGGACCTCGTTCCCTGATAATGCAAGACACAGCAGGAGTTGACAGTAATCCGTCTTGGCCGATGACAATGCGTTTGACGCCATTCGCAACTGCTATTTTGATAATTACTTGGATCGCAGCGTCGTTGTAAAATCTGCCATCGCCTCCAAGCAGCAATGCACCGCTAGACACATCGGCTCCTACTTCTGCTAGTGCGTTAAATGTTGCCTGGACAAAATTATGAAGGTATAGCCCGTCCATAAATTTCTTAGTCTTTTTTCGCAAGCCGCTGGTACCTGGTTTTTGGTCGGTGAACGGAAGAGTGGACAAGTGCATTGGTCTCAAGGGTCCCAGACCAGGAGCGCTGCTCAAGTCCACAGTGGTATTGTCATAGAGCCCATGAGGTAGCACTTTTGGTTCTCCAGAGTTATTAATGATGGTGACGTTTCCTCGGAACACATTCCCGCTGCTCAAGTACACTTCGCCCTTGACGACGAGCTTGGAACATTGCACGAGGCTAGGATAGCCTCCACGAGTAGCCGCTTCAAGATTTTGAATAAGCTTGTATACTTTTTCGTCTAAATCAACAATCGGAGTTTTTTCGTTGCAGACCGGATTTAACACCAAAACACTGCGCTCATTGACGACGTAGGCATCAGAGCGAAGCAAAAGCAAATCGGAGCACTTCTTGACTGGTGCGAAACGGCAGCGAGGAACACACACGGCGATCGCTCCAGCAAAGCACTCAATGGCCGCTCCCATTGCTGTTTCCAGCTGCCAAACTGGATCCGAATCGCTCTTTTGAGGATCCACTGTCTTACCGTTGAAAATAGTGGGCAGAGGCACAAACCCTCCCTTGGCAGTCATCAGCTCTTTAAGCTTATCCAAACGTACCCAGAGATTATTGGTGTTAAAGAATTGATGCCTTTTTATGTCTTGAAATGCACTTTCGTCTTCTTTTGCGCACTGCGCACTCTCACGCAAAATGAGTTGTCTATCGCTTGTGCGCACAGCGAGGTGACCTCCCTTCTTATCAGCTTCAGTACGTTGGCAGCACTCCATCATAAAAGGCGCGGCGCTTTGTGCGAAATAAGTTAATAACTCGATGTCTAAAGTGGCTCCGAGGTTGTCTGAATTGGACACAAACATGTACTTCTTCCCGCTGCTTAACAACTCATCCAGACGACCAGAACCAAGCAGAGCGGTATACAGATCACCATGCCCTGGAGGGCACCATTCAAGATGCTTGTTAATTGGCCACTGAGCTACTCCATAATTTGCTTTGAAGATCTTAGGAACTTTATTTTGCATGAGTTCAACACTCGGATCCTCAGATAACATGGGATACTTTTTTAGGAAAGTTAGTGTATCCACGCTTGTATTGAAAGAATTCATTAACATAAACTTTATGGGAGATTTAAACTCTTTGCGCATAGATACAACTTGTTTAGCCGTAAGATCAAGAAAGTTGTTTCCTCCTTTAACGGATAATAAGCTTTTTGCTTTCTCCAAACCCATCGACGTACCTAATCCTCCATTTAACTTGAGTACAACGGTTTCCATTAACAGGGAAGGATCAGGCGAAACTTTTCCAGAAATATCCTGATCAAGCATGGGCAGTGAAGCAGCAGGATAAATAGTACTTTCACTGATATTACCAGTTGATCCGCTGAGCAGCTCAGAATATGCAAAGCTGAACGCAGCAATCGCAGCACTTGATAAACCTTCTGATTCCATTTTAGCCTTAAAAGGCGCAAAACGCGAGTCTTGTAACATGTTGTTCATGGAATGATGTGGTGAGGTTCTCTTTCTCTCTCCTTTTTCCTTCCTAGTTTTGTTTTCCACAAAACGCAAACAAAATCCTTTCTAATTAGATTCTCGAGGTGATATCAATTCTAATATATACATGCAGATGAGCGGCGACGATAAATCATCTGATGCCGCGGGTTCAAGCGAGCTACACACTGTGATGATGGAATCTCTCAAAAGGAGAGGTGTATTAGGAAAAGTTTCTGCTAATGTTCGGGCGGAAGTTTTTCACATGCTTGAAGATAAAACTGTACCGATGCCTGACAAGCCGGCAGAAATGTATTTAGCAACAGAATTAATTCGAGAATTTCTTATGAGCTCGGAACTTAATAGTTCGCTTTCTGTTTTTAATGAGGAATGCGGGCAACCTTCTGAAATGCGCGTTGACCGAGAATTTATTGGTGGCGAATTGGGATTCAACCTTATAGACGAGTCAGCGTCTGCGCGAGAAACACCACTGTTGGTCTTACTAGTGAGCCATTTGCTTACGCAAAAGAGAAGACAAGATTCTTCCTTTGACCTATCCATGGAGGTTAATGTCGACAATATTTAAATCATTTTGTATGTTTCTTGTGTCTTTTTATTAACTTAAAACAATAATAACTATTGTACTACATGCTAAGCAATACGCATTCTTTCCGTGCGCGAGTTGTGCTGATATAGATAGCGATATAACTGTTCATAGCGCCACATTTGTTGATCATTTCGGAAATTACTAGTCACTGTCAATCGTCCCATAACCCCTAGATTCGTTCTTAGAACACTATCGTTAAGTAAATGCAAAACTGCAGAAGCTATAGCTTGCGGACTAGCGTCGTTGACAAGAAGAGCATTCTCACCAATGTAAAAATGTGTGTGTTGATTTTGGATCCCGTCCGAACGTGGCTCGCGAACGTACTGGCCCACGCCACCAGCCGCAAACGTAACCAGTGGCACCCTCATAGCCATCGCCTCTATATTCGCGATGCAAAATGTTTCTGACCAGCCTCGCACAGATGTGTTTACCAGGACATCAAGAAGAGCGAGGAGGGCAGGAAGCTCGTCATGCGCAACCCAACCTGTGTAAACCATACTATCACTTATCCCCAAACGAGCCCCTAACACACGTAGCTGATTTGCCAACGGCCCGTCCCCTATTACCAGAAATCGCGTGTTTGGTCGCTGCTGTAGTATGGCATGCGCGGCCTGAAGAAAAAGACCCGGATTCTTCTCACCGGACAGACGCGCTAGAAAGCCCACTGTAAGGCAGTTGGGAAACTTGCACTCAGGCACCCTTGCCACAAAAGAGTTGCTTAGGACTAAGTCAGTCCTATCTGGATCGAACATGTGCACGTTTACTCCAGGTGGCACTACAGCGGTTAGCGGTCCACACGCATGGCGCTGGAGTTGCAGGCCCATCTCCGACACCTCGGGGAGCAACGGTAAGGCAGGAGCAGTACTCAAGCACTGATTAGAACCATTTCGCGCAGTACGAAGCCAACTCACGCTGGGATGTTCCACGGCAAATTCAGAGGGGCCCACAATGACGTCAGGCGACGCGGCGGCATCGACGAACAAGTTCAGGAGTTCAGAGACCGACGGAATGCCTAAGCTGCGAGCAGACTTGGTGATGAAAAAGTCAGCGGTTACTCCGCGAACATTTCCGTTAACTGTTATATCGCAAGCAAAATTTTGGAGTGCATTTCGGATTATAATATATGGTTCCCTGGCCCAATCCGGGGTGATCGCATCGATGTCGCCGGCGGCGGCCTCGAATCTTGAGGCGGTGTATTTAATTACTTGCTCGTATGTTGCATCTTTCGGCAATAACTCTGATCCATCTGCAGTCGGTTCGCTGAAACGAGCAGTATTCAAAGTGAATCTGATCATAGGGCTGGCGACCACATTCACGCGAGCACGACGACGCTCAGTTGGTGTCATTAGAGAGAACAACTTCTGCTCGACATCATTCAATGGGCGATCGATATCGGCGGTATTCGTTAGAGGGGATTGCGATGATAGAATATATGTGAATATTATGTCTTCAGGTAGCGTTTCAATCTGGTCTAAATAGATCCGCTTTTGCCCATCTGGCTCGCTACTGGCCCAGACGCAAACGTTGATGGGTTTTTCATGTGATGGACACCGACTTTCACGACACACGTTAGCGGTAGGAGCGACTTGGGCATAAGGTTGTGATGCAAACCATCGCTGTGAAACCAGCTCTTCAGACGGCAATAACATTTCTATGTATCCCACTCCGGGCAGTACAGAGACTCCATTCTTTTGTGCTGATGAGTAAAGTAAAGGCGTAATTGAAAAAAACCAAGAAGCGGGTTCCATAAGACCTCCAGTGCCTGCAACTGCTCGCGCATCGATCAACGTAGTTTTCGTGTTTATGATCTGTTCGTGAATACTCTCGATAGAAAATTGCATTGTGCTGCTCTCTTGTCGTGCTTTTAACGACGCTAAATATGAAGCATGAAATTGGTGAGCATGTCGTGATCCGAATCGAGGACTGCGTATAAAAACGCTGCTTAGTTTCGAAACAGTCGATGCACTTTTATCAAAGCCTTCTATGCACAATACAAAATACGAGCTGCTTTTGCCAATAGACCAGGTACCATTTTTATACACGAATCGGGGTATTACTTGCAAAAAAGAATGTTTTATTGAATTTTCATTAGCATTTGGATTGTCTTCGAGCGATAAAGGAATGTGTATATGTCCATTCTCTACATCTGCGGTGCAGTACTCAACAATGCCTTTCAGGGCATTGATAGTACTACCGATTTTTATAGTTTTAATACAAATCCCATTGAGATCTTTGAAATCTAGAGAATCAACAAATAAGTCTAAGCCGGGTAGACCCAAAATAGAGCTAAAATAAGCAGTACCTTGATCGCACAAAGGCTCGTAGCATCCGAGCTCTTCGGATCTCAGATGCGTGAACAGGGTTACAACAAGGACTAAGAATGATGACCAGTTCATATTTTCTTCCTAACTAAATTATATTAAAAGATCGACAAAATAAGATAGAAGACACGAAGATCAGGTCGCATCATCCCTTTTCCACCCCTACCCTCCACTATAGCTCCATTCAACAAATGACGCAAATTTGAAAGGAAAACGAGAAGGGAAGGAGAAAGAGCTATTCTTCTAACCCGAACCCTAACCCTAACCCTTCACGAATCATCTTAGTCGCATTCTTACTCATTTTTAATCTGAAGCTGTAGGATGGAC
>JACCDO010842817.1_pt1 | contig 14680 bp, 16 predicted proteins | sample 7446101 | NCBI WGS metagenome assembly JACCDO01 (sample SAMN15323440, study PRJNA562643) | freshwater metagenome | isolation source: river surface water | place: USA:Blue River Watershed | collected 2017-08-16
GGTTTCGCCTCATTCACCAGGTTTAGGAAAGTAGTTGCGTATTGCAGTTGCGGCGACGCCAGAAGTCGCCATCGATTCACTCAACGCTCTACTTAACTTTGATACCGAGTTAGCCTTCGTCATTTCCCAACCCGATAGACCAGCTGGACGCGGACAAGAGTTAAGAGAGAGCGCAGTAAGTAAATGGGCTCTGGATGCAGGAGTTACTTGTCATAAGCCTGAGACCACAGATGCCTTTCTCGGTCTGGCTTCAACGGTCGATCTTATGATCACTATCGGTTACGGAAAGATTCTGACAAGTGACGAGCTAAACGCTCCCACTCACGGTTCTATCAATCTGCATTTCTCGCTGCTTCCCCGTTGGCGAGGAGCAGCGCCAGTGCAGAGATCCATTGAAGCTGGGGACGCGGTTACTGGAGTAACAGTCTTTCAACTGGATGAGGGAATGGATACGGGACCTATCTATGTGATGAAACGCTTTGCCCTCGATGACGACATTACATCAGATGAACTTTTCAAGGAGTTATCAGAGTTGGGATCAGAGGCGTTACTTGAATCTTTGAAAATGATTGAAAACGGAGCTAAACCAGTACCGCAGAGCTCTTCGGATGCAACGAAGGCGGTAAAGATTACAAAGGCGGAGTGTCAGATTGATTGGAATAATGAAGCGAATGTTATTTCGAGAAAGATAAGAGCCTTCACAAGTCAGCCAGGGGCATGGACAACTTTCCGCGGGTCCATAGTCAAGATTGATTCACCAGTGATTGAAGAACTAGTTCTAAGGCCAGGGGAGATTCTTTTTAAGGATAAAAAACTTCTCGTTGGCACAAAGACGGAAGCGATTTCATTAGGGTTCATCACAGTACAAGGCAAGTCGCGTACTTCCGTTCAATCCTGGGTCAATGGGGCGCGTCTGCAGCCTGGTGAACTCTTTGGTTAAAGCACGTCGAGATTCATTTAAATCGCCCAAACCCGATGCTGTGCGCGTTTTGGTCTATGACATTCTTAGCGAGGTCAATCAAAGGGGTGGTTACTCAAATCTCTTACTACCGCAAGCGCTAACGGCATCAAATTTTGAGGTTCGAGATAAGGGTTTCGCAACTGAGCTTCTCTACGGAACTCTTCGTATGCAAGGGCGTCACGATTACATCTTGCAGCAAGTGGCAGATAGGCCGTGGAGTGAAGTCGACCCCGGAATAGTAGATATCTGTCGCCTTGGTGTTCATCAACTCTTTGAGATGCGTGTGGCTACGCATGCTGCCGTCGCTGCAACAGTTGAGCTCGCTCGTAAGGTTATTGGAGAGTCAAAGGCATCCTATGTCAATGCAATTCTTCGAAAGGTAAGTGCAAAGAGTCTAGAAGAGTGGCTAGCACCTCTAGAGGAAATCAAGGATCCAGTTGTAAAACTTGCCATTCTCTATTCACACCCAGAGTGGATTGTGTCGGCATATTACGATTTACTGAAAGATTTTGCCGTAGTTGAGGAAGAGTTAGCTGCGAATAATGTTCCCGCATCGCCGACACTTGTGTCCTGGCCAGGAGAATCAACCCAACAAGATCTCATTGAACTAGGTGGCGTTGCTACGAGATTCTCACCGTACGGAGCGCGCTTCGACGGATCACCTGGATCACTTGACCTTATTCGCCATCGCAAGGCAGGCGTTCAGGATGAGGGTTCTCAACTTGTGGCCGATATCTTCATGAAATTTGCAGAAGGTTCCGAAAATATTCTGGATCTCTGCGCTGGCCCTGGAGGAAAAGCAGCTCTCATTTCACATCTTGCTCGAAGTAAAGGCAAGAAGTTCGTTGCAAACGAGTTATCTGAACCTCGAGCAGCGCTGGTCAAGAAAGTTGTCGGGTCGTTTCCAGTTATCGTTGGAGATGGACGAGAAATTGCTTCTCAATCACAGAAATTTGATGCCATTCTTGCCGATGTCCCTTGTACGGGATTAGGTGCACTACGTAGGCGCCCAGAGGTACGTTGGCGCAGAACGCTCCAAGATCTACGCGCTCTTACCGAGCTACAACGCGAACTGAGCGATGCTGCTATTTCAGTACTCAATGATGGTGGAATATTTGGATATGCCACCTGCAGCCCACACTTTGCAGAGACCAGTGCTCAAGTCCAGTCAATCCTTAAGAACCATCCTGAGCTTGAACAGTTGGATGTTTCATCGTTTATTCCGAGTGAACTTATCGGAGCCACTCGTGGGCCAAGCCTTTCTCTATGGACAAGTCGACACGAGACTGATTCGATGTTCCTCGCAATTTTTAGAAAGAAAGGCGATGCATGAGTAACGATATTCGAATAACTCCGAGCATTCTCAACGCAGACCGCGAGAATCTTTCTGCAGAGATAGCAAAAATTGCAGAAGTCAGTGATTACATCCATTTAGATGTCATGGATAACGTCTTTGTTCCTAATTTCACCTTTGATTTTGATACTGCGGCGAAGATTATTCAAGAGACATCGATACCGGTTGACACCCATCTCATGGTTGCTGAGGTCGATCAGATCGCGATCAATTATGCTGAAGCTGGTTCTGCCAGCGTCACATTCCATGTTGAAGCATGCAGTGATATTAGGGGGACAGCTGCAGGAATCCGAAGATATGGCTCGCGAGCATCTTTCGCACTGAAACCCGGTACCGAGATAGATCTGTATGAGGATTTCCTGGATGCAATTGATATGGTCCTAATCATGACTGTCGAACCCGGTTTTGGTGGTCAAAAATTCATTGTCGAGATGATGGAGAAGGTTCGCAGAGCTAAGAAGTTGATGGGATCTCGCCCAATCTGGTTGCAAGTTGATGGAGGAGTATCTCTTGAGACGATAGAGATTGCTCGAGATGCTGGCGCAGATACCTTTGTGGCAGGAAGTGCTGTCTTTAGCGCTGAAGATCCAGCGGCCATGGTCATGCAATTGCGAGAGAGAGCCTCGCTTCACTAATTACCATCCAGCTATTGATTTACTCAAGTAAAGTACCCATATGAAGACTTTTGACTCTCTTTGGAGCGAGCTCCAACAGAAGCTCATCGACCGACCAACGGGCTCTTCGACAGTAGAAGCTGTCGACGCTGGTATCCATGAGATTGGCAAGAAGATTCTCGAGGAAGCGGGCGAGGTTTGGATCGCCGCAGAGCATGAATCAAATGAGGCCTTAGCTGAAGAGATAAGCCAACTGATTTATCGTCTGCAAACTCTCATGCTTGCCCGAGGTCTGACGCCAAATGATATTTATAAGTTTCTCTAGGGAGTCATCATGTTAAGAATCGCCGTCCCAAATAAGGGTTCACTTGCAGAGTCATCGATTGCGATACTGAAAGAAGCAGGTTATCGCCAGCGGATAGATTCACGAGATCTTGTTCTTCTAGACCCAGAAAATAGCGTTGAGTTCTACTATTTACGCCCGAGAGACATTGCAATCTATGTTGGCTCTGGTGAATTAGAGGCCGGAATTACTGGTCGTGATCTTCTGATCGATTCAGGAGCCACAGCTGATGAGGTTCTCAGTCTTGATTTTGGCTCATCAACCTTTAGATTCGCGGGTCCCGCCGATGAGGAACTTACAATCGCAAAGATTGCTGGTAAGAGAATAGCGACCGCTTATCCAGGGCTCGTTGAGAGTTATTTGAAATCGTTAAATGTGGCTGCGACAGTTGTCCGTCTAGATGGAGCAGTTGAAAGCAGTGTCCGTCTCGGGGTTGCTGACGTTATCGCCGATGTAGTCAGCACTGGAAATACCCTTAGACAAGCAGGTCTCTCCATCTTTGGTGAACCAATTCTGCAATCGGAAGCGATCTTGATTAAAGGCCCAAATGCAAAGATAGCTCAGGAGTTAGAAATCCTCATACGTCGTCTACAAGGTGTCGTAACTGCGCGCCAGTATGTTCTCCTTGATTACGATATTCCGAAGAATAAAGTTTCAGAGGCCTGTGCCATTACTCCAGGTCTTGAGTCACCAACTATTTCACCTCTACAGAAAGATGATTGGGTTGCCGTGAGAGCGATGGTTCTGCGAAAAGATACTAATCGTTTGATGGATGAAATTTGGGCACTGGGTGGACGTGGAATTCTCGTGACCGATATTCACGCCTGCCGCCTGTAATTAGGAGGGAACGCTACTTGCGTGTTGCGCCAGCTTCATCAATCTCTTCACGAGTAATTCCTAGAAGGTAAAGCACCGAATCTAGAAATGGTGCCGAAACTGAACTATCTGCCGCTGCCTTCACAGCCGGCTTTGCATTAAATGCTATTCCCATTCCAGCAATTGCGATCATATCTAGATCATTTGCACCATCGCCTATTGCAATAGTTTGCTCAAGATTGACTGATTCCAGAGCTGCGAAATCGCGTAGCGCCTGAGCCTTAGCGGCGCGATCAATAATTGGACCCTCAACCAATCCAGTAAGGACTCCGTTCTCAACCCCAAGTGAATTTGCTCGATAATGAGTTATAGCTAAATCTTTAAGGATTGGTTCAATGACTTCTGTAAAACCACCGGACACAACTGCAACGCTATGACCCAGCTTCTTGAGTGTTTCGACAAGGGTTCTAGCGCCTGGAGTCAGAAGTATTTGACCGCGGACCTTATCGATCACGTCGATGGGTAATCCCTTGAGCAGGGCAACGCGAGCTAGCAAACTAGCGGAGAAATCGAGCTCACCTCGCATCGCTTGCTCGGTAATGAGGCGAACTTTCTCTTCGACTCCTGCATGAGCGGCGAGGAGTTCGATTACTTCTTGTTGAATAAGGGTTGAATCAACATCGAGAACTACCAATTTCTTAGCCCAGCGCATGAGGCCACCAGGGGAGACTGCGATATCAATCTCTGATGATGCGGCAACAGCTGCCAGATTATGGCGAAGGCTACTTATATCTACGCCAGAAACTGTGAATTCAATGGCAGTTATTGGATAGCTTGCTGTTCGATGAATACGTTCGATATTTCCGCTCTTTGAAGCAATTGCGTCGGCGATGGCAGCGATTGGAGATGGTGCTAGCGGATTCGCTAGTGCCACGACATGCACCAGACCGCTCTTGGCCGCGATAGTTGAATCGCCTTGCTCACTAAATGAAGTTGCGATATCGACTGAGAGTTGTTCTGCACAAGCGGTGAGATCTTCCTCGATGGCCGTTGCATGATCTGGATTAAGGGAGATCAGAACGGTGAGAATGAGTCTCTGTCTGATTACCACTTGTTCAATATCAAGGACAGTGACGGCAAAAGGTGCCAGCGTGTCAAAGAGCGCTTTAGTGATACCAGGTGAGTCGACTCCGGATACTAGGATCAACCCGGTAAATAGGCTCTTTTCTTCGCTCATATGGTGAGGTTATCGCGAATCACGCGGGTGATGTCGCCAATTTACGAGTGATTCTTGATTGAAGGAGATATCTTTTCCACCTATGAGCACCAGTAGCGTTCTTGAATTGAGAGATGTCTCAGTTCGACGCGGCGAGCGAACAATTCTCGGTCCTCTCAATTTTGCCATTCAACCAGGGGAGCGTTGGGTAGTACTCGGACCAAATGGTGCTGGTAAGTCCACGCTCCTTCAAATTCTGGCAACGAGAGCTTTTCCGACAACAGGAAAAGTTCTTCTTCTTAATCAAGAGATGGGCCGCGTAGATCTCTGGGAACTTCGCACTCGAATCGGAATTTGTGGAGCACTTGTCTCCGAAGATATTCCTTATGAAGAGAAAGTCCGCGATGTCGTTTTAACGGCTGCATATGCAATCTTGGGAAGATGGAACGAGGCTTACGATCTGTGGGATGAATCCCGAGCTGTTGCACTCCTCACTACATTTGGAGTCCGCGATCTTGCTGACCGAGAGTACGGAACGCTCAGCGAGGGAGAGCGAAAGCGGGTTCAAATTTCGCGCGCACTTATGGCCGATCCAGAATTGTTGTTGCTCGATGAACCTGCTGCAGGTTTAGATTTGGGTGGCCGCGAAGACCTTTTAAAGAGGTTCTCCATCTTTGCATCCGATCCAAACGCTCCCGCCACGATTTTGGTGACGCACCATATTGAAGAGATTCCATCCGGCACAACGCATGCACTTATTTTAAAGAATGGAGTAGCCGCTGTTTCCGGACCTATCGCAGATGTAATCACCAGTGAGCACATGTCTAATATCTTCGAACTACCCATGGAAGTTCGATTTGATGGATATCGGTTCTCTGCTCGTGCACTCTAGTTGGGATCACGTACTTAAGCCTTTCTCCAGAGAAATCGAGACGATTCTTAGCTCTCTCAAAGACGGTACATTCACGCCTCCTCGAAGTCAGATCTTCGCAGCGCTTGAACTTCCACTTTATGCAGTCAAATGCGTAATCATCGGTCAAGATCCATATCCAACTGCTGGAAATGCACACGGGTTGGCTTTCTCAGTCGCAGCAGATGTGAACAGAATCCCAGCATCTCTTCGGAATATCTTTAAGGAACTCCACTCAGATCTTGGTTCAGATATTCCGACCACGGGAAACTTAGAGAAGTGGCGAGAACAGGGAGTACTTCTTCTTAATCGCGTTCTCACGACAGAAGTCGGCAAATCAAACGCTCATAATGATTTGGGCTGGCAGCTGATCACTCAAGCAATCGCAGAGGCCGCAGCGCAAAAGGGAGCGATAGCAATTCTGTGGGGGAAGGAAGCCGAACAACTGGCACCTTTGTTCAAGGAATCGATTGTCTCAGCTCATCCAAGTCCACTAAGCGCCTATCGCGGATTCTTTGGAAGTAAACCGTTTTCAAGAGTAAATGGAATCCTGAAGGGCAATGGGATGGAACCTATTGATTGGAATTTATAAGAGTCAATTTCGAGTGGAAAAAGATCCGCCACCGCATCAGATAGATACGGTGGCGGATCTTTTTAATCGTTGGGTCGATTAACCAACCCAGGTATTAATTGGTGATGATAGGAAGTAGATCATGAAGAGACCCGATACCAAGAGAAGCAAAGGATGTACATCCTTACGACGTCCCTGGATATATCGAATTACTACGTGAGATACGAATCCTGCTCCGATACCCACTGAAATATTGTAGGTAAATGGCATCAGGATGATTGTAAGGAATGCTGGAATCGCGATTCCGTAATCTTCCCAATCAATCGACTTGATCTGAGTCATCATCAAGAAACCGACGATAACCAGTGCAGGAGTTGCAGCCTCGTAAGGGATGATTGCAACGAGAGGCGCAAGGAAAGTTGTCAGCAGGAAGCAAATTCCTGTTACAACGGATGCAAGACCTGTACGTGCGCCTTCGCCTACTCCTGAAGCTGATTCGATATAGCTGGTATTAGAAGAAATACTTCCAGCACCACCTGCGACCGCTGCTAGGGAGTCAACGAGAAGAATGCGATCGTTATTTGGAATATTGCCATCCTTGTCGATGAGATTCGCTTCTGCACCAATTGCAGTGACAGTTCCGACAGTGTCGAAGAAGTCAGAGAGAAGCAGTGTGAAGACAAGCAGAATGACAGTAATTAGCGGAATACGATCTAGTGAACCGAAAAGATTGAATTGTCCGAAGAGACCGAAATCAGGAGTTGCCACTACTGCATCAGGCATTGCAGGAACATTAAGTCCCCATCCCTTTGGATTAACCTTTCCTGTAGCTCCATCGAAGTTAGGACCGATCTTGAACGCTGTTTCGATAGCAACGGCAACTATCGTGGCAACCACAATTCCGATAAGGATTGCACCTTTAACCTTCTTCACGATCAACCCGATTGTTAGGAAGAGACCTAGCGCGAAGACAATGATTGGCCAACCGACCAAAGTCCCACCATCGCCGAGCGTTACTGGAACTGGTCCAGTACCTGTTCGGCGAACAAAACCTGCGTCTACAAGGCCGATGAGAGCGATAAAGAGACCGATACCTACAGAGATGGCAACCTTAAGTTGGGCAGGTACGGCCTTGAAAACTGCAGTTCGGAATCCTGTGAGAACGAGAACTGTAATGATCAAGCCTTCAAGAACTACCAGACCCATGGCATCGGCCCATGTCATTTGTGAAGCAATTCCAACAGCTACGAAGGTGTTGAGACCAAGTCCAGTTGCGAGAGCGAGCGGGTAATTGCCAGCAACTCCCATAAGAATTGTGAGAAGTCCGGCCATGAGCGCGGTCATAGCAGCTACAAGGGCGAGATTTGGGGCATCTCCGCCACCGATATATTTTCCATCAGCATCTTTTGCTAAACCGATAATGAGTGGATTGAGAGCGACGATATACGCCATTGTGAAGAAAGTGACGAGGCCACCGCGGATTTCACGTCCTACAGTGGATCCACGTTCAGATATTTTGAAGTAACTATCGAGCATGTTGAACCTTCCTGATTTTGTTAACGGGGGTGTTTGCGACCCCGTGTGAAGTGACGGCTCACAGACCGAAGGAAGGCCTTAAGGCTAGTTCAGGAGCTGGAGGAAGTACGGGAAATACGCGCTACTAAGCCCAGGAATATCGCAACCGATTGCCCTATGAGCAGCGCAAAGAGAGCCGTTCCAAGGCCAACTGTGCCACCTAGGCTCCAGCCTGCAATGAGAACCGTTACCTCAATACCCATTCGAACCCGACCCACACGGATGCCAGTTCGCTGGTGGAGCCCAGTCATAGCTCCATCTCTAGGTCCTGGCCCCAGACCACATGTGATGTAGAGAGCGGAACCAAATCCGACTAGAGCGATTCCGATTAGGTCGTAAGTTATTCCTGCCGGAATGGAGTTAACTTCCGGAAAAATGATTGTTCCAATTTGAATAAAGAGCGCGATCAAAACAATATTTGAGAGAGTGCCAAACCCTGGTCGCTCTCGTAACGGTATCCAAAGAAGTAGAACAAATACGCTGATGAAGAAGGTAGCCCAGCCAATCGAGAGATTACTTTTGAGAGTGACGCCTTCAGCCAAAACGGTCCAGGGAGCATTACCGATATTTGCTTGAATGAGCAATGAATCTCCCAGGCCAAAGATAGCTAATCCAAAGAAGAGAATTAGTACGCGGGAGAGTGAAAGATCCCAACGGCCTTGCGCAGTCCAAGGAGTGACCGGAACTGTTTTGTGAGGGCGCAATACATCGGCAAGCGATCGGAATTTCATGACCGCAGTCTATAGTTGCTCATATGCTTACAGGTTCCGGAACACTCCTTAACGTTCTCGCAATCGCAGTTGGTTCAGGGATAGGAATAACACTCGGAAATCGATTGCAATCGTCATCACAAAAGCTAATCACCGATGTACTTGGATTAGTCACACTACTAGGTGCTGCCTCAGCTCTTGCACCTTTATGGGGTGACTCATTTAATGACAATATTCCGAAGAGTACTGGCCTACTTCTGATTCTTGGCTCGATGCTGATTGGTGGCTTAATCGGTTCAGCACTCAAGTTGGAACAACGTTTGGATTCTTTCGGTGAGAATTTGCGTAGAAGATTCAGGGCATCGGAAGAGAGTCCATTTATTGAGGGGTTTGTTTCTGCATCGCTCTTGTTTGTGATTGGGCCGCTCGCAATCCTTGGAAGCATTAGTGATGGAGCGGGCCAAGGGGTAGAGCAATTGATTTTGAAGTCTTCTCTCGACTTTTTTGCAGCGATGGCATTCGCGTCAACGCTTGGTTGGGGAGTGATGGCATCGATCATCCCCGTGGCCCTTTACCAGGGGCTGTGGACATTGGCGGGATTCTCGCTGGGTAATGTGTTGGATCAGTATCAAATCGATGCGATGACTATCTGCGGTGGTCTCATGTTGATCGCCATCGCATTTAGATTATTGGATATTAAGAGAATTGCGGTTGGAAACTTACTGCCAGCACTTTTCCTTGCGCCAGTGCTGGCAACGCTTCTGAACAGCTTTCTCTAGTCTTCAAATTTCTTAGATTGTTGAGGCATCTATGACGAAGCGATACTTGACATCACTTGCAACAGTTCGAGTGTAAGCCTCATTGATGTAGTCAGCTTTAATAACTTCCACATCGCTTACGATCTTATGTTCGCCACAAAAATTGAGCATTTCCTGGAGCTCTGGAATTCCACCAATCATGGAACCACCAATAGAGCGGCGACCATTGAGAAGTGAGCCAACTTGAACTGCATATGGCTTTCCAGGAAGACCGATCACTACAAGAGTTCCATCAAGTCTGAGCAAGTTGAGGTAAAGATTAATATCTATCTCGGCGCTTATCGTGTTGAGGATGACATCGAAGCTCTTCTCGTATGTCGAAAAGATTGATTCATCCTTAGTAGAGATAAAGTGATGCGCCCCCATGGCGAGAGCATCCTTCTCTTTTTGAGGTGAATGCGAGAGAACAGTCACTTCAGCTCCCATAGCGACCGCAAATTTAACGCCCATATGTCCGAGTCCACCTAGGCCCATGACAGCTACTTTCTTTCCTGGTCCAACTTTCCAATGCTTGATAGGGGAGTAGAGGGTGATGCCGGCACACAAGAGTGGGGCAACACCTTCGAGAGGAAGATTCTCTGGAATCTTCACTGCGTAATCCTCATTAATGACGAAGTAATTTGAATATCCACCCATTGCGACAGTCTTTCCGTCACGCTCGAGACCGTTGTAAGTACCCGTCATTGATTCGAGACAATATTGCTGAAGTCCCGCTTTGCAGTTCTCGCAGATGCGGCATGAGTCAACGAATACCCCAACCCCAATAAGATCTCCAACTTTGAACTTTGAAACTGATGAGCCGACCTTCGTTACAACCCCTGCGATCTCATGCCCTGGGACCATAGGGAATATTGCTGGACCCCACTCCTCGCGCACTTGGTGGATATCTGAGTGGCAGATACCTGCAAACTTAATTTCTAGAGCAACATCATGGGCACCTACTTCGCGGCGATCAAACTGGAAGGGAGTGAGATCTGCTTTTGCCGACATCGCTGCATAAGCACGTGTATTCATTTCTTTACCTGTCTCTCATAGTTATTACGTTTATTCGGTGAAAGGAAGTGGATCTAAACTCATATGTCCTGAGCGAGAAGCTCGTGCGGTGACATTTCGCATGTGATGACGTCTGCACAATACTTCATAGGCAATCTCTTCGCTCTTTCCGACATCACCAACTACAACCTGTTCTCCCTCGGTGACCATTACGCCATTGACAGTACGCGCATTGTGGGTAGCACGGGAACCGCACCAGCAAAGAGCTTCAACCTGCAATGTGTTTACTCTGTCAGCCAGTTCTACCAAACGTGCAGATCCTGGAAAGAGTTTGGTTCTAAAATCTGCGAGAATTCCGAACGCGTAGACGTCAATCCCTAGGCCATCGACAATCTTGGCCAATCCATCGATTTGTTCTGGTTGGTAGAACTGAGCTTCGTCGCAGATGATGTAATCAATTCGATCACCCATCGAGAGATGTTCTACAACAAACTTATGAATATCAAGTGTCGGCTCTACTTCGATTGCCTCTGATTGAAGACCTAGGCGTGAACTGATCACTCCAGCACCCGCTCGGTCTTTGCTTGTGAAGATCAGTCCTGATCTACCGCGAGATTTGTGGTTGTGAGCTGTCTGAAGTGCGAGAGTTGATTTACCACTATCCATTGTTCCGCAGTAATACACGAGTTCGGCCACGGCTGAATCTTGCCATGTAATCGCTCAATGCGCTCACGCACCACGAGCTCATTCACTGCAGGGAAGACTAAACCTGAAGGAGGGCTTCTAGCGAACCTTGATGTCTAGTACTGATTAGGTCGCGACCTTTTAAAGAAGCAATTTCAATAAGGACGGAAATGACCGGAACTTCACCGCCCACATCGGCTATCAAATCTAGTGCAGCAGAGATCGTTCCACCTGTCGCTAACACATCGTCTATCAAAAGAATTCTTGATCCAGGCAGAAAAGCATCCTGATGAATCTCTAAATTATCCTCGCCGTACTCGAGACCGTAACTTCTGGAGTAAGTCTTTGAAGGGAGTTTTCCCTTCTTTCTAATTGGAATAAATCCTTTTCCGGTCTTAGCAGCGAGAGCGCTAGCCAGAATGAATCCTCGCGCTTCGATACCTGCAATCAGATCAATCTCTTCGGTCAATGGTGAGAGATGCTCTAGAACGAGAGCGAACGCATCTGAATCCGCTAGCAGAGGTGTTATATCTTTGAAGAGAATCCCTGGTTTTGGATAATCTGGGATATCTCGAATCAGGGATAAAGAATTTTGAATATCGAGATCTTTATCCATTTGCCCACCATTACTTGTGTCCGAAAGGGGACTTGAACCCCTAATCCCTTGCGAGAACTAGCACCTCAAGCTAGCGCGTCTGCCAATTCCGCCACCCGGACGAGTACCGCAGGAGCAAATATATCTATCTCATGCCCTGTATGCAAAAGACGCTGAATTAGCGAGAGAATAACTCCATGGCTACAACACAGAGCGCACAGACATTCCCTTCGATTGAGGATGAGGTTGTCTCCATCTGCCAGGATCTCATCCGAATTCCTTCTGTGAATTTTGGAGAAGGAAAGGGAGATGAGAAAGCTGTTGCCGAGTACGTTGTTAAGTCTCTGAGTGAAGCTGGAGTAACTGCAACAATCTATGAGTCAGCACCCAACCGTTGCAATGTTATAGCGCGAATAAAGGGTAGCGATTCCAAGCGCTCCGGGTTGGTTGTGCATGGACATCTCGATGTCGTCCCAGCCAATGCAGATGATTGGTCGGTAGACCCATTCTCCGCAGAGATTCGCGATGGAATGATTTGGGGAAGAGGAGCAGTCGATATGAAGAATGTCGATGCAATGATTCTTGCCATTGTTCGCTCTTGGTCGCGAACAGGATTCATGCCGCAACGCGATATCGTCCTTGCCTTCTTCGCCGACGAAGAGGCAGGCATGACCTTCGGTTCTCGATGGATGACGGCAAATCACCCCGAGGTTTTTGCGGGATGTTCTGAAGCCATCTCTGAAGTTGGTGGGTTCTCAGTAACAGTCGCCGATGGAAAACGGCTCTACTTTATTGAAGCGGCGCAGAAGGGCATCCATTGGATGAAGCTCACTGCACGGGGTAGAGCAGGACACGGCTCGATGATGAATAGCGACAACGCCTTAACAACGCTCACTGAAGCGGTAGCCAAAATTGGTCGTTACGAGTGGCCACAACGTTATACAAAGACGGTAAAAGTTTTATTCAAAAAAATTGCTGAAGCGACAGGAAAGCCCTATGACGAGAATGATCTGCGGCCACTACTGAAGGAGATCGGTCCAACGGAGCGAATGATTGGTGCAACGCTGCAGAACACAGCGAATCCCACAATGTTAGAGGCGGGGTATAAAGCAAATGTTATTCCGGGGTCTGCATCAGCTGTCATCGATGGACGTTTCTTGCCAGGTTATGAGAATGAGCTGAACGAGACTATTCGTTCAATCATCGGTCAGGACATTGAGATAGAAACTATTTCCAGAGATATAGCTTTGGAGGTTGATTTCGAAGGAGATCTTGTCGAAGCGATGTGCGATGCGATTACAAAGTTTGATCCCGAAGGGATTCCAGTTCCGTATCTCATGAGCGGAGGTACGGATAATAAAGCGCTCTCTGAGATTGGGATAGTTGGTTACGGTTTTAGCCCGCTTCGTCTACCTGCAGATTTGGATTTCATGGCGCTATTTCATGGTGTGGATGAGCGTGTACCAATCTCCGGATTGCACTTTGGGGTCAATGTTCTCAAAGATTTTATGGAGAACGCTTAAGCAGATATCTCATCTAGTGCAGTACGCACTATCTCCGGCAGTTCAATCTCTTCCGACTTTAAGATTCCTCGCAGTTGAGCGCCTGTGCGAGCCCCAACAATTGCACTGGTAATTCCGGGTGTATCGCGAACCCAGGCCAAGGCGGTTTCTAAAGGCGAATAGCCAAGTCCTTCTGAAGCAACGGAAACTGCTTCCACGATTCGAGCAGATCTCTCATTTAAATATGGTTCTACATGCTTTACGAAATGGGGCGCTGCGGCGCGAGAGTCACTAGGAATACCCTTGCGATATTTCCCGGTGAGAACTCCGCGACCCAATGGAGCCCACGCAAGAATTGCTGTCTCAGTCTCTCGTGCGCAATCAAGTATTTCAGCCTCCGCACTTCGATTTAGGAGAGAGTACTCAACTTGGTTAGAAACTATCGGCGCTTTTGCAGTGTTTGATTCCTGAATTGTTATGGCTCGCGCACTCTGCCATCCAGAGAAGTTCGATAATCCAACATAGCGAGCCTTGCCGGATGAGTATGCATAGTCAAGAGCTGATAGTGAATCTTCCAATGGAGTAGATGGATCCCAAGCGTGAATCTGCCAGATATCGACATAATCAGTTTCAAGTCGGGCAAGAGATTTATCTAAGTCGGCTATTAGCGACTGTCGCGAATTGTTGATTGTGCGAGAACCATTGGAATATGAGATACCAGCCTTCGTAGCTATCGCGACATCTTCACGCTTAAAGAGCGTTCCAATCAATCCGCCTATTACTCTCTCGCTATCACCGTCTCCATATGTTGAAGAAGTGTCAAAGAAATTCCCGCCGGCTTCAATATATGCACGACATTGATCGGCCGCTTCATGAGTGTCGGTATCTCGACCCCATGTCATAGTTCCCAGACCGAGGCGAGAGAGTGAGAGTCCACTTTTACCAACTCTTCTCATCTCCATAATGAGCACCTTAGCAAGGGATAACTCAAAAAGCGCTGATTACAATTTTCGCGATA
>JACCDO011282218.1_pt1 | contig 14679 bp, 16 predicted proteins | sample 7446101 | NCBI WGS metagenome assembly JACCDO01 (sample SAMN15323440, study PRJNA562643) | freshwater metagenome | isolation source: river surface water | place: USA:Blue River Watershed | collected 2017-08-16
ACTCTGAAACAGGTGAAGTTATATCAATTGTTGAATTTATAAATTTTTTAGAAAAAGAATATAATATAGTTTGTAATTTGGAAGATAATAGATATGGAAATTATGAATTATTTTCAAATATTATAATTAAAATAGATATAATGAAAGTAGAATCTGTTGCAATTAAACAATATAAAAATATATTTAATAGAGCTATTAATATATTATTTAACGCTCAAGAACAAATAATAAATTTTATTAAAGAGCGTAATGAAAAGAAACTTTTAATTCCTAAATTTATTGAGAATTTTTGTAAGTATCATTTTAAAAATCACATTGATAATAAACTTAAAATGGATGTTAGTACATCATTATATAAATATTATATAAAAACAGATGAATATAAAATGAAATCAATTAAATAATTATTTTTATTTATATTAATGACTTTTGGTTATATACAAATCTTTACAATTGAATTTACTAATTTATTGCCCGAAGGATTAGTAAACAAAAAAGAATGGAAAATTTTATTTACACCTAATGAAGAATATGTTAAAAATAAATTTAATTATGATGGTTTTTCATTAATATCTGAAATTAAAAATATAGATATTATTGATACTTTTAGAATTGAATTTACTAAAATATTTGCAGTATTTTCTCATGCTAGAAATAGAAATCTAATTGCTGAGATTAAAGATGGAACATTAACTGTTATTGGAGATGGGCAAAAATTATTATTATTACAAAAATTACCTGTTTCTTATAATATCGAACCAATTGAAATTACTTTAAAAGCAAATAATAATTTTCTTATTAATAATGGTTTACCATCATTTTATTAACTTTTATAATAAAAATTGAATAATTTATATAAAGATATCAATATAATAAATTATTATGAGTATTCCACAAGCATACATCTGTCCGATAACTTTAACCTTAATGACTGATCCCTATAGTGATAAAGATGGTAATACATATGAGAAAGAAGCTATATTTAAATGGATTGCCGAACATGGTAATTCACCTATCACTAGAAACCCTATGAGTACTAATGATTTGCGCCCTAATCGCGCTCTGAAGGATGCAATCGATGAATATAATGGTATAACTGTAGCACCATCAAATAATAATATTAATAATATTAATACTAGTCTTGGTCGAGACCCAATTAATATCATTATGATTGCTGATACATCTGGTTCAATGAATGAGACATGTGATATAACTAATGTTACAGAAAAACTTAATCTTACCCGTTTGGATTTGGTTAAACATACTATGAAAACAGTAATTGAATCATTGGCTCCAACTGATAATTTGGCACTAATTAGTTTTTCATATAATGCTAAAATATTATCAAGTTTTAGACCTGTTAAGGATAAATCTAATAAATCTAATTTGAATGATAAAATTAATAGTTTGTATCCCGATGGTGGAACCAATATTTGGGATGCACTTAGGGTTGCTATTGATGTAGCTAGTAATACTAAATTAACAGATAAAATTAATATTTTGCTATTTACAGATGGTGTATCAAATAGTGATCCTCCTCGTGGTATTATTAATACTTTGAAAGATTATCTAAATAATAAGCCACATCTTAATATTATATTGAATACATATGGATTTGGCAATGATATTAATTCTAAATTGTTGTATGATATTACAAGAACTAACATTTCTGAATTAAATACTGGTATCTTTGGTTTCATTCCTGATGCCACTATGATTGGAACAGTATTTATTAATAGTATTGCCTATATGATGGATAATAAAACAATTGAACTATCATCTATGGAACAAGAAATTGTTGATAAATTTATTAATTTGATTTCCCAAAAAAATTTGAGTGGTTTTGTTGATATTATTTCAAACAATTTGTATTCTGATTTTCTTCGAGATTTGAATATGGATTGTTCTTATTTTGATAATGATAATGATGGACAAATTGAAAAAGCATTGCGACCTAATTATTATAATACATGGGGAAAGCACTATATTTTGAGTGTATTGTCTGCATACAAAAATAAATTGTGTCTTAACTTTAAGGATAAGGGAGTTCAACATTTTAAGACACCTGAATTTGAAGTATATCAGAAACTAATTGAAGAAGTTTTTATTAACTTGCCACCTCCAACACCAAGTGGAAGTATTTATAATAATATGGGTTCTTATGGTGTTCCTCTTGGTGCTAATATTGCTCCAATTAGTTCTCAGCAATTCACCCAAAATTTTTATAATGCATCAAGTACAGTTTGCATTTTGGAAAATACATTAGTTAGAGTATTTGAAGATCACAAGGAACAATATATCCCTGTGCAAAATATTAAAAAGGGCACATGTCTTCTAACAAACAACACATCCACTTTTGTAAGATGTGTTATTAAGACAAAACATAATGGACCAATTTGCATTACTAAAGGTAAAGATATAAATAATTGTGTAGGAATTACTCCTTATCATCCGATTAAATATAATAATGATTATAATAATGATAATTGGGTATTTCCAATTAATTCTAATCATTTTGAACTAGTAAATATGGAAAATGTATATGTTTATAATTTCTTCCTTGAGGGTATTCATGAAATTGAACTTAAATATAATATTATTGCGATTACCCTTAATCATGGGAAGAGTGGACCAGTTATAAGTCATAATTATTTTGGAACTAATCGTGTTGAAAATGATTTTCAAAAGCATCCAGATTGGGAAAATGGTTTTATTGAAATTGATGATATTAAAGCAATTCGGGACCCAAATACTAATGAAGTTATTAGTCTTGAGTATTAAACTAAAATAAATTTTTTTATTACTATTAATTCTTTTAATTGGATCATTTCAATCTAAATTCAACAAATTGAGTATAATCAATATAAATATTATCCATTCGTGTTGAAATAATATTATTAATTGCACTATTAAGGTCATTATAATCATCTCCGACCATTCTATTTTTAAAAAGATAATATTCAATCATATCTTTATAATTATTAATTTTATCATGAAAATTAAATCTAACTGCAATATTGTTTTCTGTTTCATTATAATAAATATCAATTAGAAATTGACATTTATCACAATTATAATAAGAAGTTAATTCTGGATAATTATTAAGATGTTTTATATACATTTCATATTCACCCTTTGTAAGAGGAATATCTGTTTGTTCTAGAAAAAATTGGTCGAACATTTTAATAAAACTTAAAATTTCTTCATCAGCTAAATGATTAATTAAATCTCCATGCATGTTTCTACAATTATATGTATTATTTTTGTAACCTTTCAAAATAAATTCAACTTCTGAATTTTCAACATAATATTCAAAATAACTATATTCGCATTTAATTATAATCTGTTTATTATTAAAATCGTATTTGGCTAAAAATGTAGTATTAATATAATTACGTGCAGCACGTTTAATAAATTCAACATATCCATCTTTTTCAACAGGTGTATAACACCATGAAAGTGGTTTTAAAAAAGCTCCATTATAATGAGGATGAAAAGAAGTTATGAATTCACAGTAAAAGTTATAACAAACCATTATATTAATAATTCATTAATAGTTAATAAAAAAATCAATTTTTCTTTAAAAAATGTGTTAAAACAAACACAATGCAGTACGTTCCAACAATGGAGACATATTAAATGCTTTAGTTTGAAGACAATCAGCTTCATCATTATTCGTTTTTCTAATTTCAATAGATTGAAGATAAATATTCAATGCTTCTTTATCAACATCAGTTCCGATATTATCACCGCGATGATACATGATTTTAGAACGGATAAAATATTTTGTTCCATTTGTATTAGGTTGAGCTTCATGTAAATATTTCAAATCAAAAACAACTGCACGACCCATTTTAGGAGTAATTTTAGTTTGCTCAATATTTAGATCACCATCTGTATCAGACAGATAAATAATAATAGTAAAAAGACTTTTCTCATTCAATGATTTAATATAAACTGAATCAAAATGAGCTTGTAGTTTTCCGCTGTTACGTTTAGTTGCTTTCCATTCAGGCAAAATATTATCATAATACCAATGTTGAGTATTATAATGATCCATACTAATACTAGGATCTTTTTGAAAAACAAAATTAGGTAATTTACAACGTTGTTCTACAATATTATTAACATATTCTAAATTCATTGATTGATTAATACAATTCGTATTAATATTTATATTATTAATAATATTATCACATTCATCCTTACTAAAAACATTATCATATACATATACACCTTCCATAATAGTAATTGGTTCCATCAATATTATATTAAATATAATAATTATAATTTTTTCAATTTTTATTATGAAAAAGATAATCTTTTTCATAATATATATTGTTATTGCTATAGCGGTTTCAATTTTTATTATTTATACTTCTAAAGAAGTATAAATAATAAAGTTAATTGGTATATTTAGAATTTATAAAATAAATTCTAAATCCCAATCAATTTTTATTATATTTTATATAATCTATTTGTTCTTTTAATTTTATATATTTTAATTTATATTTAAGATATTTTCTATCAACATTCTGTACAGTTTTATTTCCATCTTCTCTTTCTAATTTAGTCCTTCTTACTTGTTCTAATATTAAATCTATTTGTTCTTTTTCAATAATCTTTCTTCTTTTTTCTTCTGATAAATTTGAAAAAATAAATTCTCTTATTTCACTATTAATATTAGTTATATCTTGACCTTCAGTATAAATAGTTTTAATATTTTCTAATCTAGGCATCACAAATGTTTTGAAAAAACATGCAGTAAAAATAATAAATAAAAAATTATTAAAATTACATCTTCTAAAATTTTCAATAATCATTTCTGGATTTGTTTCATCATCATAAAAAACTGGTGTTGGTGGTTTATCCCATACTTCTCTTTGATAATGAGCTATACATCTAGAACCGACATCTTCACCTTTTATAAAATATGGATCAATATTAGTTGAATTAAAGTATAATATTGGATTAATATAATTATATTGTTTTAAATCTTCTTCAACTAATTGTGAAATTGTTCCATCTTTACTATCAATATTTGTGGTAATATAAAGGAAATATAATCTACTTACATTAATTTCACGTGCTTTAAATAAATATAATAATGATCTTAATGATTTACCACTTCCTTTAACATCTGTTATTAGAACATCTTTCTTATTTTCTTTTAATGTATCAACTAATTTTTTAAATGCAGGGTTATTAATAACTAATAAGTCATATTTGCTTATCATTTGGTCTCTCTTTTTTTCATTTAATACAATAGCATTATCTTTACCATAATCATACATACTACCACTTAATGGAATTTCAGTTATTAGATTATCTGGTGTGGAAGCATTAAATGTATTCCATACCATATTAGGTTTTTCTAAAGAACTACCTAAACTAAAAATATCAAAATGCATATTTTGATAGAGCTTGATAATAACAAAATAAATATACATCCATGGATATTGTTCTTGCATTCTATTAATACTTTTTTCATAAAAAAAATGGATAGGAGAACTAAGACCACGAATTAAAGTCATTAATGCTTGTAATACTGTATCAGTTTTTGTTAAATCACAAATATGTGGATTTTTTATTAATTTATCAAAAAAAGAATTATCTAATTTATTTCTTTTTGTGCTTACAAATTCAACATATTCAATTAATTTTGTAACTATTAATAATTCTACAGACATTTCTTCTGGGTTTTCTTGAATTACTAATTGTTTTGACATTATATTATATTATATTTTATTATTTTATTAAATTGTGTTATCTAATTCAGGTAAGGTTCCCTCGTCGTATTTATCATACAGATTTATTTTAGTTATTTTTACATCAAAATATTCATTTTCTAAATTATATTTTTTATTTTTTTTTATAGTGTAGGGAATATTAACATTCATTTCATCTATTTTAATTATCATTAAATTTAAAAAAGGTGCTTTATATCCTATAACTTTAACTTTAATTTTAATTGGATTTAATCTTGCCTCTAATTCTTCTGCAATCCATTGAAATGTTCTTAATTTAATATCTTTAAACTGAATATTTTTCATTTCTTTATTCTTTTTATTTAAATGTTCTGCGAATTCTTTCAATTGATTTTCATTAAATGGAGGTTCTATTTCTAAATATTTAGCTTTTAATAAAAAATGGACAATACAATCTGATGCTCTTCTTAAAGGAGATGTAGAATGTGTATAAAATGCACCTAATAAATCATGTTTTAATTTATCAGTGTTATAACTTGCACTTATATTGTCTTTTATTAATTCATGAATTATATTCATCGAATTATTATTATTTATATTGGATGGTAAAGTTAATGTTCTCAAAAATAAATTGTCATTATCTAATCCATTTGCAAAAACATTTGCAAAAACAGTATTAGCATGTATTGCAAATTCTCCTATCATTGCTTTCATTATTATAACTTCTTTAGTGTCAGGTTTTAATATAACAGAATTATCATTATTGTTTATTTGTGGTATAGTAAATATTAATTCACTAAAGACAAAATTGCTAAAATTGCCAAAATTGCTAAAATTGCTTAAATTGCTTAAATTGTCAAAATTATTATTTTGTCTTTGACTATAAAAAAATTTAGCAATATCAAATCCCAAATATAATGTTATATCATTATACATATTGTTAGATGCTTCTTCATAAGTAAATCTTTTACCATTGTTACAATCAATAATACCATATTCAATTGTTGTTTTAATTATATCAAACATTTTAGATGGTTTATATGTTGGTTTTAATACTGTATGAACTATAACAACATTTTTAATTCCATCAGTTAATGAACAACTTTTTAATATATTGTCAGGAAATAAATGGTCTGGTTCTCTATTAGAAATATATGTAGTACATCCATTATGAATAATATCATCAAATAATTTATCATTAGGATTAAACCATGCTGTTGGGTCAGCTATATGTATCATAAGATGAATATAATCATTCTCTTTATAAATACTAAATGCATCATCTGCGTCAGTACAATTAGGAGGATCAATTGAATAAATTTTTAAATGTTTATAATCAATTCTTTTATTTTCTAACCCATAAATATTATCCAATTTTAATTCATAAGTAGATTTTTTAGATTTATTAATATTGCTCATTTGATTATTAAATAAATTATTCCAAACATTGGATATCATAATATATAAATAAAATATTTAATAAATATCTTGTATTAAACGTTTAATTTATATAAAATTAATGAGTTTTAGAAACATTATGGAAATTATACATACACAAAACTTAAATGAAAGTGAATTAGAAACAATTGCAAATATTTGCACTAAAAAAATAAAAGAAATACATAATGAATATTATAAGAATGAAATTTATAATAATGTTATAAACATGGATTGTTTTGATGATAATATAATTAATTTTGTAAATAATATAAAAAAATTAACTTTTGATGAAAAAATATTAAATGATTTACATTCATTTAATATTAAATTTAATTATTATCATTTTATTATAACTTTATCACATAAAATTTCATTTTGTGAATTTGGTGGTGTATCAAAAGATAATAGTATTAATATAATTGATATTCATCAAGAAACATGTTATAATTTATGGAATAGTAGTATGATTTCTAGATTTATAAATATTATAAATTTAGAAACTAGTGAAATAGATGTTAAGAAATTATTTACTTTAATGTTTCAAGTATATCAACCTGATGAAAATATTAAATGGTGTCATAATTAAAGTGTGAGTATTTTTGTTGAGTTAATATTTCCATAGTGCAAAAAGTACCACTATGTAATAAAATAGCTCTTGATACTGCAAATGAAAAACCTTTATAAAATTGTTTAAAACCACCATTATTATAAGTATTCATTATAATTGATTTAATATTAATATTCTTTGCATCATTTTGAGTAGATTGAATAATTGTTTTAATTCTATCTTGTGGATAAATAAAAATCCATGCCATGGTTCCACTTATCCCTCCAAAAATAAAACTAGAGATAATTGAAATATCTCTATTTTTATAAAAATGATTTTTTAAACTTTCATATGTTGAAAAATAAATAGCAAATCCTGGAACTTCTCTAGTAAATGTCGCAGATAATCCCTTAAATAAAAAATTTGGATTTATATATTGTTTAAAAGTTACATTTTGTTGCATTTGTTTCATTATTTTAATTCTTTCATATGGAGATACTATTAATGATGCAGTAAGACCACTAATAGCACCACTAATAGGTGTATTAATATGATTATTTTTACAATAATTATATGTTCCAAAAACAATAGCTTTTTCAATACCAACGCCAATAAGTGGTGATGTTATACCTCTATATAAATTTTTAAATGTAAAATTAAATTTGGTCAATGAAGAGCCTGTCTGAAAATGAGTTTTAATTGAATCAACAGGATGTGATAAAATTATACCACTCATACCAGATATACAACCTTTAATATAAAAATTATCAAATATCATTATTTATTATATTAATAATTTTTTATAGTGAAATAATCATTTCATCATTATTATTTTCATCATTATTATTTTTATTAATATTTTGATTAATTAATGGATTATTATTTATGTTTTGATTATTATCTTGATATTGTATTTGCATATATTCATTAATATTTTTTAATTTATAATCTTTAATTATTTCCTGTGTTTTATAATATCCTAAAAATAATGTTGATAATAAAGTAATTAAATTATTAATTAACATTAATAAACTTTGAATTTCAATACTATAAGCTCCCCAAATAAAACAAGCACTAATTCTCATTAATAAGAACAAGGAACTGAAATCACGTGTTGATTTTACTTTATAAGTTTTAATAACTTGAGGAACATTTTGAAATAAAGTGATAATGTTACCAATAATTATAAATATATTCATGGTAAGACCAACATTTGGATCTAAGATTTTAATTTGCATTATATAAAATATAAAAAGTTATCTCTAAATTTCTTCATTAGTTTATTTAACATAAAAATATGATTAATATTAATTATGATTGATAAAATTGTTTGCATTGTAGTATTAATTATTTTATCAATAATTGTATCTCAAACAATTACATTATTTTCATATATTGTAGGTTATCAAATTGAAGGCTGTAGTATATCTAAAGATATTATTGCAAGTATTTTACCATATTTATATTCATATGGATTAAAATCAAAAATATTATATAAAGGTGAATATAATGCAACAGATAAAGTAGATATAATAATAGGTAATCATATTAGTACTATTGATTTTATTATTTATTTATCAATAATTAGATTATTTGATAATAGACCTTTTTATTTTGTATTTAAAAAATCAATTGTATTAATTCCAGGTGTTGGATTAATATTAGGATTAAGTAATGATATTAAATTAAATAGAAAGTTTGAAGATGATATTGATAATTTAAATAATACAATTAATAAAATAAAAGAAGGAGTTATAATTTTTTTTCCAGAAGGAACAAGATTTACTGAAGATAAATTTAAAGAATCTCAAGAATATAGTAAACAAAATAATTTACCTATTTTTAATAATACTTTATTTCCAAAAATGAAAGGATTATTTACTATTTTAAATGTATTAAATACTAATAATAAATTGGGTAATATTATTGATTTTACCGTTCAAATACAAAATTTTAAAAATGTTAAAATTTATACAAATGATTTATTTAAAAAACAATTAGGTAATACATTTTGTATAATAAATACTTATAATATTCCTCAAATATCATTAAATAACTATGATAATTTTAAAAAATGGTTTTTATCAAATATTTGGGAAAAGAAAGATTTATTATTAGAAAATATTCAAAATAATAAATATCATAATTATCAAGAATTAATACCAAATATGAAAGGATATCAGTATTATATATTAATTATTATAGTAACATTATATTTTTATTTGGGACTTCATAGCAATAGTTTATTTATTCCTTTATCAATGGCATTTTCATATTATTTAATTTATAAAATTTACAATAAAAAAACATAATCATTACTAGCATGAATTTGTTGCTAATTTATCAGCCATCATATTACCATACCAATCATCATAATTAGGGTCATCCTTTGGTGGTTCTTCTTTATGTGCCCTTACATGAACTAATTTAATATTATATGTTTTAACATAATTATATAATTTTTGAATTAATTCTAAATTATCAACTGGTTTTCCATCAGCTTTTTTCCAACCTTTTTTCTTCCATCCTTCAAACCATGTATTAATACAATTAATTGTATACATTGAATCAGTTTTAATTATTAAATCTTTTAGCTCTACTTTATTAATTAATGCTTCAATTCCTAAAATACAAGCTGTTAATTCAGCTACTTGGTTTGTTTGTTTTGGTCCTTCTAATTTAACACTAATATTATTTATATTATTAATATTACCAAAATATACACCACATCCTGCAGTTCTAATCAATTTATTTTGGTTGTTTTTACATGCTCCATCTGTGTAGATTATCATTATAATGTATATATATAAATATTGAATTTTTTAATCAATATTTATAACATAATATTTATTATGGAACTACATCCAACGGAAGTTTACTATAATTTATATATAAATTATGATACACCTTTGCCATATGGTGTATTTTTTGTTGGTAATGGTTTGGTATTTTTACGAGGATATATATATAAATCTACTTTAAAACAAAATTTTATATTAGGAATTGAATTTATTAATTCATATTATAAATATAATATAACTAATATTACAACAAATTCATATAAAACTATAGCTGAATACGAATATAATACTATAGAAGATGCTATTAATATGAAAGAACTTATAAAATATTGGAATAAATATAAAGATTATAAATTTGAAAAAACATTTATATATACAACGTCATTTAAAATAGAAGGAGGCGACCTATTGAAAAAAATAAAATACAGACATGATACTCTTGTAGATTTAATTATTTATAATAAAATGATAAAAAAAGAGGATATGTATTTAGTTCCTTGTGAACCAAATATTCGTGAAAAAATAAATGAAGTATATAATGAAAATATATTTGATATGAATATATTTAACTATATGTTTAATATGAATATGGATTTTGAATGTTGATTAAAGATATATTTATTTTAATAATTAATGTCTGTGTTTCAATCTGAATGGTTAAATCAAATAAATATTAATTCTATTGAAAATAATATAGATTATTTTTTTACTCAAAGAAAAGTAACTGAAGTAGAAGATATACTTGATGAAAAAACTTTAGAAAGAAAAAAAAAGAAAGTTTGTCATGTTTATAATTTTTTAGCTATTAATCTACCTACTAATTCTTTTAAAACTTATCAAAATTTAATAATTGATATTGAAATATGGGGAGATAATAATTATAATTTTAAAGGTACTTTTGCAAAACAAGATGGTGAACTTCCACATATTATGGTAAAACTAAAAGAAGATAAAAATATATTCGTTAAATTAATATTTAAAGATAATGAAAAATTAAATAAGACTTATATTTCTTTTATTCCTGTTACCAAAAGATTTCAACATGTTAATGATAATCAAACTGTAGTTTCAAATAATGAATAATTTTATTTTGTTTCATTATTATTATATATTATAATTATAATAATGAATTTGAAAGAACTTTGTATTAACTTCAAAGAAGAATTAAAAAAAATATATCATAAATATTCTATTTTTATTAAAATATTAAATGAAATAGATGATAATTATATTGAATTTTTATATTTACATCTTAATGAGAATATTTGTTTAAAAATATCAGATAATTTTTATGGAAAATATCTTAAAAAAATAGATATGACACCGAAAGGTAATTATTGTCAATCATTATTAAAAATATATAATAGTCAATTAAATAACGATGAAAAAGAAATATTAAATAAAAATAATAAATTTAGTGTTTATTTTTTTTATAAAGAATATCCAAATAAAGAACAAGATAATAAAGATCAAGATTATAATAAAAGTTATTTTTATTATAAGAATAGAAGAGATTTTTTGGTCCCATGTTTTTTAAATAATAATACTATTAAATTTTTAGAATTAGTTAATATTGGAAATTATGAAGAATATAAAAATAATAATAAATTATTTTTTATAACATTGGCCAATATTAGAAAAAATGTTAAAACAATTGAAAGATTAGGAGTAATGGTAGATGGTTCAGCTACTTTAAGTATTCATAATGTGAGAAAAATGAAAGATTTAGATTTAGTTATATATCATCCAAGATATTATGAACCAAAAGTAAGATATAATTTAATTAATATGCATAAACAATTAAAATTTATTGATCCATATTTTTATAATTTTTTAAACTGGAAAGGGGAAGAAAAATATGTTTTAGATAAACAAGTTAGTTACATAACTAATAATGAATTTAAAGATTTTAACTATGTAGTATTTGACCCATCATTTACCTATTATTTTTTTGGTATTAAAATAATTAGTTTAGATTATAATTTAAAATATAGGGCAATGAGAAATTATCCAAAAAATATAGCAGATATAATTATTACAAAATATAAACTAAATATTGATGTTCCTAAAATAAAGAAATTAGAAGATAAAATAAATGCAAATGATGAAAGAATATATGATAAAAAAGATTTTATAGAAACTATTTTGAAATACCTTAAAAAGTTCAATTTTAAATTAAAAGATTTTAATATAAATGTTGAATTGGATACATTAACTAAATACCGTAATGATAACTAAAGGTTTATTAATGTTCGTATTATAATAAACCTTCTGTTATTTGATATGTCAATTTAATGAAGCTTTAATTATTTATACTATTAATTTATACCAATTAACCAAAGGTTGAGATTATAATCATGGTACATTACGGTAATTTTTTTTATATAATTTAGTTTTTATAATTATTATAATTAATATTATTACAATAATAATTATTTTAAAATTCAAATAAATAAACAATAATAAATTAAAATAAGGATCTACCCATGAATTACCAAAATAGTTTATAACATGGGCATCATCAGTTATTTTTTGACTATATTTAGATTCACATGGTTCTAAATATTTATAAGGCAATATTTTAATTTTCATTTCTTTTGTTTTATTATTAACAAAATTGGTAAAATTTATTGGTCCAGTTGAATAATTAACTGAAATTAATTTACTAAATGTAAATTTATTTATTTTTGGTTTGATATCTTCTAAAAAATCTAACCAAAATTTATTATTTATATTACTAAATAATATACCATTATTTATAAATTTATGTTGTGTTTTACTTACTACTATTTCATCATCTTCATCTAATAAATCAGTAAAATCTTTAATTATTTTCATATCCATATCCATATAACACCCACCGTAATGATATAATATAATATATCTTGCTATATCTAATTTTTGTACTAATATAGAACATGAATTATATAAATCAAAATATTGTGGATATTTATCTAATATTAATTCTTCAATACTTTCTTTATCCCAGAATTTATGTTCCCAATTAGTGTTTTCTAAAAATTTAATTGCATAAATAAAACATAATTTATATGGTTCTATAATATTATCAATTCCTTGATACCAAATTTGATGAATTATTTTTGGAATCATTATAATTATAAATTAATTTATCTTATCTTGAACTAATTTATTGATTTTAAAAAACACTTCTTGATAATTACTTACAATTTCATTAATTATTTCTTTTATGCTTGATTTCTTTAAATTTTCATTTAATTCATAATGAAATATAATTTTCTTATCTAATAAATGAGGACAATTATAACCTCCAAATTTTATATTTTTATGACTTTGTAAACCTTCTGCTATTAGATTACCTAATGTATGGTCTCCATTATTCATCTGAAATTTACCACTGATAGAGTTATTATTATCAATATCTATATCTACTATTAATTGTAGAAAATTATCCAATATCATTTTAATATTATCATAAGCATATTGAATAATTTTCTTTTCATCTAACTGACCACGTGACTCAATCATAACTAAAAAATGGTCTTCGGTAATTTGTTTATATGCGAAAATACTTACTGGAGAATATATTGAATTCATTTCTTCAATACCTAATTCAGTAATTGCAGACATTTTGAATTTTTGTTTTGGTTGTAATTTAATAATTGGAATGTTTTTTGGATATGGTGAATTAATCTGTTTTTCGATATAATAAAACTTACAATCATCAGTTCCAACTGTTACAATTTCATCACTATTATTATAATAGTCTAAATACATTGTTAATAATTTTAAACTACTACTATTAATAATATCATCATTTGGATTAATGTCAATATCATTTAAATCATTTAATTCTTCTTTATCCTCTTTTTTATCTTTTTTAGGTGGTGTATAAATAGGATTATCAGAGTGAATACCAAATACTGGCATATTATTAATTCTAAGTTTCATATAATTATTATTAAAAACACTTGTATTTTCTGAGATAGTAATATTATAAAAACTATAAATTGGAATATTGCTAAGAACAACCCGTCTAAATGTATTAATTATTGTATGAGAAACGCCTTTAATTTCAAATTCTAAACGACTACTCATTATATCTTTATCCCATGAAATCTGTTTAATTTCAATCTTTTTGGAATCTAAGTTCATTATAAATATAAGTGATAAATCTTTTTATATAATTAATATCAATTTTTAT
>JACCDO011903878.1_pt1 | contig 14678 bp, 7 predicted proteins | sample 7446101 | NCBI WGS metagenome assembly JACCDO01 (sample SAMN15323440, study PRJNA562643) | freshwater metagenome | isolation source: river surface water | place: USA:Blue River Watershed | collected 2017-08-16
AAAAAGAAATATAATGATATTGATGTACTAAAGTTGATGAGTAGAGACTATAAATTCATTTGCCCTGATTGCTGTCCTGATTGTATCACATACAGCATGATTGACAGTGCACCAAATTATACTTTAGTGACGGTTGATAATCGAGGCAAGCAAAGTGAAATTCAAATAATTAGAGATAAAGTTAATAAGCAATTATGTGAACTACCAGGATCACATGATGGTATTTTTGAGATACTAAGTGACTTAAAAGATAAGCAACTTATGCGCAATTTGCCGTCTGAAAACATCAAACGAGGCTATAGGGCATCGAAAATAGTAGACGAAGCCATAAAAAATGAAGTAGAATTGAATCTTAATGCTAAATTCGCTCCTAGAGCACATAAAGATAGGGCTGTAGCCATGAAACAGTATGTGATGGGCGTGCAAATAGACAACATTAACATTGTTAATGATGGCAAAGAGTATGATCGTCCTACACTGACTTTGAATCAGAATAATGTTAATGTACCCAGCAGTCGTGAAATCGACAATGTACCTGAATTTTTACGCACTAGTGGTGTGAAAAAAATCGAAGATATAATGAAAGAACGAATAGATACAGGTAACTCCAAGCGGATGAAGTTGGATGCCGATGGATTAATCACTAATGAATCGAATGCTGGTGAAGCGATGATAAATACTAGCACCTCTGGCGGGGATGCGGTTAAAGATGTAACAACGAAAGGAGAAGTCGACGATGATGACATTCAATGGGAAGATGATGCGTAATGTAATATTATAAACTAATGTAATAAGTAATACAATTTCTACAATATATTATATTGATTGATGCGCCGCTAGTACAATCACACTAATAATCGCCATTGCGAAAAAAATAGACTCAACCATTCTTGCATTTGCCGCATTACTCCGCACATCTAGCTTAATCAATGTATCTAAGAAATTAACGCAACCGGCAGGAATACGAATGTACTGCAGTATATGAGCATCGTCGCCCTGACTGTATTGATCTTTGCTTGCCACCGCATCATTGCTGTCAAACAACAATTCTTCAGACCGAACTAAAGGTGACCCAATTACTTGTAATTGTTCATATTCTAAACGGAAAAATCCCCAAACCATTCGTCTCAATATCTCACCAGCCGCTATTAAAGGACCCAAGTGCGATAGCAATGTCGTGTAGAATGTGTTATGCTGAGTAGGATCAACAGGCAATAATGTTAAAGTCCATGCAAATCGAAGCAATAAATTAAATATGATAACGGTTATGTAGACCCAAGTAGGACCTAACAAACGGGTTTCGCGTAATGCATAGTTACCAAAAGTTGTTGATGATGCCGAACGGGAATTTTTATCCACGATAATGCCCCAATCCATAGTCAAGTCCCAATAAAATTGAAACAAAGTAGCTCCAATAAAACAAAGAATCCACAACGGATTGTACCTTATACTGGCATTAAAGGTACCGAAGGATATGACCGCAATAGCAGATGAATACTTCAATCCATTCATCATGTGCGGCAGCCGATTACCAGATTCAACACTACGACGAAGACACTGCATCAGACGTATCCACAATGGAATTAATGTGATAAAAGGGGTCAAGTACTGTTTCAAAAATGTGCTGTGTTGCCACCAATAGTCAGAGGATGATGATGCCAATGCAATATCATTTGACAACCAGGCTTTTAATGACAAAAATAAGTAAGCCAATGAGAACATCATAGGCAATAACACTCTAACAAGTGATGTAAGAAGGTCGCCGATGTACCCGTCCCTAAAATGCACCGGATGAAAGGGGGCAGTGACGACACAAAATAACATTCTCAACCAGTATCTTCGGGAGTGGAACGGCGTTATTAATCTGTAGAGGTAATAGACGACCAATAGTGTTGGAATTGCGTGAGCTAGGGCCAAATTGCCGTTAATACTAAATAAACCACGAACTAGTTTATTAAAGATAATAAATGCGACTAAGAATACTAATGATGAGTCAGTAGCAGATTTATACACTATTTCCTCAGGTCGTGGATGCTTTTCCAGTTCTGTTCCTTCCAAATTTAATAAACGAATAAAGTCTATTCCACTAGTTCTCCACACAAAAATGGATATTCCCCACATCCATAATAACAACAACAAGTCACCAAAACACATAAATATAGCAAACGTAGGATCACGCCAGATATAATCCGAATTGCTTTCGTTATGAAAACATTCACTAAAGGACCACAACAGCAACACAAATCCTGCTCCAAACTTGGCGTGATTAATATAATTTCCAGGCTTATGACTGGTAGCTTTCATAGCTAGTAAAGAATGCTTGCCAAGATGTGTATCAGAATTAAAGAATAGACGCCCCCACAGTTTATATATCAACTCCAATGACTTATCTATATCAACGGTATTCAAATACTGGTGTGATAACAATTTCTTTAACTTAGGTTTAACTGCTATTTGTGACCTATCTTTGGCGTAAGCAATATTTAATTGTTGCCCTAAGATTGAAATGAATCTTACATATCCATCCATTGTGCTACTAATCGTTTCGTACGATTTCAACTTACTATCCAGGAAAGAAGAACAGACGTTATACGATTCTAGTAATCTTTTTTCCATGTATTTGACTGTTATTTTAGTCTTCATTTTATCATTTGATACTTGTATCACTTCAGTATCATTAATATTTAAGATATCCTCTTTACTGGACAAATATGTTTCGAATTGTTCAATTTCACTGTTTAATGATGATAATTTAGCTTGCTGTGTAATATACGCCTCTTCAAGCACTTCATATAAATCATTCTCTAATTTTTCTAATCCATTTAAAGTCGGTGATATCGGTGGTAATGTATGGAATTCATAACTATCATTTTCTATTTCATCTGGACTTTCAATTGTCGCCAATTGCAGAGCATCAAACTTTTCTATGTACAAACCAGCATTAAATAAATGTTTTTCAATCAATACCAACCGCTCCACGGTGGAAGATGTTGCATTAACGAACAAATACCGGAATGCTTCCATTTCGCACCGAGAATGAGTGAATGAGTAGTTTGGTGAGTGAGTGCCTCCGACGTGGCGGCAGACCGCGACGAGCAAGATAAGCTTTAATTTTGCCGCTGAACTGGCAAGGATAAAATCGTCCAAAAGGAGCCGGTACTATTTTGGTACGGTACCGATGTAGTACTGATAACCATTAATACTAGCCTAGTCAGCATTTATCGCGCGCACTCAGTGCAAGGCACAGATTAACTGAGAAGCCAGTTAGTGGGAGAATACTTATATACAACATAATATTACCGTTCTAGAGCCAATCTTTCTTGTGAATGGTATCGAATTGCTCGTAAACTTCTTTGTCACCTACAACAATAATTCGTTCTTTCGATTGATTTGCATCTTTCGTTATTTCAACACCAATAAAGTCAAAATTTTCTTTGAAATTTTTTTTGTACGCTTTCACTGAAACAGTAGCACTGATATTTTTGGATTTATTCGATACATGATAGATTAAAAAGCATTCAGGGTTCTTCCAGGTAGTGCGACCTTCCAGAAATTGAAATCCACCAGCAATAGATTTATATCCCTTGATCTCATCATAAGTTAGTTTACCATCGCCTAGTATTTTCATAATACTGCTATTGTTAACTACTAGTCGCGACGCTTTCCTAAATACAACATCTGGATGTAAAAATAAAGTGCCATAACCTATCAAAAGCGATGATCCGCAGATAGCAGTAGTTAAACTGCCACCCATGAAACCATAGTACAAAGATGACCCAGGTGTCAATGACAAGAAATTGTATGTAACATCATAAAAGATTCTACTTAGGCCATAGAATGTAATTGAGCCAGCTCCAATGTAAAATATACTACCTTTATAATCTTCGTAGTAATGCTTCCAATTACTACTAACTCTAGGTGTTGAACTAAATGCTGTAGCGGTCAAACGCATAATATTGCTTTGTTTGTAAGCAGCTGCGAAATGCTTGGCACTGCGTAACCCGCATCGGATGGAATGCGTGCGAAGCATCATCTTGTCTCTTCTGCAATGGATCTGTTTTACGAGAGGGTCTGCCTCTCTCTACTCCAGCTGGCTCTCTTTTTTTCCTTCCCTCAAGTTTGGACCTCAACTTGACATGGTGCGGTGTGGAAAAACATGAAAAATTTGAGTCACAAAATTTGAGCAAAGCAAAAGTCTGTCCACTGCAAAGCAGTCTGTGCGTGTGAGTAATCGTTTGAGCGAGTGAATAAGTAAGCAGTCGAATCAAAGAGAGATAGTCTAACCATCGAATGCAATGGCAGAGCAGGAGAAAAATGCATTTCAAATTAAGCTGGCGAGCGGCGATGACGACGAGTTGCGGTCGCTTCTAACAATAAAGCTCAATCATATCAAGGATCGGATGGGTGCATCATCAGCGAGTAATTTCCCTAGTGAAGTAATCATTCAACAAATAAGGGAGTATTCGCACACCAAAATACACCTACTAAATGAAGCGGCAGTGCAGGTAGAAGCTAGAAATATATTAAAAGTCTGCAACACGTTCACGAAGAAGATTGTAAATAGTGCTAGTTGCACATTTCCACTGGTAGCAAGGACTATGTCAGAAATTATACACAATTGCATACGAGGCGACAGGGACTGGAATTTAGACATAGTGCAACTATATTTAGACGACTGTTTAGCTGGTAGATTATGGGTTGATTCTACAGAAAATTCTATGTTTGTGCGAATGATTCAGCATTCAATTGAATGTTTACGAAAATCTTCTAGCAGTAAAGATAAGTTAGGATTTTATAATAGGTTTAGCCATTGCAAAGAGAAGTTAGAAGAATTGATAGTACAGACTATACTCCCTAAATTGCAAGAACCTCCATCGTCTATGTCTCTAAACCATTTGTTATTGACGTTACTAGATTTAGTTATTTTGCCTCAAATTAGATTATTAGTATCAAATTGTTTTGAAAAATGGTTGAATAATCCTGCCATTATAGATAATGTAAAGAGGCTAGTAACTAAACTAGTGGACTGTATTGAATTGCGTAAGAAGGACAAGAATACGTGCGATGTTGATGCATCTGATACTATAGTTGTTGAAAATGTAGTCAAATTGCGCAATTTATTAATGAAAACGACTGCTCAAATGGAATTATATAAATCCATTCTAAGTGCGGCGGTACAAAAAAGCCATTATTTAGCCAAAGTTGTGTTGAAATTACTAATCGAGCAGGATATAAGCGATGGATATAGTCGGGCGGCAAATGTTAAACTGGTTTCATCCTTATACTTAATAATGCCCACAGATGTTGCTAGTCAAGCTCTTGGCGAATTAATGAATGAAATCATACACGCAAATGCAATAAAGTTTACCACATCGAATTACAGTGTGTGTGCAAAGAATATATTGGACGAATTGGCTAAATTATGTCGTACGATTGGATTAAAAAATATCGAGATCAAGACTTTTCTGCGGGGATTATTTCCAGAGGAAGATCACGAAGCACTCATCACTAGGTACCTATGTCAAGATTATAAGTTAAAAAATCTATATTTCGCGTTGATGAGCGAAGCGTCAATTCTTCTGCAACTTTTATTCAGCCAAGAATTAGTGGCGATCGAGAGGGAAGCTTCGAGTAACAAAGACAATGCGATTTCCTCGGGTTTAACTTCCAAGAAAGCTGTCGCTTCGTCACTCTTTATCAACAAATCCGTTAAAGCCACTAATAAATTACCATCAGTGACCAAAAGTAGTAGCGCGTGTGACTCGAGTGATATTTTGTTGCGCCGAGAAAATATATTTACAATCCAAGAAATTGCTTGCGCTTGGATCAGTGCGATATGTGTCAAGCTGTATAAGAGTCATAATGCCGCCTACAACGACCATGATTGCGACAATAGTTGGTTAGAATGGGTGGAGAAAGTCACCATTTTTCTCCGAGGAATTCCTACATTTAGCTTTGAATATGATAAAACTGCATTGTCGAATTTGAGAGATATTGGAGGTGTAAATAATTCAATGCTCATCTCATTAATCAATATGGCTGCGACGTCATCCGCTACTTCTAAAACAAATATGTCACTTTGGCTAAAATTATTAGATGACATCGTTCAAAGAGCAATGCAACGTAACAACTTTTATGAAGTGAATGATATCAATATAATATACAGGTTGTATTCCTTAACTTGCCTCGCTGTCAGGACTAATAATTGCGATAAGTTCACCGTCGATACTAATATATTCGACTTGGTGCAAAATGAAGGGGGGCATTTTTACCAACCGGCGAAAGATATAAAGCCTAATAGTAGAGGACAAAAGAATGCGCACCGAAAGCTTCCGCCCTTTCTTCCGCCAATAGCAGATAAATTGCTTTACTGGAAAGTCAATATTTTGTGTTACTTACTCGGCTGTGGGAGTCCTGGTACTATCGGTAAATTTCTGTGGAAGCAAGTGCCTAATATAAAGAGTTTAATGTTGATGTCATTGTCCTCCCGGTTTAGTCACTCCTTGTCCAATATGACTCAGGTTGCAGATTCTAATGATTCCCTACTGTTTCTACACGCACAAAATTCTTATGTTATCTACCAAAGCGACTGTAAAGGCACTCTAATCATCACAAAGGAATCGGTTAATCCTATCAATGGCAGCGCTTTATACGAAGATTCCATTGTAGAACTGGAAAGAAAGTTGTATAAATATTTGTTTGAGCCGATTAGCGATGAGGTTTACCTCCGAAATTCGGCGAAAATGAAACGAAAACTACTATATTTAGAAGAACGACGACGAGACGAAGAAGATCGCTTTGAACGGCGAGAGCGCGAGAAAAACGCCCGAGCTGAACGAGCAGCTGCACGAGCTGGCATTAAACAAGTTAGTATTCCTGTAGCAGAGGAGAATGTAGAAATGGATGTCAAAGTTGATGAAGACAATGTCAGTAATACAGCGGAGGTAAAAGAATTTGTATATGTTGTGCCCGAGCTAACAAGCGATTCCCCTTCTCCGTATTTTACGCAGTTTGTTGACTCTAGATTCGGAGATGATAAAGACGAGGGAATTGTGTTTCTTCATCTTAGTGGATTTCCTAGGTGTCCACCCGCTACTGTTGTGCAATTATTGAAAAAAATAGATGCTTTATACAATTTCGGTAGTGTACTACGAATGTGTACCGACCCGGACTTCATTGAATCAACTCTATTAGATTTGGATGATAGCGACAGTAATAGTAGCTATGTCATATCAAGGGAAGTAATTGAAAAGGCCAAGTCTTGGCTGCTACCTACCATTGCTGTGGATACAAGCATCTTAAATCGTCTGCCAGCAGTGACGCGCATTCACATTCTTTCAATGTCATCATCATCCATTTGGAATTTCTTGGAAAAGTATCAATTATGGGATGCAGATGAGACGACTTTGTTGGAACAACAAGATTTTTCTACTAACATTTCTTTAATGTGTAAACTAATGCTTCAGCTGCGGCTGGAGGTGGGAAATGGGGTCGCAGCTGATTTAAGCGAATTGATGCAACCCTTTTTCTCCGACATTCATAGTTACAGAAGAGAAGTGCGCATCTCTAGTCGGATGACACTGAATACGTTGTTGTCGTTGCTGCAACTTAGTGCAGTTGGTATTGAAGAAGTTCAAACAGTAATTTTTCAGAATTTGAAGTTAAGAAAGTTTCATCAATGCGACTACGACAGTCTGTGCAAGCTGCTGCCATCCAGTATCCAGAACTACTTGCAAGCTTCATTGCTAACTAGTCTGTATGTTGAAGGCGACGTTATTGCAAGTTTTGACATGCTTGTATCACCACTTATCCCCATGATCAGTAAAATTAATTACTTTTCCATCCGACCGTTACAAATCAGTGCTATGATTGGCAACGAAGAGCTATACCCAAAGTTGCAATCATTGTTCGTGGAAGTAGCAGACTACGTTATCGGGTGCATGCAAAGAAGAATGGAGATAAAAGGTGTCATCGCTCTAGAGGTCGACAAGGTTGATGATTACTTCTTTTTTTCCCCGCAGAAAATATACGTTTCTAAAAATGCATTACGATTTATGCAACATGCACACCATTTCTACGTTAAATTCATGTCGAACGAAGATAGCATAATGCTAGAAGAAGGGCAGGAAAATGATTCAATTGACAGGAACATTAAGTCATCGTTATTAGAAGTGATAAAAATTGTGAATGTCCTCAATTCCGAAGACATGGAACTGTTGCAGGTCTTCAAATTTTCATTAAGCTTCACTACAAACTCGGAATGTGACCATTTTATCAGCAATTTGCCAATGAATATTGTCAGTAGATTATTCATTAACTTCCATGCCGAGTTTACGCGCTCAATGATAGCGTGCATCATTAAGACCTTGAGTAATGCAGAGTCCAGTCCAGATCAGGGTAATATTGCCCCGCAAGAGTCACTGCAAGAAGCGTTTCGCAGACTTGTGTCGAGATCTAACGGAAAGGAGTTCGAGGGACTAATGCACTCACCCGCTTTGATTGCGCTGTTTGATTCAGACTTCGCAACAGCGAAATCCACAAACCAAATACAAACGCCAGTACCGTCAACTCCAACAATTAATCTAGTTGATTCGCAAGTTGATGTATCAAAGCTCCAAAGAAGCGACGTCGATATTGAGTCCTTCTTTACAAACTTAGTTAAAATAAACGGAGGGCTCGCTTTGAACCAGAAATTAATTTTATTGCTACCGTTAGTATCCAGAACGTCTGCTGTAAATTGGAATAATTTACTAAAAGTATTGAAGATGATAAAATCCAAGGCAATAAGTGACAACGATCCTGTTGTTATCGCGTTTGTCTATTTAACATTGCGAACGTTGTCTAGTACCAGCAATAAGTCCTTTGTTAGCGCTCTTGACACCTTAATAGAGTACTTTGTACCATTACGCATAGCGAGTTCCTCGCTACAACAAAAAATTGACATCGCTGAAAGTCCGTCATTAGAAGCATATTTCTCTGGCATTAACTCTGTGCAATCACTGGTAGATATCACCCTGTCGTTGCTATCTACATACGCGGGCAACGACACCGACTTGACTACGGCATTGACTGTTCTGCGCAATAATCAGTCTAGTTATTTCAAATCTGAAGATTTAGTCGTAGTTGACAATTGCGACGACGAACTTGATGGAACATATTTGCTACAACATTTAGTTTACAATTTATACCTTCAATTCCCACTCGAAGTATCCAAAGTATTTTGCCCCAACGATGAAGACAAACACCATTTCCACGGGCATATGATCAGTCATCAGCGATTTTTATTGAATAATTTAGTTGACAGCAATCGGTGCGACGAGTATAAACCGTTAAAACGGAGATGCGGTTTGAAAATAGCACATCCTTATTCGGATGCATTGACAACAACTACGCTAAGTCAAGACAGTTTTGAGGTAAGTGACCACGATGCAAGCTACTGCCCCATCGACCATGCATTTAATCTATCATTGATAACTTTGTTTAACGCATTTAATACAAAAATTCAAAATATAAAATATTTGGATTTCTTTGACGAAAGCGTTTCGTGCGCTAACTTGAATGACGACATTGATGCAGCAAGTAGATTTATTCTCTCTGTGGCGACTGAGCACCCGACAATATTCATGCGCCATGTGAATTCCATACTGCGTGAATTCAGAGTTCTTATTATGATTGATAAAAGCGCTGCCAATAACTCCGATGTGCACAATTTGACGTTTGATGCCGAGCTGTCCAATCGCGAGCATGCTGAAATTAATGTGAAATACATGAACTCCAGTGAATCGTTGCCTCTATGTCACGTTGTTAATGACTGTTTCGATGTACTTACTCCGTACTTGGACAAGCACGATGTAGTTACCAATGAAATAAGAAGTATCATTAATTCGTTACTCTAGATGTTATAGTACGCACTTGATACGGATGTTATCGCAATGACAGCACAGTACGTCTCTTCTGTAATTAATGTAAATGTTTGTATTCATGCTTATACAAGTGACTAAAATTTATTCGCAGAACGAGAAGAGTTTAGTGTGCAGATTACCTGCGTCAGTGATGCCTGTCAAGGCTTTAAAAATTTCAATATCAGTATTTATTAGGTACATTATGATACTGTTAACTATACAATTTTCGTACTACACACGTTAAGCATATCCCTCCATACAAATCCTTAGACGCTTCTCTCTGCATCCATATGGCTTTAAATCTAATCTTATCAAGGTATGCAAAGGAATGGACAAATATGGCGCTTCTTCCAATGGTAGGTCGAGAAAATATGCGTATAAACACCGTAATACTGCTTGATGCGCAATTATCATTAATGGCTCCTTTTGCCTTTCAATTTCAAATATAATTGGCTCTAGTCTATTGATAACATCAATGTAAGATTCACCGCGAGGGTATCGATATCGTAGTTTGTCCTGCGAACGTACTTGAAATTCTTCCGGGAACAATTCTTTGATTTGATCATAGGATAAGCCATCACAAATACCAGCTTCGATTTCACGCAAAGCTCTCCATTCGAGTAATCTATTACATCTTCCTTTGAATGGTACTACTGTTTCCTTCGCGCGCCTCATCGTTGATGTCCAAATAACCAATTCTTTCGATTCTGATTCTGTTAATTCCTCCGCCATCATATACTCCGTTAATGCTTTAGAGAATGCTACTCCCTTTTCGGAAAGTCCACAATCACCGCCTATCAAATTAATTGCATTAAATTCACTTTCACCATGACGACAAAGGAATAATGGTCGTGACTCCGTATGAAGATTCATGACAAATGATACAATTTTGGATCTTAAAAAACCATGAATTTCATGCAAAATAATGTCTCTACCATAATTTGATACTTTAATGAACGATCCTTCGTTATCAGCCAAAGATTCGTAGGTGGTTCTATAGTATTGCATACGTTTTTTATAGTCCTCTTTATCTAAAAAGTCAGGGCTATTGCTCAATTCTTCAAGTTGTTTTTCTGTTAATTCATCATCAACACCACCTAAGCTTTCTATAAATAACAATTCATGATTTTCTTCTTTGGCAACTCTATCGCGAATCAATTGTCTTCGATCTATAGTGCAATTAGATCCGTCAAGAATAGCAATATCACCACCCCGCGAAAGATATCTCAATGAATCATCAAGTGCATCTAGCATTAATTTAACTCTTTGTTGGTAATTACCTTCACAAGAAGGGTCGAAGAAATCGGCAGTTTTAGTACCAAATTTGTCTAACCTATATTTGGCTAATGTAAAAGCTCGTGTTCTAAATCCTATCCATCTCAAGTATCGGGCAACTTTTCTTGCAATGTATGTTTTACCACGACCGGGCAATCCCACCATCACAACAATTAATTTATTAGTTTGTGTAGCATCATTAATATTATTATTGCTGGTAGAACTAGAAATAAAAATTTTTCTATTAGCTCTTGGTGTACTTAACCATGACGGATTTGACTCAAAACCAATGTTAGGACCTTCAGGATGATCATGCTTTACTCCTTCACTGCTCGATTTATTTTCAGTTTGGGTCTTCTTAGTAATATCTGACCCGTCACTTTCTGTGCGACGAAATCCTAATTTATCAAGCGAAAACCATGAACTATTTCTCACTGCAAAGTAAGTTTCAGTAGAATTAATGGTGATACTCTTCTTCTTCTTGCGCTGTCGCATGTTCATCAGGTACCACAGGCTGGTCGCACTCAGGCATAGCGAGAGCGCGTACACGTACGTTTTATTCGAGAAAAAGTCGCTCATTTTCCGACTTTGCTCGAGAAAATTTGATTTCGATTTCGATTTCAACTTGAATCTTGTTGTTGGATCTTGGTTCCCGTCAGCAGGTTCCTCCTTAAACCTATAGGCTCGCTAGGAACTGTGATGGTGCTAATGTGAGGAATGATGCCTCAGAGAGATTATTCAGACAATACTACTCCTGGTTTAATGCTAATTTAGGTGGCATTATTTATAACACATATTTATTGAAATACACTATTTTCATCGAATAATCTATGTAGAGTGTCACAATAACTCACACTCCGTCTCAGTCAACATTGATGCCAAATTAACACTTTCAATCAGAACTTTATTGGTACCCAATCAAATGATTGGCGATCAAAATTGATCATCAAAATTGATGATCAAATGGGCACCGGTACTCATACCGGTCCTTGTGATGGACTTGTCAGAACAGTAGCATCGACAGTGTGTTGACATGCGGGTAATTCTGAGTTGCTTGCTGCTTGCGTCCGTCGCTGCCGCCCTACGCACCCCTCGCTCGGCTTTCGGGCGGCCGGCGACGGTGGCGGTGTCTGTACGTAGTCATTTCACTCCTAAATCATGGTATACAAAACAGCGTTCGTGTACGTCATTAGCGAATACAGAAGCGGATAAAGGCACTGAAATAGCATCCAGTGATGATAAATTTGATCTTAGTGCATGGTTGAATCCCAATACCAGAGGAGGGGTTATAGTATGGAGTATTATATTGGTGCTTGTTCCAGTTGGTTTCTACAAATATTTTGTATCAACGGGAATGGAAGAAACGAAAGTTGGTGCTACAGTAGGAGCCGTATTTGTCTTGTTATCTAATGTAGCGTGGGCATCAACTTACATATTTAGAGTTGCAAACAAAGATATGACGTATGCAAAACAACTAAGAGATTATGAAAATGCAGTATTACAGAAAAGATTAGACGAACTAGGTATACAATAATTTATATACATTATGTATTCATATATATTCACTGACATAATTGCACCACTTAGCTGATGACGAAATAGACGCCTTAATGAGCGAAATCGATGCAGAAAATGTCGACGCACCGAAAAAACAATAATTGTCCTAAGCTGTAAATATAAATAAGAAAAGATGAATGACTTAGATCGATCGGATAGCATCAGGTCTTCCTATCATAATATATAATATCACGAAGTAACAGTTTGCCTATTTTAGATAAACTGCACAAAATCAGTAACTATATAAAATATCATCATCGCTATCGATCGGAGATCATAAACTTTAAATGATTCTTACCTCATATGACAATATTCTCATTGATTAAAGATAATTTCAAATGATTCAATTCGGGTTCTATATACAACTGCATCATGTTATAAACATCATTCCTTGTATCGGTGAGTGATAATGTAGTGAATGACTTAGTATCTTGAGCTATGTCTATTAATACTAATTGTAACTTGGACAGTTTCAGCGCCCCTAATTCTATTAGCTTATTTATTCTATTCGGTGTACCGACAGCTATAGGGAAATGATTTCTACTTAACAAATCCATTTGATCTTGCACTTTAAAATGTTTCGCAAATAATTTTGCCACCTTTACCTTCATATCTTTAGATATCGAATTTATGACGTCAGCAGCACGCTTTGCACCAGCACATATCACAAGTACTATAGGAAATCCAAAATCTTCCGTTGATTTATTAAATGCCTTTTTATATCCTTCGATTCCATTTATTATAGCGTTAGTAAAAGAACATTTCTTATCATTTGCCGATAATTTAGAGCTTGTAAAATGTTCTGCTTTAAATGATAACGTCATCAATGGTGGTTGGTGCAATAAGAAAAGCTCCAATTGTTCATCAGGACTTAATCCATGTTTAAGTTTCTTAACATCAGTGGTAGCATCACATTCAATAGAATTTGCTTGTTTTTTTTTATCTTTAAATTCTTTAAATTTTCTTTTCTTCTTTAATAGTTTCATTTGTTTGATTTCAAGTTCGTTCTTTTTATTTGCTTCATTATCTGATTCATTATCTACCTGTTCACCACTCGATTCTTGTCCATCATCACTATATTCATCATCCTCGTCTTGTTGATAGTCACCATCACCGTCTATATTCTCCAACGCAAAAGCGGAGTCATCTAGCGCATCACCCATATCGTTGGTCCACGATCTTGATGGCCTCCTCTCTCACCTCCACCAACACGTTTCCCAAACCGGAAAAGGAATTCGGCGATGGTTCCGGGGGTGTGGTAAAGTACACAATGCTGATTCTATTAACAACTATACAACAAAGACAAAATAAATGATCTCGAAGTTCTTTCTCGCGAGGATGAGAGACTCACTGCTATGTAGTAAAGATTCATGTAAATTGTATGACTAGATTTTTTGAAGCTATCATGAATAGAATATAATTATCCATGTAATTAAAGTTGCACTGAAATAAATAAAATTTAGTAAATATAGTCATGAGAATTTAGAGGCATATCCATCTATAGTTAAATTAAGTAAATATTGTTCAATTTATAAATTATGTTGACTGTACCGGCATCTTTTGGTTCATTTTGATGTTATAGATTGAGTATTATAAGCCAAATACACAAAAAGGAAGTGCACTTATGAGCCATGCATAGTCTTATGCTATAGTTTACACTGTAATCATCGTTTTATGATGATCTTGATTCTCACCATTCACTCCGGGTCCCGGAGTCCGGTCCAAAACCGGTACTTTAGAAAAAATCAAAAAGTTTTAAAAATATATTTTAGTTCCCGCTCGGCGATGACGTCCTCCGCAGTCCCCGTAATCCGGAAGCTTGATGAGATAGTGGTCAATCGCATAGCGGCCGGTGAAGTCGTGCAAAAGCCCGCGGCGGCGATAAAAGAGATGGTAGAAAATAGTTTAGATGCTGGCGCAACATCGATTATCATCACAGTCAAG